>ENA-OQCS01000355-OQCS01000355.1-human-gut-metagenome-genome-assembly--contig:-NODE-355-length-25267-cov-5.143755_pt1 | contig 25267 bp, 30 predicted proteins | sample MGYA00242757_ERZ504575 | MGnify/ENA primary metagenome ERZ504575 (study PRJEB26092, sample SAMD00036297) | human gut metagenome | host: Homo sapiens | study: EMG produced TPA metagenomics assembly of... | reverse complement strand
CTTTCAATGGAATAATGAATATGATAAGCAACATGTTTGTGAAGAACTGGCAGATGTGATGAATTATTGTATTTTAATGGCCAATAAATTGGGTGTGGATATGGAAGAGATTTTATTGATGAAATTAGAACAAAATAAAAAGAAATATCCTGTAGAAAAGTGTAAAGCATCTTCTAAAAAGTACACAGAACTGATAAAATAAGGGTATGTTAGAAATCGAGCGATTACAATTCTTAGATTTATATAGTTTTGAACTACGATTGGATTATTTTGAGAAGATTTTAGAATTTACGAGTTCTTCTTATTCTTTTTATTGGTTAGAAGCTATATTAAATGTAATGATTTATAAAGACACAATTGAATTTGATGAAATCTTGGATGAAATGATTTCTTTAGCCTATGAGGATGTGGTCGAAAAAGGGTATCACTTGGGTCCGTTGATTCATCAAAAGCGTACAAACGCATTGGAAAATGCGATTTTAAGCATTCAAAAGTATTTGCCTGAAAATTGTTCGAAACAAGAAATCATAATTTGTGTGAAACAACATGATGAAGATTTAAAGGAATATAAGAAACTATTGATTATGCAGACACCATATCGTTTATTATCGAGCTTTTTGGTGGATGTAGGTGGTAATGATCCAATTTGGAATCGGCCTAAGGACATTATAGAAACAATTAAAGATTATAATGAAAAATATAGACTTCCATATATCATTGAAAATGACAGGGGTCTTAAAAGAAGAGTTATTGTTCAACCAGAATGGAGAGATTTCTTAATGACTAATTATCGTGTCATTATGGAATGGGTCCATGATGAAAAAATCAAGTATCTAGAAAAACGTAAGATTGAAGAAAGTGCATCTTAGGATGTACTTTTTCTTTTGGTTAAAATAAAAAAGCCTATTGCTAGACTTATTTTTGTTTGTGTTTTAAATACAAGGCATAAATTAATTTTGCAATTCCAATCGCAATAAAAAATATTCCTAATTTTAGTAGCATTGAATTCATAAATCCTTTCCATTCTTAATATATATTACATTGTTTGTTGGAAAGAGAAAATAGAATTTTAAGATATAAATAAGATATAATCTGTATAAAAAACAAAAAAACTCCTTTATGTAAAGGAGTAATTGTTTAATGGTAGCGCGTACGGGATTCGAACCGTGATACAGCCTTGAGAGGGCTGTGGCTTAACCGCTTGCCGAACGCGCCATGTGCTTAAGTATTATAGCACAAAATAAAAGAGAAGTATAGACTTCTCTTACAATTCTGCAATCAAATCGCATAAGTTTTTATAGGCTTTTTGAAAAGATTCTAGGTTTAATTTTTCTTCTGGAGTGTGACAACCTTGGGCAATAGGACCGTATGTGATGATATCTAAATCTGGAATCAATCCTTTTAGAATACCCGTTTCCATACCGCCGTGGGATGCTTCTGTTTCCATTTCTACACCTTGTCTTTTTAAGATTTCTTTTAATGTATCTCTTAATGGACTGTTCGCTTCATAGTTCCATCCACAGAAGTTTGTATCTTCATGTTCAAATGCATGACATAATTGTGCAATCATTTTGATTTTATTTCCTAATTCATCCTTCATAGATTCTAATGGGGAGCGGATGCAGAATGCACATTTTACAACATTGTCTTCTGTTCTTAGTTTACCTAAGTTAAGGGAAGCTAGTGTTAATCCTTCAATGGACATCGATTTATGCTGCAAACCATTTGGTAATAAATAGTATAGTGTAATTAATTCATTTGTATCTTTTAAAGTAAAGGCTTTAGTGGCTTTTTCTGTTTCTTTCAATTGAATGTCGAGTTTACTATCACTAAATTCAAATTCTGTTTTTAAATCTTTTACGATAGAATCAATATTTGGTTTAATGCCTGAAACGAAAGTTGCTTCTGCTTCTCTAGGAATTGCATTTTCTTTTAGACCACCATTTACAGATACGATTTGAATATCTTTTAATGTTTGTAGAACTCGAAATAAGATTTTAATGGAGTTACCCTTTTCTTGATCAATGCAAGCACCTGAATGACCTCCATCTAATCCTTTGACAATAAGTTTATAGGTTGGTTTATTTACTTCTTCAAACGTGCATATTTTATCGACATAGGCATAGCGACCACCACTTGTTGTGGTACAAGTACTAATTTCACCACCACCATCTAAACCAATCATCTTTTTGGCATTGAAGTATTCCTTCTTTAAATGGATAGATCCTAGTAGACCCACTTCTTCTTGTACAGTAAATACACATTCTAGATTTGGATGTTTTAGAGTATCATCACTAAGAATGGACAACATGTAGCTAACTCCAAATCCATCATCGGCACCTAATGTTGTTCCTTTCGCTTTTAACCATCCATCTTCAACATATAAATTTAAAGCATCGGTTTCAAAGTCGAAATTGACATCCTTATTTTTTTCACATACCATATCCATATGCGCCTGCAACATAACTGTATCGTGATTTTCATAGCCTGGTGTAGCATTTTTATAAATAATCACATTATTCATGTTATCACGAACATATTTAAAATTATGTTCCTTCGCAAGTTTTCTACATAGTCTGCAATTTTTTCTTCATGAAAAGATCCATGAGGAATCTTTGAGATTTCTTCAAAATATTTGAAGATTGCGACATTTTCATCTAATACACTCATTGTTTGTACCTCCACTTGATTAAAAATAGTATAATTCAAAAAATGAGAGACGCAAGTCCCTCACTATTGAATATTGATATATCTTGTTTCTTCTTCATGCTTTACAGGTTTTGTAGGTAATAAGATAAATAATTCACCATTGTCAAAACGAGCTTTGATATCTTCTTGTTTGTAGCCTTCACCAATATAGAAAGAACGAGAATAAGTTCCAGTAAATCTTTCTTGACGAAGCACACGCGTATCTTCTTTGTTGATATTACGAGTAGCTGTGATCTTTAAGTAGCCATCTTTTAGTTCAATTTGAATATTTTCTTTTTGAATACCGCAAACCTCCATGCAGATTTGATAATATCCATCTTTTTCATAAATGTCTGTTCTTAATACAGTATTTGTATCTTGTTTTTTAGTATCATTGAAAAAGTCATCAAAATAATTAGGGTAATAGCGCATATTGAATCCTCCTTATCACTTATATCTTTTAACTGCTAATATCATAGTACAATTGTTTGGCACAGTCAATATCTGAGTGCTAATAATTTTGAGATTCGTTTAAATTTTGATTTTACGGGTTTTGCAACACTTTTTTGATTGTTGATCACCTAATTAATTGAATATGAAAAAAAAACAGTCAATCATAAATGAAAGACTGTTTTTAAATTATGTACTTTATTACTTTGTGTAAAGATTTAACTGATGGTCTATGTCCCTTCGGGCATACATGACTCTAAGTATTGTTACAACCTTTTTATCGCAATCTGGAATATACAGTACGACATAATTATCTACTGGTAATACACGAAGTCCACGGCTTTTCCATGGTTCTTTTTCATATCTTCGATAACGCTCTGGCATCGTATTCAGACTTAATATCTGTTTTTCCAAACGGTCAAGTTGTCCACTTGCATTTTTCGGTGATTGTAATTCAAAAGCAATATATTCAAAAATCCCTCTCAAATCACTGTCAGCCTGTTGGGATACTTCTACTTCATATATCATAAACCATAATCTTTGCGAATGTCAGCAAAGGCTTTTTTTGCATTTTTTGTCCGTCCAGCTTGCATATCTGCATATCCTTTTTCCAATTCTTCATTGAACTCTACTTCTGATAATGTGTTGATATCAACCGGTCTGGTAGATGGTATTTTTACTTCAAATGGAAGTCCTCTCTGTAAGATGATTTGTTTATAAAACATATTGATAGCACTGGACGCAGAGATACCAAGTGCAGACAGGATACTTTCTGCGTTTTCTTTAACCTCTGGTTCAATTCTTGCATATAAATTTGCTGATTTTGTTGCCATATAAAACATCTCCTTTCGTGAGTAGTGTTTCCGTCTATCTTTATTATATGCAGATGTCCGTACATTAGCAATACTAATTTTGCGTTCCAAAAATCTTGTTGAATAACTGTAGTAATACATCTTTTACACCGGACGCAATAGGCTAGCTTGAAATAGTGAAGATCTGATTTTTTTCAGTGACTACAATAAAGCTGTCGGGATACTTTGTAGTTTTCAGTAATCGCTTTACTATTTTATTCGAAAATTTTTTCTTCTTCCGATTTTGAGTATAGAAAAGGAACGCAAAAAATGTACGTTCCGTAGTCTATCAAAATATTTAAATTTTTCTTATGGAGTGTTAAGTGCTAATTATTTTGTTGCTTGTTTCTAGTACACTTTTCTGCATCAATAGCTAAGACAAACATAAGTGCATCCAATGCATTTTCTGGATCTTTAACATCAATGACGTAAGTATCTGTGAAATTAAATATTTCTTTACGAATAATCGCTACAGTATCATAGCTTTCATCCATAATTGTATAATTCCATTCAGTAAGAGTTCCATCAATATGCCATCCATTATAGTCAATGTTGTAATGTGGAGCAAAGAAAGATAATTCTTTCGATAGACATCCAATATATTCATTATTCTTATAGATTTCAAATTTAGGAAGAAGAGTTATTACTTTTTCTAAAACTGTACCCACTTCATTTCCATTTTGATCATAAATGACGAGTTTATGTCCCCAAGAAAGTTCCTTCGACTTGATATATGACCTGACCATCTTCGTTGTATATATCATAACTGTCAAACCAGGAAAAGAATCGTTGCTTAAATAATAGTTTCATAGCATCACCGCTATAAATTATATCACTTTAATCTCTTTTAAGGTTTATTTAAGTTTTAATATGTATACTCACTAACGAAATAGGTGATTATACTTTTCATGCCCTTAGAATAATCATGCCTATTTCTTTTTTTTGACAACTTTTAAATTCTTAAGAAAACTTAAGGAAATCTTAAGAAAAGCATAATACAATGCTTCTGAGGTGAATTTGTTATGAAGAAAAGACTCGGAAACATATTGATATTTGTATTGATTATAGGCCTTACGATTGGATATGGTATCTATAAAGATGATCAATCAAGAGTCACAGTCAATAAAATCTATACGACTCAGTTTCAAGAGCAGGCATTATCAGATTTAGAAAATGAAAAAGGAAATGGAAACTATACACTTCAAAATATGTTTATGAAATACAATCCATTTTCAACCAATACACAATCGATGTATGTTTATTTTAATACATACAAAGCGGCTAAAATTACATATACAGTGAGTTGTGCTGATTATGCGGATTTTACAGCTACAGCTTATCAGGCAAAAGAATATCAAAAAGAACATGAGTTTCAATTGATTGGATTGATTCCTGATTGTACAAATACAATCACAATTACAGCTACTTATAAGGATGGTACAAGTCAAAGCATAAGTACAAATTATACAATGGGATCACTTTTAGGCGATGAAGATATACAACTTAAACAAGTGTCTGGTTCTAAACAAGATTTAGGCAATGGTTTATATACACTATTAGGAAATGATGCTGATGATCAAGATTTTGTCTATATGTCTATATGTATGATACAAATGGCATTTTGCGATCAGAAATACCAATTATTGGATATCGTTCTCATCGTATGTTGATGCAAAATCAAACATTATATATGAGTGTATCAACACATCGAATGGCAGCTATTAATCATTTAGGCAGGATTGAACACATTTATAATTTGAGCAATTATATAGTTCATCACGATTATCAATTTGATCAGGATGGAAATTTGATTTTATTAGCTACAAATGAAGAGAAGAATAGTGTAGAAGACTGCATTATTAAATTAGATGTAGAAACTGAAGAAGTAAGTGAATTATTAGATTTAGAAGATTTATTTAAAAGCTACAAAGAAAGCACGGACCATAAGGAAGGTTCAAAATGGGATTGGATGCATATCAATACACTTCAATATCTAAATGATGATAGTGTTATTCTTTCTTCTCGAGAAACAAGTTCGATCATTAAAATCAAGGATGTAAGCACAAATCCAAGTATTGATTATATTATTGGAAATGAAGATTTCTGGAAAGATACGGATTATACAGAATATCTATATACAAAAGTAGGTGATTTCTTGACAAGTGGAGGACAACATACTGTAACCTATATGGAAGATGATTTGCTTGAATCAGGTCAATACTATCTATATATGTTTAACAACAACTTTGGTTACTCAAAGACTAGAAAAGATTATGATTGGACGGTAAATGAAGGGATTCAAACAAGTATTACAGAAGGTACAACATCGTATTATTATCAATATTTAGTGGATGAAAATGAAGGTACATATACATTGGTCAATTCGTTTGAAGTTCCATTTAGTGCCTATGTATCCAGTGCACAAAATCTAGGTGAGCACATTGTCGTAGATTCAGGAATTGCAGGACTATTATCCATTTATGATATGGATGGAAATTTAGAGCAACAATTCAGTATAAAGAAAAATGATCGATTTATTTATCGAATCTATTATTATGATTATAAAGGATATTATTTTAGTTAGAGAGCAATCTCTAACTTTTTTTAAGCCAATTTTAAGTGTTGTTTCGTATGTTTATGTTATGACATATAAAGAATTTTATGGATCTGACTATGATCAGTTTAAGAAAGTACTCGATTCTGTTTTAAATACGATTGAATTGAGTTCATTAGCTTGTATACAATATACTACTTCTAGGATCAAATCGCCGGAAAGTGTTTTAAAAAAGATTGGCAATGACTATGCATTGCTTCATGATATTATTGGTGTTCGCATCATTTGTTCATTTGTGGATGAAATCTATGAAGTAAAAGATTGGATCAATTCTAGTTTTGAAGTGGTGCAAGTAAGAGACTATTTAAGGCATCCCAAACCAAGTGGATATCGAAGTCTACATGTGATTATTAAAGTAGATGGATGTTTAGTTGAAATTCAGGTGCGAACGATTGCACTGGATTTTTGGGCAAATCTAGAACATCAAATTCATTATAAGAAAGATATTGAAGATGAAAAATTGATTCGTAGTGAGTTAAAACGATGCGCCGATGAAATTGCTTCTTTAGACTTATCATTTCAGACAATTAAAGATAGAATTGAGGGTTAATATGCGATTATTGATTGCGGATGATGAAGAAAATTTGGCTTATGCATTAAAAGCGGTTTTAGAAGATGCGGGCTATAATTGCGATGTGTGTTTTGATGGAAAGAGTGCCATTCGTTTGATTTCTCAAGAAATCTATGATGGATTGATTTTAGATATAATGATGCCAGAAAAGAATGGGTATGAAGTATTGTCTATTATACGAAAGAAGAAAATAGATATTCCTATATTACTTTTAAGTGCATTAAATGAAGTAGATGATAAGGTTCAAGGTTTTGATTTAGGAGCCAATGATTATTTATCCAAACCCTTTTCAACAAAGGAATTGATTGCTCGAATCAAAGTGATGTTAAAAGAAAATATAGTGGATGATTCTTATTTACAATTTCAGGATATTCTACTGAATAAGAAAGAAGAGACGCTTTCTTGTAAGAATATAAAATATCAATTGTCTAAATATGAATGTAGTATTCTTTCTTTGTTGATTCGAAGTGAATTAAATCGAGTACCTGTATGGCTTGTGATTGAAAAAGTATGGCAAAATAAGGTGGATGTAGATGTAAAAACTGTTTCACTTTATGTATCTTATGTAAATAGAAAATTAAAAGCGTTAGATTCGAAAGCATATATAAAATTTGATGAAGAAATATAGAACTGTGTGTTAATATATAAAAAGAAGGAAGGTGTGGCAATATGAATATATTAGTTGTGGATGATGAAAAAAATATTGCGTATGCGATTGCACAAATATTAGAAGAACAAAAATGGCAAGTTACGATGGCCTATGATGGTCAAGAAGGTTTAGACCTTGCGCTAAGCGGATATTATGATGTAGCTATTTTAGATATTATGCTTCCGGGTATGAATGGTTTTGAAATTGTACAAAAGATGCGTGCAAATAAGATTGAGACTCCTACACTTTTATTGTCGGCATTAGATGAAATTCCGGATAAAGTCAAAGGCTTGAATGTAGGTGCAGACGACTATATGACAAAGCCATTTTCAGCTGCTGAACTTGTAGCCCGCATCAATGCACTGACAAGACGAAAAGGGGAAGTCATCGTTCATGAATTAAAATATGAAGATCTTTCTTTACAACTTGATACTTGCGAGTTGTATTGTGCGAGTCAACATATTCATTTGGGATATAAAGAGTTTGAAATAATGAAACAATTAATGTCGCATCCAGAAATGATTACCTCTAAAGATGATTTGATTATCTCTGTATGGGGAAGTGAAAGTGATGCGATGGATAATAACGTCGAAGTATATATTTCATTCTTAAGAAAGAAATTGAAGTTTTTAAAGAGTCAAGTTTCAATCAAAGTGATTCGAAAAGTTGGATATCGACTTGAGGTATACGATGCTTAAAAAATTACAGACAAAATTCATTTTGATTTTAATGTCCTTTGTCAGTGTCATTCTACTATCTGTATTTGGCATAGTTTGCTGCTCAAATTATGTCCACGATAAAAAGGATGTCGAACGAAGTTTGGAAATGGCTTTGCGGTTAAAAGATAAAGATTTTTCGATTTCATTTGGAAATAGTCGTAATTTTAATGGAAATTCCTTTGTGATCTATACAGATTCTGATTATGAGTATATGATCACAAGTCGTACAGTATGGAATATATATGCAGAAGATGCACAAAGTTTGATTGAAAGTGTAGAACATAAAGAGGATGTGGGCGTACTAAAAAAACTTGGGTTTGCGTATAAAAAAGAAAAGATTACGAACTATCAAGTGAATGAGGATACCCTTATTCCTTCTGGTTATGCCGTAGCCTTTGTGGATATATCGAATATGCAGTCCTCTTTTCAAAGAATGTTGATTATATCTGTACAAATTGGATCGAGTGTATTACTTGTATTCTTTATATTAAGTTGTATTTTAAGCAAATGGGCGCTAAAACCAGTTGAGCAAGCATGGGATAAACAAAAACAATTTGTGGCAGATGCTAGTCACGAATTAAAAACACCATTGACTGTTATTTTAGCCGATAGTGATGTGTTATTAAATCATTCTACAGAATCGATTTCTTCACAGAAAAAATGGATAGAATCCATTCAAAGTGAAGCAAATCGAATGCGTAAGCTTGTAGAAAATATGTTGTTTCTTGCCAAAAATGATGCGAATCGAATTGAAATTTCGATGCAGAATTGTTCTTTGAGTGATATATGTTTTCATTGTGTTTTACCATTTGAATCGATTGCGTTTGAAAAAGGTATTGATTTAATCGATGAAGTGGAAGAGAATATAGAGGTACATGGAAATGAGTCACAATTAAAACAATTGATTTTGATTTTCTTGGACAATGCGATCAAATATACACCTAAGGGTGGAAAGATATATTTTAAGTTGGCAAAGATACAAAATAAACCCGTTCTTACGATTCGTAATACGGATAGTTATATTCCGCCTGAAGATTTAAAACATGTATTTGAACGCTTCTATCGTGTTGATAAATCAAGAAAATATCAAGGTGGAGCTGGTTTAGGTCTATCGATCGCAAGTCAGATTGCACAAAGTCATAAAATCAAATTAAGTGTGACAAGTGATGAGAAACAAGGTACAGAGTTTACTTTGAATTTCTAGGAGGATAATTATGTTTCAAAAAAGAGTCGATCAAGTAATTGAAAAAATGAAGGCAGATGGGCTTAAACAAATTTTAGTAAGTGAACCATGCAGCATCTATTATTTAACAGGTGTGGATGTAGGTCCAGGGGAAAGAATGTTTGCGCTATATTTGAATGATGAAGGAAGAAAAGTATTATTTTTAAATACATTATTTACAGTTGAACAAAAGGATTGCGAAGAAATTTGGTACAGTGATACAGACGATTCGATTTCAATGTTGGCAAGTGTGATTGATTCTAAAGAAACACTTGGCATTGATAAAGAATGGACAGCACGCTTTTTGATTCCGTTAATGGAAAAGTGTGAAGGATTAAAAGTAGTATTAGGCTCTAAATATGTGGATGCTACTCGTGCTATTAAAGATGAAAAAGAAATTGAATGCATGATTGAAAATTCACAGATCAACGATGTGGTGATGGAACGTACAAGAGATTTCATTTCAGAAGGTATGACTGAAAAACAAGTGGAAGCTTTTATTGTTGAACAATATAAATTGTTAGGATGTCAAGACGTGTCATTCTCACCTATTTGTTCATTTGGAGCAAATGGTGCTGATCCTCACCACATGCCAGATGATTCTGTATTAAAAGCCGGAGATAGTATTGTGATCGATATTGGTGGAAGAAAAGATCGTTATTGTTCGGATATGACACGTACTTATTTCTGTAAAGAAGCAAGTGAAGAATATAAAAAGATTCATGATATTGTTCGTGTTGCCAATGAAAAAGCGGAAAAAATCATTCGTCCAGGCGTTCGTCTATGTGATATTGATTTAACAGCACGTAATTATATTTCAAGTTTTGGCTATGGCGAATACTTTACACACCGCCTTGGACATTTTATTGGTCAAACAGATCATGAATTTGGAGATGTAAGTTCTACAAATACGGAAACTGTAAAACCAGGCATGATTTTCTCAATTGAACCAGGCATTTATTTACCTAATAAAATGGGTGTTCGTGTAGAAGATTTAGTCTTAGTTACTGAAGATGGTTGTATTGTATTAAATAAAGTAGATAAAAAATATGCGATGATTGGTTAATTATCGCATCAGACTGTTGACAAAGTGACTGTCGACAGTCTTTTTAAAATCTGATAGAATATCTGTGGCAGAAACGTACTTCATAAACCCAAAAATAGTCGACGTTTCTGCCATTTATTATGCCAAAAAATGATATAATCACGGTAAGTACTGAAGAGCTCATGCTAATTGCTAATGAGCTAGGTGTCATTTTTGAGCAGTCATATATTCTTGAGAATGGAAATAAACTGACAATTACGAATGAGTCCTAAAAAACGGACATCTGATTTTGTAATATTAGGATGAGAAATAAGAGGTGTGGACGTGGATTGGTCTAAAGTAAAAAAAGAACATGTCGATCAAGCTATCAAAAAGTTCATAGAAGATAAACCGGAGCACCCGGAATCGCGTTCATATTATCTGATATATGAAGGTGAGAAACTTCCGTCTAAGTATATTCGCGGGATGGCTTATTCAATTGCTACAGGAGAAGAGTTCACTCTCAGCGGATTTAGTGGGGGAACAGAGACTGTCAATTTCTTTAAGAAATATGGCTATACAGTTGAACAGGTATCCGATGATGATACTGAGGACAAATACAGCGTTAATGATGCGGTCTGGATTGCAGCAGCATTATTAGCAGCGGAACAGTATACAGCGAATCCGAATGCTACTCGTGAAGATGTGTTCTTCAAGCAGTCGGATATAGTGAAAAAAGCTCAATCATTGATAACAAGTAAAGTCGATTCTGCAAGAGTGTCATGGTGGGTTAATGCTGATAATGAAAAGCATACTCAGAATTATTTACGTGCAGATTCATTACAAGATACTACAGCAAGAAGACTTTCAATGATGGATGAGTTCCCTGACAAAACGTATCCCAAAGGATTAAGTATGTCAGATGAATTTGAGATAAATGGACTCCAAATAACAATGGAAGAATTGTTCTTCTTTGTTAAGGAGCAGTACCCAGAGGTGATCAATAAAATGCAAACAGTAGATATCAATTATATTGGCGTATTGGATTACTTGGCAAATAATCAGGAAATCCCTTATTCCAATCCTGAAGTTTCTGGATTAGCACAGGATGAGAAGAAAAGATTACTGAAAGTTAAAGAAAAGGGACAGGCGGCTGTTGCTGAAATAAAAAAGATGGCAGCACGCTGTTCCCAATTGTATGGTCTTGATAAGTGTCTGCCAGTTGCATGGCTTGATGGATCGAATACGAAAACAAGAAAGTATCTCTGTGCGCAGTTGAAATATAAGGATTATGCGACTAATCCTACAAGCGTTTCATTATTTGTTGAAAAGAATAATGACGTTACTAGATATCGTATCAGTTTGGATATTAAGAACGACGGTACTGATAAGAAAACGATGGCTACATACCATTCTCATTTGGATATACCGAAAGAAGATGGGATGGTCTATGTGTCAGGCAGCAATGAATGGGGAAATCCGGCTGTTATCACAGATACAGTCGATGTAATCAAAGCGAAGATCGATTCTGGTGAGATTCGTAAAGTCCAGCTCTGCGTTTATGTTGAATCATCAGGCGGCAAGACAAATGAGCAGTATGATGCGGATGTAATGGCTGCTGTAAAGAAGATCATTCCATATTACGAGCATGTCATTGGTAAAGCCACTACACCATCGACTGGCCGCGCATGGCTGTTAACATGGAATCCTGCAAGCTGGGATTGGACTAATTACAAGGCGTGGTGTAAAGATACAAAGCTCGGTAATAAATTTGTTGAGCCTTGGACTTGTGCAAGTAAGCAACCTGCTGTTGGTGATGAGATTTTCTTAATTAAGACAGGCTCTAAACCTAGAGGAATTCTTGCTCATGGATATGTTGCGAAAGGCGCTTATGAAGCAGATCACTATGATCCTGAAAAGGCGTCAGTAGGAGTTAAATCCAATCATATAGACGCAGAATATGACTGGATTCAAGATTATGATACAGAGCCAATGTTGATGCAGGATGATCTTAAGACTAAGCTTCCTGATCAGCAGTGGAGTCCAATGGAATCTGGCATTGAGATTAAATCAAGTATTTTGCCAGAGTTGAAAAAGATGTGGCTTGAACTTATTGGTAAGACAGGTGAAGAAATCACTTACTGGCCAAGCTTAGAAGAATACGACCCAGGAATCACGAAAGAGAAATGGGTAGAATTATTAAACGACTCGGATGTGACAAACGAAGATAACCTCAGAATGTTTAAGATGATGCTTGAACTGGGTGGGGAGTCCACATGTGCTAATCTTGCTGAAATCTATGGTGGTTCAGCTGGTTCATATAATAACTGGGGTCGGATCTTTGGTGAAAGAATACACAGAAAGACAAATTGTCCATTGTGCGTTGATGGTGATCGTCAGCGTTATTACACAATTCCGTTTGTCGGAAGATACGTGGTTGAAAAGGGGAAGCGTAGATACTCTTGGAAATTTAGAAGTGAATTAGAGGAGGCGTTAAAGGAAATGGATTTATCTCATATTGATTTTACAACAGAGGAAGAATCAGTAATTGCATACGATAAAAATATAATCCTGTATGGCCCTCCAGGAACAGGTAAAACATACAGCACTGCAATTTACGCTGTGGCTATCTGTGATCAGTTTGATCTGGATAGTGTAAAAGCTATGGAGTATGACGAAGTGATAATCCGTTATCGTGAGTTGTTAGCAGCGGGTCGAGTAGCGTTTACTACCTTCCATCAGTCTTACGGATATGAAGAATTTATCGAAGGCATTAAACCTGTCTTAAATGGCGGTTCAGATATTGGATATACCATTGAAGATGGTGTGTTTAAAAAGTTCTGCGACGATGCACGTATGCCAGAAAATAATGATATTCAATGCTTTGGCGATTTGTGGGCAGTTAGAAGTAGAGCTGGAGATTCAGACGTACCGTTTGACTATGAAGATTATCTCTACAAGAATGGAGTAATCATGGTAGAAACAAATGATGAATACGACAAGCGTCAGTGCAACATGATTTCAAGAATGAAAAAGGGCGATTGGATTGTACTGGGAAGAGATTACAAGATCGCAGCACTGGGTGTGATTGATGATGAAGAAGTATCAGAGATCGATTGTGAACCGTTCCATTGGAAACGTAAGGTCAATTGGTTGGTAACAGGCTTGTCAGCTACTTTCTCTGATATTGGTATTGTTGGTGGATGTTTCTCTAATTTTGCCATCGCAAAATCAAAACACAAAGTTCAGAATTTCTACAAGCTGATTAAGACTGAAAAGAAAAAAACAAAACCACACGTATTCGTTATTGATGAAATTAACAGAGGTAATATTTCTAAGATATTCGGTGAACTTATTACCTTAATTGAAGATACAAAGCGTGAGGGAATGGATGAACAGGCATCAGAGTGCTTCCGTATTCAGGTGAATCATTCAGTGTTCCTGCTAATGTGCATATCCTTGGAACTATGAATACGGCAGATCGTTCTATCGCACTGATGGATACGGCCCTTCGTAGAAGATTTCAGTTCGTAGAAATGATGCCGGATGCAGACGTACTTAGAGATATCGGTGCAGATAAGGTAGACGATCTTGATGTTGCAGCTATGCTTGAAAAGATTAATGAACGTATTACTTCCTCTATGATAGAGAGCACACGATTGGTCATGCATTCTTTACGAAGCTTGCAAAAGCTCCAACCATTGAAACCTTAAAGGCAATCTTTGAGAAATCTGTCATTCCACTTCTTCAGGAATATTTCTATGAGGATTACCAGAAGATTCAGTTGGTTCTTGGCGACAATGGAAAGACAGACCCTTCAACAAAGTTCATTCTTGATGAAGAGGTAAAGGTTAAAAATATCTTCAAGGGAAATACTGATGATGTTGTAGACCTTCCAGATAAGAAATACACCATCAATGCTGATGCATTTGATAACCTTGAAAGTTACAAACAGATTATTTAAAGCGTGGTGAGATAATGGATAAATTGCTTGAGGTGAGAGAGTTTGATACGATCACCGAAAATGCCGACTTTGAAAATGATGAAAAATATAAATATCTTGATGCAGCGGTCTTCCATGACCTTGTGGAATTTATCCATGAATTCTCAGGAGATGAAGAAAATGCTGATGCATTGGATTTCATGCGCATTTCTTATAAACGTAATGTTGGTGATGTTGTAACTATCAAAAATTACGTTGGCTTGATCCAGATGAATGATGGTTATCAGGTACAGGTGCTTCCTAAGATTAGCTTTGATTCTGGTGAAGACGCCGGAAACAAAGAAACAAAGAGAATATTCCTGAAGATGCTAAAAAGCATGAAGGACTTTCCGAGTAAGGTGTTTAATGATGCGTGCCTGAAAGTAGATCGCATGAATCTCTATGAGATTTTTATAAACATGTATCTGCAGGAAGTACGACAGCTGATTAAGCGTGGAATTAAATCTGCATATGTTGGGCAGGAAGACAACCTTAAATTCTATAAGGGAAAACTTCTGACAAGCCAGCATATTAAGACCAACATGGCCCATAAAGAAAGATTTTATGTAGCTTATGATGAATTCCATCCTAACAGACCAGAAAACAAGCTGGTAAAAGCGACATTGCTTAAATTGCAGAAATTGACGACGAGTGCTGAAAACTCAAAAGAGATTAGACAGTTGTTAACTGCTTTTGAAAGGGTGGAACCTTCTACGAACTACACGAAGGATTTCTCACAAGTAAAAATCGATAGAAATACTAAAGACTATGAAATGCTCATGCAGTGGTCTAAGGTGTTTCTTCTTAATAAATCATTTACAACATTCTCTGGAAAGAATACATCAAGAGCATTGTTATTCCCGATGGAGAGTGTATACGAAAGTTATGTGGCACAACAGATGAAAAAAGTTCTAGGACCGGCAGGCTGGGAAGTTTCAAGTCAGGACAAAGGATATTATTTGTTCATGGAGCCAAGACGCCAGTTTGCACTAAGACCAGATATTGTTTGTAAGCGTGGTGACAGAACAGTCATTATGGATACAAAGTGGAAAAGCCTCATCAATAGTGAACGCGCCAACTATGGTATTTCTCAGAGTGACATGTATCAGATGTATGCGTACTCTAAGAAATATGAAACGTCGGAAATCTGGCTTCTCTACCCATTAAATGATGAGATGCGTGATCATTCTGATATAAAATTTGAATCTGGTGATGGAACAACAGTTAGACTGCATTTTGTTGATCTGACACGTATGACGGAAACACTGGAAGAATTGAGAGATAAGCTGGAGGTGACTGAGTCATGACAATTGAGGAAAAAGTAATAGAAGTCATTAATGACTATGTCAGCTCAAACGGAACTGCATCAAAGATGACGTCTGACCAATTGTACAGTCTTGTGACTGCTACATATCCTATGAACAGAAATAGTTTCTTACCGGCGGATTATTGCTACAACAGAACTAATGAAGGCATCGATTTTGAAAGACACTCACATCTTTTTGAAAGAACTGATGACGGAAACTATCTTGTTTTAGGTGAAGACTATTCTTATTCCGGACCTGTATATTACAGACGTAGAGGTGAAAAGAAAGATAGTATAAGAGGGGTATGGACTAACGGATTATATGAAGAAGGTGCTGCAGTTGTAGATACGACAACGCTTCGTCTTAATGATTTGTTTGATGGGGTTAAAAATACACTTAAGTTAATTCCGGTAACCGTATCTGCAGAGAAGAATGTCGTCTCAGTGGTTTTTCAAGAATTGTCGGTATGCGGAATTAGTGTTGAGGAAGAAGTGTATAAGATCTTCAATGCTACTTCTGATTGGGCTCAAAAGACCTCTTATCATTGTGATGAAGCTAAAGATGGCACTTGGTTCTATTATCTGGAAACAATCGATGAGTGTATTGGTGAAGTTAAACGCCTTGTATCATTTGAAATTCAGAAGTCTGGTCAAGCTAACCATACAAGCGAATTGAGTCAGATGGTTTCTGCTAAGGCCTTTGAAAATGCATATACACATTTTATTGAGCAGGCAACTCGAAATGCTGAATCAAAAAAAGCACAAGGTTCAAAGGTTCCATATGGGTTTAAGAAAAGACCGAATTGTGATGGGGCAGATTTTAAAGCACAGTATGGGCAAGGTACTCCAAGTGCGGCACCTTACATGAATTGGTGGGTTGTATCGATATACTACCTTCCTGAGAATGGAAATATCATCATGGGTATTGAAGAGGATAGATATCCTCATTTAAAGGAAATTCAGATCAAACCATTACGATATGAGCAGATTGGAAATAAAAAGGTGAACACTGCAGTATTCTATGCAACTCATAAGACTTACGTGAACTATGGAGAATTATATGAGAAATTTCTTCAGGTTTGTGAAGAAGTTATGAGATTAGGCTTAAAGTAGAGTAGATTAACGTCTATGATGCTTAATCCTGAGATGTATGCGGAGCAGTTTAAAAACGCTTCTTATCAAGAAATGATAAAAGAGCGTGATAGCTTAATGCGATACATTCGAAAATATGAAAGACTTGAGAAAGCAGGAGATTGTTCCGGTGAAGAGTGGATGATTCATCCGCAGCCGGATGTAAGATATCAGATGTACATGGAATATCTTGCGGCATTGCTTTTATTGATGAAAGACAAATATAACGAAGATTATGTCTGGGGAGATAAGAGGCTATCAGAACCAGAGTAAGGAGGCGCAATGTTTAATCCAGGTTTGAGCATTAGACAAATATTAAAGAATTCAGATATTGTTGATACTTTTAAGTGCGGCAATATGGGTGGCATGCGTCGCTCAAAAACTACTAATAATTGGTATTGATTACTGATTATACCAAAGGCATTTATCATGATAATGGATAGGTGGAATTCTCCATTATACAGGTATGGGTAAAAACGGTGATCAGGACATTAACTGGGCCCAGAATGCGACTCTTGCAAATTATGGTTGTAATGGAGTTGATATCCATCTGTTTGAGGTTATGGATGCTGGCGAATACATATACTGCGGAAGAATAGAACTTATCACAAAACCTTATGTTGATACACAACCAGGAGAGGATGGACAAGATCGAAAGGTGTGGATGTTCCCTATTCGTTCTGTTCCGGATAATGATGTTAAGAAACCACCAATGTTTGTGCTCAAAGACATGATTATAAGACACGTGGAAAAAATGTTGATTGCCAAATTATTTGAATACGAAAGTTAATAATCTAATCACATTAAATGAAAAAGGCATAGCACAAGTTTGAATAAAATCTATTCAATTATGTGTTATGACTTTTATAATATTTTCTATAGAAAGTGAGAAAAAGAAAAGAAGTAAAACCAACAGAATGCTTGATTGATTTTTGCGTGCCATAATCTGAAGAAAATGTCCCTTTGGAGAGGAAAATATAGAAGAAAGCCATCAAAAAATTCAATACATCCTTCAAAATATACAAAAAAAAGACAATTTCATTTCGAAAAATTGCCTATATACAATAAACAATAAAAAGCCTATGTCCTTACGAAATAAGGTATAGGCTTTTGTCAACAGTCTGTGCGATGATTGGCTAATCATCGCATTTTTCTTGCTATTTACCCAAACAGAATTTAGAGAATAAAGTGTCCAATAAATCTTCTCTATGAACTTCACCTAAGATTTCTTTCAAATGATCATGAGCTGCCTGAATATCAATCTCAATTAAATCAGGCTCTACCATCCTATTCATGGCTTCTTTCGCCTTAACATATCTTCTTTGGCTAGATTCAATAAACCAATTTGACGCTCATTTGAAAGTAATGGATCTTCTTTTAATAAATCATTTTGATACAGATTTTCTAAGGCATCAATCAATGGCTGAATCTCTTTATTGGAAGCTGAAATCCAAATGCCATCTTTATTTGCCTCTGCCTTATCTAATTTATTATAGATAATTAAGCGCATTTTATCTTTTGTCAGTTCTAATAATTGTTTGTCTTCTTCATCCAACTCTTTAGAACCATCAAAGACTAAAAGAACCAATTTGGCATCTTTTAATTTTTCTTGACTCTTTTCAATACCAATCTGTTCAATTTTATCGTTCGATTCACGAATGCCCGCTGTATCAATTAGATTTAATTGAACGCTACCAATATGGATTTGACCTTCAACCAAATCTCTTGTGGTCCCGGCAATATCTGTAACAATGGCTTTATCTTCTTCAAGAAGTGCATTCAGTAAGCTGGATTTACCAACATTTGGCTTACCAACAATAATAGTATCAATTCCTTTTTTTAACATTTGTCCCGTTTGAACACGAGAAAGAATGTGATCAATTTTTTCTAACCAATCATTTGTTTTAGGAAGTAAATCATTTGTGGTCAATTGTTCGACATCTTCATATTCAGGATAATCAATATTCACTTCAATTTGTGCAATAATATCCATTAAATCATCAATCAAAGGTTGGAGTAGTTTTTTTACACTTCCCTTAATTCCATGAATCGCCATAGTAGCCGCTGTATTGTTGCTCGCTTCGATCATGTCTTGAACAGCTTCAGCTTGGGATAAGTCAATTCTTCCGTGATAGAAGGCGCGTTGCGTAAATTCTCCTGGCTTGGCAAGATCGGCTCCTGCACTTAAGACCATGGATAAGATTTTACGTGTAATAAAAGTACCCCCGTGACAGTTGATTTCTACAATATCTTCTCGTGTATATGTTTTTGGTGCTCTAAAAATAGAGATTAAAACTTCATCCACTGGATTTTTATCTTGATCTATAATAAAGCCATAATGAATCGTATGACTTTTCGCATTCATAATATTACGGTCAAATATTTTTTGAGTGATTTCAATAGCTTGATCTCCACTTAAGCGAATGATGGAAATGGCACCATCTTGTAAAGAAGTGGAAATAGCCGCAATTGTGTTTTCAAACATAAAAAAACATCCTTTCTTTCTTAGTGTATTTTATCATAAAAGATGTATAATGTCTTAGACAGAGGTGTAAACATGATAGAATATACAAAAAATCAAGTACACGAAGTGGCGTGTGCATTTAATGAGCATAAAATTATAGCTTTACCTACAGATACTGTGTATGGTGTAGGTGTAAAGTATGGTAATTTAGACGATTTAGAACGATTAAAACGCGCAAAACATCGTCCAGAAACGAAACCCATTCCGATGATGGTTTCAAATATAGAACAAATGAAACAAGTTGCTTTAGTGGATGAAAGAATCGAAAAGATTGCCGCTAAGTTTTTGCCAGGCGCATTAACTTTAGTTGTCAATGTGAAAGATAGTGTAGATTCAGCATATACAAATGGCCTAAGTACGATTGCGATTCGTATTCCAGATGAAAAATTTATCTTAGATGTGATTGATGAATTGAATTGTCCAATCTTAGTTACAAGTGCCAATCAATCTGGAGAAAAGACGGCACTTACAAGTGATGATGTATATGAACAACTTCCAAAAACAGATGGAATTGTTTTAGGTACGTGCAAAGCATTACAGGCAAGTACAATTGTAGATTGCACAAAAGATAAGCTAGTTATTTTAAGACCAGGACCTATTTCATTAGAAGAACTAAATTCAGTTCTATAAAAAAGCACCCAGAACTTATGTTGAAAAGCATAGGCTAGGGTGCGTATGAACAAATCTAGAAGTAGTATGCTTCTAGCAGTTCATGCAGTATGTTACTCTGATTTAAATTGGATTCAATGGTTTCGAATGCAATTTAAACATATATTAAAACTTGTCAAAATGATGGGGGTTTATTATAATACTGAGTATGACAGAAGAAGAAATGATTAGAGAGATTGCCGAGCCTATTTTAGAGCAATTGAAGAAAATTGAAAAACAACTAGGAAATCATCGTATGCCACAGCTTCCACAAATTAAGTTTGTGAAAGAAGGCAATATGCAAGATGGTCCTTTTATGATTGGAGACATCGAAGTTACGGATGAGCTTTTAGAAAAAGTAGAGGCTTATGTTCAGGAAGAAATCGAAATGATGCATCAACCGACTGTTTTACATTAAGAAGTTACAAAAATGTAGCTTCTTTTTTAAAAAATGCTTGCATTTTATTTTGCGTTAGTGTATTATATGTGAGCACGTTGGAAATGCGGGTGTGGCGAAATTGGCAGACGCACCAGACTTAGGATCTGGCGCCTTCGGCGTGGGGGTTCGAGTCCCTTCACCCGCACCACTTGTAAATTTAGACAATTACTTCGGTAGTTGTCTTTTTTTTGTTTTATGTTATAATTCCATATGGAAATTTGTGTATATTATGAAAAAATAAATGAAGATTCAATTCGCATCAAGCGTGTGTATGCATCGACTCCCACAATAGAAATACCCGAATTCATTGATGGATATATTGTGCGTGAAATAGGAAACTATTGTTTTTCTAAAAAGGAAGTCGATCTATCTAATTCTGTTTTAAGTCATGAAATTCCTTCTAGTTATTATGAGTGTAGTGGTAGTGATGTTGAAAGTGTTAAGCTTTCTAAGACAGTCACAAAACTAGGGGATTATGCATTCTACAATTGTCGAAAGCTAAAAGAAATATTTTTACCTTCTAGTTTAATGTGTATTGGCAGTGATGTATTTATGAATTGTTTAAGACTCAATCATATCTATTATGACTGTTCTATATTTTGTATCACGATTTTAAAACAAATACTAACTCAAATCACTTTGGATATCGAAGTCGATTTTATAGATGGTTCCATATTCTATCCAGAATACAATGGGGGTTATGATGAAGTGGGACCGGCCCATATCTTTGCCTTGAATATCGAAGGGGAAGGCTTTCGTATGCGACAGTGTTTTAAAGACGGTAAAATTGATTTTGATGGTTATGATGCCTGTTTTGAAAAATTATGTGCAGAAGAAAGTGAATCTTGTATCTTTCATGTTGCGATTCTTAGATTTATGACGGGATCTGAGAGATACATTCCTTATTTAAGAGCACATGATTTGACTTCTTATTTACATACATATAAAGATATATGTGTTATGGTTGAAAAATTAATAGAAGAAAAATGTATGGATGTACAAGCTTTAGATGTATTGATTTCTATGGAAAAAGATTTGGAAACTCGAACTGTATTGATGGAATTAAAGAATAAGAAGATGGAAACATCATCCGCATATTCTTTTGAGGATTTTTAATGCGACAAAGGGATTGGGAAAAAGAAAAGGCAATTCATATATTAGAGCTTGTTCGCTCTGAACTCTATATGGATATGCCACATTTTTTAACAGCGTTAAATACGTTGATGTTTAAAGAGGATGAGCATGTAAGTGTATGTGCTACAAATGGAATTTATTTTTATTATAATCCATTGAAGGTGATTGAGCTTTTTCAAAAGAATTCGATCTTTTTAAATCGTGCTACTTACATAGTATCTTGCATTGTTTATATAGTCATATTTGGCTAAGAAAAAATCGTATAGAATTTATTTGGAATGTAGCTTGTGATATTGTGGTGGAATATACATTGGATTCAATGCATAAAAAAAGTGTTTCACGAATCTTATCCTATGCTCGAAAAGATGTATATCACCAAATTGAAAAGTTGGATGGATTGAGTTGTATTACGGTTTATGAATGGCTTTGTACACGGGATGATATTCAAAATTTATATTATGAATTTGTGGTGGATGATCATGCATCGTGGCCTAAAGAAAAGGATGAAAAAACACCTCAATCGTCTTCGGTACAAAAGAAGTGGCAAAGTGTTGCCAAACAGACAGTATTTGATCATAAACAAAAAGGCAAAGAGAATGACGATGGAGATGCTTTTCTTGTATCGAGGTTACAGGCAAAAAATCGAAGTATTCATTTTCACAATTTTTGAAACGTTTTAGTATTATGAAAGAAGAAATGCAGATCAATGAGGATGAATTCGATTTGTCGTATTACACATATGGTATGTCTATTTATAAAAATATGCCTTTGATTGAGCCGTTAGAGACAAAAGAAGTCAAAAAGATTTATGAGTTTGTGATTGCGTTGGATACAAGTTATTCGATTGATGAAAATCTTGCGAAGCGTTTTATATCAAATACATATAGTATTTTAAGCACTTCAAATATGTTTTATAAATCATGTAAGGTATATATCATTCAATGTGATGATAGAATTCGAAAAGAGGATGTCATTTCCAATCAAAATGAAATGAATCGTTTGTTGGATTCATTTACTCTAATAGGGGGAGGCAACACCGATTTTAGGCCGGTGTTTAGCTATGTGAATGATTTGGTGAATCAACAAGTATTTCAAAATCTTTGTGGTTTACTTATTTTACAGATGGAAAGGGCGTTTATCCAAAAAGTGTCCAGCTTATAAAACGGCATTTATCTATTTAGAAGATTATGATCAAAGTAAAGTGCCTTCTTGGGCAATTCAATATAGATTGGAAGAAAAAATATGAATATATTACAGGCAAAAAATGAAATAAAAAATACAGTACAGGCATATTTATCGAAGAATAGCTTTGGTGAATATGAAATTGAATCTAAGAATCAACGACCTTTATTGTTGATTGGTCCTCCTGGTATTGGTAAAACGCAGATTATGGAACAAATATCGAAGGAATGTCAGATTGGACTTGTCAGTTATACGATTACGCATCATACGCGTCAAAGTGCGGTGGGACTTCCTTTTATTCAAGAAAAGGAATTTCAAGGCAAAACCTATTCAATTACAGAATATACAATGAGTGAAATTATTGCGAGTGTCTATTCGAAAATGGAAGAAACGGGTTTAAAAGAAGGAATTCTATTTATTGATGAAATCAATTGTGTATCGGAAACATTGGCTCCTACAATGCTTCAATTTTTACAGAATAAAACCTTTGGAAATCAGAAGGTCCCAAGTGGATGGATCATTGTGGCTGCTGGAAATCCGAGTGAATATAATAAATCAGTTCGTGATTTTGATGTTGTGACAATGGATCGTATTCGTTATATTCATGTAGAAACGGATTATTATGTTTGGAAAGAATATGCGATCTCAAAACATATTCATCCGATGATTTTAAGCTATCTAGAATTAAAACCTAACAATTTTTATACTGTTTCAACAAGTGTAGATGGTATGGAATTTGTGACGGCTAGAGGCTGGGAAGATTTATCGTATTTACTTTATACATACGAAAAGATGCATTTGGAAATATCGCAAGATACAATCTATGAATATTTACATCATGAAGATATTGCAGAAGATGTTTTCGCCTATTATTTGGTGTATAAAAAATATCAGGATGATTATGGCATTGATGATATTTTAAATGGAAATGTATCAAGTACGATCTACGCTCGTTTGTTTAATGCGGATTTTGATGAAAGAGTATCTGTAGTCAATTTAGTGATGGATGGTTTATTAAGGCAAGTGAATATATATTCTTTTGAAAAACATTGTACAGATTTATGGTTTGGTTTTCTAAAGAATTATCGAAATCATATGGATGTATCTTATGTGGATCATGTAAAGGAATTTATAGCTTTGTATCATGATAAGTTGCAGGCTGAATTATTAAGTGTTGCTCAGAAACATGAATATGAGTTTGTGTTAAATAAGATACAAAAGGTGAGTGTGGATGAAAGCTAGATTCTAAGTCGCGTTTTGATTGTAGTACAAAACCATTCTTTAAACAAAAAGAAAACATGGAGTCAATTGAATCGGATTTGAAACTTCAAATAGAAAATGCGTTTGAATTTATGGAAAGTGCATTTAAGAATGGTCAGGAAATGACAATATTTGTCACAAATTTAACAATGTCAGCTGAAATGGCTTTGTATTTAAGTTCACATACAATTGGTATATATGAAAAATACAAACAGGTTTTATTAATTGGAAGCCAAAAGGCAAGATTATTAGATGAGTTAGCTCATTAAAGAAAGGAATTATATGGATTATTCAGAATTAAAATATGATGTGGAAGAATTTGAATCGGATCAAGATAAAAAACTTCCACAACCACCTTTGGTAAAAGAGTCAATGCGAAAGGAATCCATTGAACTTCCTAAAAATTTTGATGCGTTACAAATTTGTTCAAACTTTCTAGATATTATTAATACACGTCATAGTAGTCGTGTGTATACACAAGAGCCAATGTCCTTATTAGAACTATCCTATATTCTTTGGACTTGTCAAGGTGTGAAACAAATTCGTGGAAAAAAATATGCGACTTTGCGTACAGTACCTTCTGGAGGTGCTCGTCATGACTTTGAACTATATTTTGTATGTCAAAATGTAGAAGGATTAGATCCTGGAACCTATCATTATTTCCTCCATTTCCCCGCGACTAAAGTCGCGCGGACACAAATACTTTATTAATAAATTCTTTTTCCACGCCTTATGTGTTACCATGAAAAAGAGGTGGTACACGACAGAGCACGTGAGAGTGAGTAGTATTCTACTCAATAGAATTAACCTGCATTATTATAAGTTGCCGTCATCATTTCAAGCACAAATAATAGGGGACGCCAAGCCCGGACA
>ENA-OQCS01000354-OQCS01000354.1-human-gut-metagenome-genome-assembly--contig:-NODE-354-length-25369-cov-2.864313_pt1 | contig 25369 bp, 39 predicted proteins | sample MGYA00242757_ERZ504575 | MGnify/ENA primary metagenome ERZ504575 (study PRJEB26092, sample SAMD00036297) | human gut metagenome | host: Homo sapiens | study: EMG produced TPA metagenomics assembly of... | reverse complement strand
AAGAGGATATGATATTTTAAATTTAATGCAAAAAAGATTGTAGGACAGTATCTACAATCTTTTTGTTCTAGTACTAGAACAAAAACTCCTAATATTTATGTTTGTGTTCTGATATCAGAACACAAGATGCTGTTTGATGTTTTTTGTTCTATAATAAGAACATGAAATAATATGATATTTGTTAATTTTATTTATACACAAATATGATAAAATAAAGTCACAAGGGGGATTTGTATGGAAAAAGAATTGAACTGGGCAGTCATAGGAACAGGTGTGATTGCTAATGAAATGGCACAAGCTTTACAAAAGACGGATAAAACACTTTATGGAGTTGCCAATAGAACACAAACAAAGGCTATTGATTTTGCAAAGAAGTATGGTGTTAAAAAAGTCTATGATGAAATTGATGAAGTGTTTGATGATGAAAATGTTGATATTATTTATTTGGCAACATCACATAATACACATTATCAATTTATGAAAAAGGCGTTAAAACATGGAAAGCATTTATTTGTAGAAAAATCAATTACGTTAAATAGTCGTGAATTAGATGAAATGATGGCACTTGCTAAAGAGAAAAATTTAATTCTTGCAGAAGCCATGACCATTTGGCATATGCCAATCTATAAAGAATTATGGAAAATCGTGCAAAGCGGTGAACTTGGTAAAATGCAAATCATGACAGTAAACTTTGGAAGTTTTAAAGAATATGATATGAATAATCGTTTCTTTAATATGAATCTTGCTGGTGGGGCTTTATTAGATATTGGGGTCTATGCTCTTTCTGCAGTACGTAGTTTTATGTCTAAACAGCCAAATGAAATTGTAAGTCAAGTGAAGTTTGCACCTACAGGCTCTGATGAACAAGCAACGATTTTACTTAAAAATGAAGATCAACAAATGGCAACGATTGCTTTATCAATGCATTCAAAACAACCTAAAAGAATTATGATTTCATTAGAAAAAGGGTATATTGAAGTTTATGAATTTCCTCGTGGACAAAAAGCAACGATTGTGGATGCTGTAACAGGAAAACAAACAGTTATTGAAAAAGGAAATACTGAAAATGCACTTTATTATGAAATGTGTGATATGGAAGAAGCTGTTAGAAATCAAGATGCTTCACATTTAAATTTAGAGTATACAAAGGATGTCATGGATATTATGAGTCAACTTCGTAAAGAATGGAAAATGCAATATCCAGGAGAAAAATGGTAAGGACAAATTTTTTGTCCTTTTCTTTATGCAGTGATAAAATAAAGTAAATAAAGGAGGATCATTATGGATAAAGTATTAAAATTTTTAAAAGATGTAGAAACTTATTATTTAGCAACAGTAGAAGGTGATCAACCAAGAGTAAGATCCTTTGGAACAGTACATGTTTTTGAAGGAAAGCTTTATATTCAAACAGGAAAAGTCAAAGATGTTTCAAAACAACTTCATCAAAATCCTAAAGCAGAAATTTGTGCTTTTAAAAATGGAGAATGGTTACGAGTAATAGGTTATTTTATGACAAACAAAATAAAAGGGTTTAGCTGAACCCTTATTTAATTTCTATCCAATATCTTTGAATTGTTTTACCATCTTTAACAATTTCATTTTCTAAAATGGCACCATTGTTTTAATTGATTTTGCAGAACCAATATTATCTTTATCACAAACAAGTAATACTTTATCAATATTTAACTTTTGACATTCTTTTAAAGCTAAACCGATGATTTTAGTTGCATAACCTTTTCTTCTTTCACTGGGTCTTACCCCATCTCCAATATGTCCACCATAATTTAATAAATAATCATTAAGTTCATGACGAATGTTGACGGCACCAACCATTTTGTTTCTTTCTACATCTAAAGCAAAAAATGTAGAATCTTCTACTAAGCCAGGTCTAGGATTTTTTAAATCAAGATTGTTGATATAATGATCAAAATCATGATAATCATTTTTAAAAATAGAAGCTGGAGAAGTATTAGCTTCAGGATGATTATTATTATAATCAATCCACTCCTTCAACATATCAACAATTAAATCTTGATATTCATTTGATGCTTTTACTAATTTAATAGACATAATATAATCTCCTTTTATTAAAATATTTCTATTATTATAACATTTGTAGAACATAATAAAACCCTTTATTAAGTTGTACTTAATAGAGGGAAAGTGCGTATTATCTATTTTATCAAATATTTTAATAAATCTTTAATAGTGACAATGCCATAAAAACATTGGTTCTTTAAAACAATAATATCTTCATAAAAATGTGAATGTTCATTTTCAAGAAAAAGTTGACAAACATTTTTAATAGGAAGATGTGATGGAACAATCAAAGAATCTTTAAAAAGATTAGGTTCAACAATATCTAAATCACAAAGTATATTTTCTCTTTTTAAATAACCTAAATAATGTCCTTCATCATTGATAACATAAATTCTTTGAGTGGTATTATTTTCTTCAAAAATTTGATAAGCATTATTTATATTTTGATAAGTTTTTAATGTACAAGGGAAATGACAAAGAGAATCTATTGTAAGAATATCTAATGTTTTCTTATATTTGTTGTATAATTTTTTGATAGTTTCTTTGATATCTGGTAAAAGATCATCAAAATTATCAACAGGTTTCTTTAAATAATAACCTTGACCATATTCAACACCTAATTGAATTAAACATTCAAGTTCTTCCTTTGTTTCAATACCTTCAACAATTAATTTATAATGCATAGCTTTACAATAGTTGACCATGACTTCTACCATTGTACGCTTATCTTTATTTAAATGAATATCTTGAATAAGTTCTTTATCTAGTTTGATATATTCAGGTTGTGTATGATTGATTCTATTTAAATTAGAATAACCTGAACCAACATCATCAATAGCAATTTCAAAACCTTGACTACGATAATGTCTAACGGCTTGTTTAAATAAATGTTTATCCTCAATAGATGTTGTTTCCGATAATTCAAAGACAATATTATTAGAATCTAAATGATATTTTTTTAAATATTCTTTTGTAAACCCCTGAACAAAATCTGAATCTAATAAAATATTAGCATCTACATTAATAAATAACTTTTTCCCTAAAGGCATTTGTTGACTTGCCTTAATAGCACATTTGCGACAAAGTTGATCTAACTTCCATGATTGTTCAATTGTATTAGCTATCTTAAATAATTCTTCAATATTAAGAGTACATGATTTTAAAGTAATACGGCTTAAGGCCTCAAAAGATACTATCTCTCCTGTTTTTAAGGAAACAATAGGTTGAAAAACACTTTTTATTTTCTTTTCATTAATTATTTTAAAAAAATCATTGATTTTCTTTTCGTTTAATTTCATTTATCTATCCTCTATTCTTTTTAAAATATATAGAAAGAAGAATGATATTTCTATCAATAAAAACTAAGGAAATTGTTAAAAATAGGTAAAAGATTTTGTTATAATAAAACAAAGGAGAAAGCATATGAAAGAAATAGAATATAAATTACTAGGTGTAGATGATTTAGAATTATTAGTAAAGATAAGAATAAAAGATTTAAAAATGTTTTCTAATCAAAAAATAACAAATTCTACAATAGAAAACATTAGAGTTTTTTTATAAAGAAAAAATGTTAAAAGATGAATGTCATACATTGGTGGGTTATCATTTAAATCAAATTATTTCAACAGCTACAATTTACTATTATGATATCCTTCCAAGTAATGAAAATTCCAAAGGAAAAGTTGGACAAATAACGAATGTTGGGTAGATGAAATTATCGACATTTAGGGATTGGTAGATATATGGTAGAATATCTTATTGAAAATTATCAAAAAGATGTTGGAATGATTTGTTTGAATAGTTCAAAAGAGGGAATAAACATGTATTTACATCTTGGATTTAAAAAGAAAGATAATTATTTGATTTATAAGAATGGGTAGTGTTAAATAATATTGTTTACAATAACTATTTTTCTTAATAAAATTGGACGAGAAATAAGTATACCGCTGACCAGTATGCGGGATAAAAGTGATTGGGTTGTAAGTAGTAGACCTTCACTAGTAAGTGAGGGTTTTTATTTTATAAAAAAGGAACATTAATTTTGTTCCTTTAAGCTTTCTTTATAGCTTCTTCCAATAGGAAGATGTGTTTGTTCTTTTAAAATAACTTCTTGATTTTTAATTTCTTGAATAAATCTTTTGTTAATAATGTATGATTTATGAATTTGAATAAAATCAAGAGATTGTATTTCTTTATTAAATTTGACTTAATGTTTTTCTTTCAATCATTTCTCCATTAATAGAATGAATAATAATTTGATGTCTAAGTGATTCGATATAATAGATTTGTGATAATCTTATTTTTGAAGTAATTCCATTTCTTTGATAAAGATAATATTGAAAGTTTTTTTTGAATTTGTTTTTGAATAAAATCATGATAATGAATAAATTGTTTTTCTAATTCATTATTAATGAAATAAAGATGTGTTTGCATTTGTAAACAAATGCTTACAAGATCAAAATCTTTAGGTCCAATAATATAAATAAGTGTACTATCTAATTTCTTAAGATGATTTAAAATATTTAAATCATTCTTTTTTCTATTTCAACAAAATAAATATCTTGAATTGTTTGATGCGTATAATTCGTAAGTTTATATTCTATTTGTAAATCATTAAAGAATTGTTGAATAAGTGGTTCTATTTGTTTGTAATGTTTTGAAATAAGAGAAATTCTAATCATGTTTTTTCTCCTTTTCAATAGCTACAATATATTGATCAAGATTTTTATTTGAACGTATGATATCCAATAAATGATAAGAATCAACAAAACGTACACCATTTTTTTTCATGAGTTCAATGCCTTTACTAAAAGTTTCTTTATCGGAACTTACTAAATTTTCAATAATATATTGAGAACCATCTAACATATTAAATTTAAACACAATTTTATTTCCAGAACCATTTACTAAATATTTTGATGGATAAAAAGAATAACGATAATAAGAGATTTGTACAAAATCAATTTGTGAAAGTTTAAATTGATTTGATATCTAGGATATTTATTTTTAAAAAGAAAAGAATAAAGATACCTTGCTTTATCTAAATTTTTATCAAAATAAATGTATCTTAAATATTTTTGATCAACTTCCCACATAGTATTAGCGAAAACTATTCCTGGTAGTACGAAACTATAAATCAATAATAATATAATAATAAGAACACCAAAAAACATTATTCTTTCATAAAAATGTTTATACATGATAAAGAAAACACCTAACCACCAAACAACAAAAAGTAAAATAACAAAGTTTAATAAGATGATTTTTCTTTTCTTTATTTTTCCAACAGTAACTTTCATAACTTCCTCCTGTACGTGTATTATAACATAGTTTTTTATTTGGATTTTGTTGTTGGGGACAGGTTGATGGTTGTTGGGGCCTCTTTGCTATTTATTTAAAAGAATAGGATTAAAGTATAGATAAGGAGGAAAAGAAGATGAAGAAAAAGGTAATAATGATTGGTGTTGTTTTAATTGTGTGTCTAGGAACTGTTTTTTATAATATGCAAAAAAGAAATCCTTATAAAAGTTATAATCATTTAAAAACAAGTGAAGTTTTAAAAGTAAAGGAATTTAATCAATATTGGGTTTATTTTTATTCAATGGATGATCAAGAAAGCATGGATTCTAAAAATGGGATAGCTCGTCTTAATAAGGCAGTAAGTAATGTTTATTTTGTGAAAATAAAGGATAAAGAAGTAGTTATTGAAAATCAAAAAGTTAAATCAGCTACATTACTTTATATAAAGGATCATCAAATAACAAAAGAATACAAAGGATTAAAACAATTAAAAGATCATAGTGATGAAATATTACAAATGAGTTGGTAGAAAAAAGTTTAAAGCTTTTCTATTTTTTAGTATAATGATAAAAAGAGGAAAAAGATGATGAAAGAAATAAAATTAACGGATATTAAATGTGTAAAAGTAGGACAATATGAAAATCAAGAAGCAGCTACAGGATGTAGTGTTGTTATTGTAGAAAATGGAGCGACAGCCGGTGTAGATGTTCGTGGTGGAGGTCCTGCTACAAGAGAAACAGATTTATTAAATCCAATTAATATGGTTCAACAAATTCATGCTGTTATGTTAAGTGGTGGGAGTGCTTTTGGTTTAGACGCAGCTAGTGGTGCCATGCAATATCTTGAAGAACATGGTGTTGGTTTTGATATGTCTGTAGCAAGAGTACCAATTGTATGTGGTGCTTCATTATTTGATTTATCGGTGGGAAATCCTCATATAAGGCCAGATAAAGAAATGGGGTATAAGGCTTGTCAAGATAGTGAAAATGATTTGATTAAAGAAGGAAATTATGGCGCTGGTTGTGGTGCTAGTGTTGGTAAACTTTTAGGATTTGAACATGCCATGAAAGGTGGCATTGGAACATATGGTGTACAAGTTGGAAATGTTCAAGTAGCAGGGATCGTTGCTGTCAATGCCTGTGGAAATGTCATTGATTATCAAACGCAAGAAATATTGGCAGGTGTTAATATTGATAAAAAATGTGTTTCGGCTAGTCAAATTATTTTAGATCAAATGGATCAACTTAGAAAATTACCGGATGGTAATACAACCATTGGATGTATTGTAACGAATGTCAAACTGACGAAAGCACAATGTACAAAGATTGCTGGAATTAGTCATAATGGCTACGCTAAAAGTATTGATCCAGTTCATACAATGAGCGATGGTGATACAATTTTGTATTAAGTACAAATGAAGTTGATGGAATGGTTGATGCTGTTGGTATTTTAGCTGTTGAAGTCATTTCTAAATGTATTCAAAGAGCGATTAAAAAAGCTAAGAGTGGATATGGTTTATTAGCTTATCAAGATTTGAAAAAATAATCGAAAAAGCATATAATTTTCTCGTTCGTATATTTTGATATTAAAAGAGATCTATAAGACTCTTATTAAGACATTTGAAATAGCGAATACCATAAAAACGTTGCATCTTTTATGAGCGACAGTAGGAGGATTATATGAAGTCGAAAAAGACACAGTACATGACTTCAATGGCTTTATTTTTAGCGATTGAAATCATTCTTGTTGTGACACCCCTTGGATATATTCCAATTGGACCATTAAATGCCACAACAATGCACATTCCTGTCATTATTGCAGGAATCGTATTAGGAAAAAAAGCAGGAGCTGAGTTGGGCTTTGTTTTTGGATTAACAAGTTTAATCAAAGCAACGATTCAACCAGGCATTACATCTTTTTGTTTTTCCCCATTTGTGACAATAGGCACAATGTCAGGAAATTACAAAGTCTTTTGATTGCTTTTGTTCCTAGAATTTTACTTGGCTATTTAGCTGGATTCGTTTTTGAAATCATGAAAAAGAATAATCGTGAAAACTTAGGTGTTGTTGTAGGTGCTTTAACAGGAGCTATTACAAACACAGTGCTTGTTTTATCAGGAATATACATATTCTTTGGTGAAGCATATGCGAGTGCGGTAGGAGTGCAATACTCTACTTTAGTAACGGTATTATTAGGAGTTGTTTCTACAAATGGTATTTTAGAAGCTATTCTAGGGGCAATTGTTTCACTAGCTATCTACAAAGCATTAAAACCAATCTTAAAATCATAGCAGGTCGATTGACCTGCTTTTTAAAGGAGATATTTATGAAATACATATTTGTTAGACATGGAAAGACACACTTTAATGAAATACAGCTTAAACAAGGATGGTGTGATTCACCTCTTACAAAGCAAGGAATAAAAGAAATAGAAAATATGGCAGAACAGTTAAAGGATTATAAAATAGATGCTGCTTATACTTCTCCAATATTACGAGCAAAATATACAGCACAAATAATTTTAAAAAATCATTCTGTTTTATTAAATGAAGATGATCGTTTAAAAGAAGTGAATTTTGGTCTTTTAGAAGGGTTACCTTGTTTATTTGTAGATAACTTCAATTAGAATCTTCTAATTGGTTAGATGATTTACAAATGGATTATACTGGATATGAAGGTGAAAATATTGAAGATGTAATTCAAAGACATTTTGAATTATTAAATGATATAGAAAAGAAATTTCAAGATGATGATACGATTTTAATGGTAGGTCATGGATGTTCTTTATATGCATTTATTAAAACATTATTAAAAAATCAAAAACTTGATTTTCCACAAAATGCCAGTGCAATTATAGTTAATAAAGTTAATAATGAATATCAATTAGAAACAGTATTAAATCCAAAATAAAAAATCTTGAAATAATCAATAATTTTATTGACATGAGTGGCATATGATGGTAATATCTACGTGCAATAAAAAGTAGTGGAAAGAAGAAGTGCCTACTTCTCGCCTGATTGATTTTGTCGATAGGCAATGTCACTAAGATTTAATCTTAATGTCAATGGTGGGTACTCAGTGTGCTCACTTTTTATTTCAACTATAATAATTGGAGGTGGCTTTTATTAGCAGATTTGATAACAGAAAACCAAAACAACCTGATGATTTAGTAAACGAAAGAGTTCGTTTTAAGGAAGTGTTGGTTATTGATCAAAACGGTGATCAATTAGGAGTAAAAAGTAGTAGAGAAGCGTTGGATATTGCTTATGATGCAAATTTAGACTTAGTTTGTGTTGCACCTAATGCAAAACCACCAGTTTGTCGTATTATGGACTTTGGTAAATATCGTTTTGAACAACAAAAGAAAGCAAGAGAAATGAAGAAAAACTCTAAAGTGGTAACTTTAAAGGAAACTCAATTATCAGTAACTATTGATACTCATGATAAAAATGTTAAATTAAAAAGAACATTAAAATGGTTAGAAGAAGGAAACAAAGTTAAAGTTGCAATCAGATTTAGAGGTAGACAACTTGCACACGTTGATTTGGGTAAAAAAGTTATTGATGACTTTGTTGAAGAATGTGCAGAAGTTGGTCAAATTGAAAAACCAGCAAAATTAGAAGGACGTACTTTAACAGCTATATTAGCACCAAAAAAGAAAAAATAATTAATGGAGGAAACAATTATGCCAAAAATTAAAACACATAGCGGATTAAAAAAAACGTTTAAAAAGAACAGGTAGTGGAAAATTAAAACGTAGCCATGCTACATTTCACACTTATCACACAATAAAACTCATAAACAAAAGAAACACTTAGCAAAAGCTACAGTAGTAAGTGCTTCAGATTACAAGAGAATTAAATCAAGATTACCTAAATAATTTTAGTTAAAAATAAATACAGGAGGAATACACAATGGCAAGAGTTAAAGGTGGATATACAACTAGACATAGAAGAAAAAAAAGTTATTAAATTAGCCAAAGGATATTTTGGAGCTAAACATAAATTATATAAAACTGCTCATGAACAAGTAATGCACTCAATGGCATATGCTTATAGAGATAGAAGAAACTTAAAAAGAAATATGAGAAAATTATGGATTGCACGTATTAATGCTGCAGCTAGAATGAATGATATCTCATATTCTAAATTAATGCACGGTTTAAAATTAGCTAATGTTGAAATCAACAGAAAAATGTTATCTGAAATCGCTATCTGCGATCCAGAAGGTTTCACAGCTATCGTTGAAACAGCTAAAAAAGCTTTAAATGCTTAATAATTCAGGACCAACATTTGTTGGTCTTTTTTTATTATCATATTTGTTGACACTTAAAGTAAGTAGGTATATCCTTAAAACATAGTAAAACCATAGGAATAAGGAGAAATAAAAATATGAGCGAAATTAAAAACAGTTTTTTAGACCTAGTAGGGAATACACCACTAGTAAGAGTAAACAATTTAATCAAGAAAGATGAATTGAAAGCAGATGTACTCGCAAAACTAGAATACTTCAATCCCGCAGGATCAGTCAAAGACAGAATTGCAAAAGAAATGATCCTAGATGCACTAGAAAAAGGATTGATCAATGAAAATACAACATTGATTGAACCAACAAGTGGAAATACAGGAATTGGACTATCAGCCGTAGCAACAGCATTGAATCTAAAGATCATTATTACAATGCCAGAAACAATGTCGGTAGAAAGAAGAAATCTTATGAAGGCATATGGAGCAGAATTAGTCTTAACACCAGGAAGTGAAGGAATGAAGGGAGCAATCGCCAAAGCAAAAGAATTGGCATCACAAATCGAAAATAGCTTCATTCCAGGACAGTTTGAAAATCCAGCGAATCCAACAGCACACTATAAAACAACAGGACCAGAAATCTATGAACAAACAGAAGGAAAAGTAGATATCTTTGTATCCGGAGTAGGAACAGGAGGAACAATTTCAGGGATAGGGAAATACTTGAAAGAAAAGAATCCAGAAGTAAAAGTAGTGGCAGTAGAACCAGCAAGTTCACCAGTATTATCAACAGGGAAAGGTGGAGCACATAAGATCCAAGGAATCGGGGCAGGATTTGTACCAGAAACATTGGATACAAAGATTTATGATGAAATCATTACAGTAGAAAATGAAGATGCATTTGCGACAGGGAAAGAAATGGCAAAGACAGAAGGAATCTTAGTAGGGATATCATCAGGAGCAGCATTATATGCAGCCAAAGAACTAGCCAAGAGAGAAGAAAATGCAGGGAAGACAATTGTTGTCTTATTACCAGATGGTGGAGATCGTTATTTATCAACACCTTTAATTCAAGATTAGATAGGGGAATTTAAATGATTGAAGAATTAAGACATAATTTCCGTAACGGACGAATGTGTAAATAGTTTCATTTATTCATAAAACAATATATAATATTTATACAAAAGAAAGAAGAGGAAATTAAAATGGCAGTAACTAAAAGAGAAGATAGAAAATTTAAATTTGAAACATTACAATTACATGTAGGACAAGAACAACCAGATCCAGCAACAGATGCAAGAGCAGTACCTATTTATCAAACAACATCTTATGTATTTAAAAATAGTGCACATGCTGCAGCACGTTTGAATTAGCAGATGCGGGGAACATCTATGGACGTTTAACAAACTCTACACAAGGTGTATTTGAAGATCGTATTGCTGCTTTAGAAGGTGGGGTAGCAGGTTTAGCTGTTGCTTCTGGAGCAGCTGCAATCGCTTATACTATTCAAGCTTTAGCAGGACAAGGTGAACATATCGTTGCTCAAAAAACAATTTATGGGGGAACTTCTAACTTATTAGCACATACATTTACTCAATATGGAATTACAACTACTTTCGTAGATGCTCATAATTTACAAGAAGTTGAAGATGCAATTCAAGAAAACACAAAAGCAATTTATTTAGAAACTTTAGGAAATCCTAATAGTGATATTCCTGATATCGATGCAATTAGTGCAATCGCTAAAAAACATGGATTACCAGTTGTTGTTGATAATACATTTGGTACACCATATCTATTTAGACCAATTGAACATGGTGCTGATATCGTTGTTCATAGTGCTACTAAATTTATTGGTGGTCATGGTACAAGTTTAGGCGGTGTCATTGTTGATGGTGGTACTTATGATTGGGCTAAGAGTGGACGTTATCCATGGATCAGTGAACCTAACCCAAGTTATCATGGAGTGAAATTTACTGAAGCTGCAGGACCAGCTGCTTTCGTTACTTATATTAGGGCAATCTTATTAAGAGATACAGGAGCTACAATTTCTCCATTCAATGCATTCTTATTATTACAAGGTACAGAAACATTATCTTTAAGAATTGATCGTCATAATGAAAATACTAAAAAAGTTGTTGAGTTCTTACAACAACATCCAGCAGTAGAAAAAGTAAATCATCCGTCATTACCAGATCATCCAGATCATGCTTTATATGAAAAATATTTCCCAAATGGTGGAGGATCAATCTTTACTTTTAATATTAAAGGTGGCGTAGAAGAAGCTCATAAATTTATTGATAATTTACAAGTATTCTCATTACTTGCTAATGTCGCTGATGTTAAATCATTAGTTATTCATCCAGCAACAACTACACATTCACAATTAACAGAAGAAGAATTAGCTGATGTTGGAATTCAACCTAATACAATTCGTTTATCAATTGGTACAGAACATATTGATGATATCTTATTTGATTTAAAAGAAGCTTTAGATCAAATTTAAAAAACTTGGCAAATGCCAAGTTTTTTTATTCTGTTTCAGTTGTTGAATCTGAATTTGTATTTTCATTTGATGAAGAATCATTGGTTGTGTTTTGTGATGAATCACTTTCATCGCTGTTTGTTGTATTATCACTTGATGTACTTTCTTCATTTTTAGATGAAGAAGATTTTTCTTGTTGGGTTTCTTTTTTTGTAGATGTTGACTTGTCTGTTTTTGTTTTATTTTGTTGATCTACTTGTTTTTCTAATTGATTAATTTGTTTTTGTTGATCTTGATAATGTTCATATGCAAAATAGCCACCAACTCCTGCACCAGCAATTAAAAAGTAAAATAAGTAACGTGATAAGGAAAGTAGAAATTTTAGAACGTCCATTTTTTTTCTTTTTCACTTTCGTTTTTGTCTTCTTTCTTGTTACCTTTTTTGTTTTAGGTCTTTTTTTATTTTTACTTTTTGTATAGGAATAATCAGTATTATCATAGTATTCTTTTTCTAAATCATCTTGTTGATTATCGTTTTCATCTATATTTTCTTCTTCATCGTTGAATTTAAATCTTTCAGCCATAATTATCACCTCGCTATCATTTTATATATCAATATGAATTGAATTTGAACTTTTTATGTGAATTATTCGAAAATATTTGACTTTAGATATGAATTTTGTTTTTATAAATAGAGAAAGTGAGGATAAAGATGGATAATTTGGAGTATTTAAAAGAAGTAGAGAAGAGTATTCAAAAAAATATAAGAAAAAATTATGGAGACCTTTTTGCAAGGCTATTAATCAATATGAATTAGTAAAACCTGGAGATAAAATTGCTGTATGTATTTCTGGTGGAAAAGATTCTATGTTGATGGCTAAGCTCTTTCAAGAATTAAAAAGACATAATAAATTTGAATTTGAACTTGTTTTTATGGTAATGGATCCTGGGTACAATAAAGTAAATAGACAAATGATCATTGATAATTCGAAAAAATTAAATATTCCAATTCAAATATTTGATTCACAAATATTTGATTCTGTTTTTAATATAGAAAAATCTCCTTGTTATTTATGTGCGAGAATGAGAAGAGGACATTTATATGCTATGGCAAAGGAATTAGGATGTAATAAGATTGCTTTGGGACATCACTATGATGATGTTATTGAAACTATTTTAATGGGTATGCTTTATGGAGCACAAATTCAAACAATGATGCCTAAACTTCATAGTTTGAATTTTGAAGGAATGGAACTTATTAGACCGATGTATCTTATTCGTGAAGATGATATTAAGGCATGGAGAGATGAACATGAATTAACATTTTTACAATGTGCATGTAAATTTACTGAAGAAAATCAAGATGCTCATGATGAAGAAAATGCTTCTAAACGTTTAGAAATTAAACAATTAATTAAGGATTTAAAGAAAGTAAATCCTTTTGTTGAAGGAAATATTTTCAAAAGTGTAGAAAATGTCAATTTAAAAACAATTATGGCTTATAAAGATGATGAGGGAAAACATCTGTTTTTAGAACATTATGATGATTGATCGTGTAGAAATACACGATTTTTAAATAAAAAACATATCAATGATATGTTTATTAGATAATATATTCAATTTGATATCCATGTAAATCAGCAAGATCTTCTAAAGTATAGGATTCTAAATAATCAGTAATAACTTTATTTAGTCCTTTATAAAAAGGAAGAGTTAAACATTCACTATAACGAGGACATTGATTAGGTTCAGTTTCTAAACAGGCAACACAAGCGATTGGACCTTCAACAGCAACTAAAATATCTTTTGCTGTATATTTATTCATATCTCTTGTAAGAGAATATCCACCTTGGGCACCTCTAACGCTTTTAATAAGTCCTGCACGAATTAAAGGAGTAGCTATTTGTTCAAGATATTTGATAGAAATTTCTTGTCTTTTAGCAACATCTTTAAGTGATATATTTCCTTGTTCTTTATTTTGGGCTAAATCAATCATTAATCTTAGAGCATAACGCCCTCTTGTTGATATTTTCATATGACCACCTCTTGTCTATTATAACATCTTTTTTAGATAATTCCTAGAGAAATTATATGAATTAAATAAAAAGAAAAAAGACTAAAGTCTTTATTCTTGTTCAATAAATGTATTATAGATAGCACGAATTGCGTCATTAAAGTGAATGTTTTTAACACCAACAATGATATTTAATTCTGAAGAACCTTGATCAATCATTTTAACATTGATTTTTTTATTAGCTAAAGCTGTAAATACTTTTGCTGCAACTCCACGACCATCTTTCATACCACGACCAACGATAGCAATTAAAGCAAGGTCAGATTCAAGTTCAATTGAATCAGGTTCAACGGCACGATGTAAGTTAGCTAAAATTTCTTGTTCATGTTCAATGAATGAATTTAATTCAACAATTACGTTCATTGTATCAATACCAGAAGGTGTATGTTCATAAGATAGACCAGCTTCTTCAATAACTTGTAAAACTTTTCTACCAAAACCAATTTCATCATTCATCATATCTTTTTCAATCATGATTGTCGCAAAACCTTGTTTACCAGAAATACCAGTAATAATATGATCTGGTTTATGCACAGTACTTTCAACGATTAAGTTCCAGCATCTTCAGGTTTATTAGTATTTTTGATTACAATAGGAATTCCTTGAGAACGAATAGGGAAAACAGCATTTTCATGTAAAACACTTGCTCCCATGTAAGAAAGTTCACGTAATTCTTTATAAGTGATTGTTCCAATCACTTCTGGATTTTTAACAATACGTGGATCAGCAACTAAGAATCCTGAAACATCTGTCCAGTTTTCATAAAGTTTAACTTGTCCACATTTAGCAACGATAGAACCAGTTACATCACTTCCTCCACGAGAGAAAGTTCTAATTTTTGTAGGGTCTTCACTACATGAACCATAGAATCCAGGAATAACACAATTTTCTACTTCACTTAATTTTTTAGATAAAACAGGATCTGTTTTTTTATCATCATAATTTCCATGTTCATCGATAAAGATACATGTTGCAGGATCAACAAATTCAAATCCTAAATAATTTGCAAGTAAGATACCATTTAAATATTCCCCACGACTTGCTGCATATTCTTCACTGATTTGATCTTGGAAGTTTTTCTTAATAACTTCAAATTCTTCAGTAAGATCAACTGTTAAATTAAGTTCATCGATAATACTTTGATAACGATCTTTGATTGTATCAAAAGTACATTCAAACTCTTGTTCACTTTCTGCGTTATATGCTTTGTATAATAAATCAGTAACTTTGATATCATCTTTAAAAACGTTTACCAGGCGCTGAAGGTACAACAAAACGACGATCTGGATCACTTTTGATAATGTCACCGACTTTTTTAAATTGATGGGCATCTGCAAGAGATGAACCACCGAATTTGACGATTTTCACCATAATAATTCTCCCCTCATATTAATGATAATAAAATATCACTTTTTCAAGTATATTCAATATTTTTCAATATTGAAAAATAAAACAATAAAAATATAATAATATTATATAGAAAGAGGTCGACATTATGAGAGAAAATATGACATTTCTTACAAATTACTATCAAATAAGAGAAATGACAATTGATCGTATGAAAGAAATTATTGATCAAATAAAATGCAAAGGAAGGAGGTACTGTTTTTTTGGAGATTCTATCACCCAATTTATGGATATAGAAAAATATTTCCTGAAATAGAAAATAAATATAATTGTGGTATTGGTGGAATTACTTCCACAATGCTGCTTCATTTTATTGATGAAGGAGTTTTAAAATTTAAACCTAAACAACTTGTTTATATGATTGGTACGAATGATTTAGGAAAAACAGTCATGCAATCACCCAAAGATATTGCTATTAATGTCAAAGAACTTGTAGAAACTGTACATTATAATTTACCTGAATGTGAAATTTATGTGGTCTCACCATTACCATGTTTAACAATGCATGATTATAAACATACACCTGGTGTATTGAGAAGTAATGATTTATTAAAAATGATTTATAAAGAATTTAAGAAGACAATTCCTTATGAATATGTAACTTTTATTAATGCTTATCCAATATTATGTAATAAAAAAGGTGAACCTGTTGAAGTTTACTATGAAGATGGACTTCATATCAATCATGAAGGATATCTACGTTATACAAATTGTCTAAAAGAATATATTTTATAATAAAAAGGAAACGGAAATATAAAAACAAGGAATTATTTTTGTAATTCCTTGTTTTTTTCTCTTTCTAACATATCTTGATAAGAATAAACACAACCACAATAATTTTGTCGATAAAGATTATATAATGTGGCGAACTTAACGGATTTTAAATACCCATTGTTCTTTTTAAAATCACTAAAAAGAAATTGTGTTTTTCTTTGATTAAAGCTTGCGCCAATTTCATTGATCCATTGACTATTTTTGTGTGGAGAAACACTTAAAACAGTTGTCCAATAATCAAAGTGATGTAAAGATGCATAATCATAAGCATCTTTCATTCTCTTTGAATAACAAAGATAACAACGTTTTCCACCTTCAGGTTCATCTTTATATTGAGAAATATCTTTTAGATATTCTTTTGGTTGATATTCTTTTTCAACAACTTGAATATTTTGATTGAAATCTTGATTAAAGCGTTGAATAAAATTTTCTAATTCATGAAATCGTCGAAAATACTCGGTATCTGGATAAATGTTTGAATTAGAGTAATAAATAGTTATATCGAAAAATTCAGATATTTCTTTTAAAACGTTTCCGCTACATGGCCCACAACAAACATGGAGAAGTAGGGTGGGTTTTGTACCTTTTATTTTTTCTAATTCTTCTTTGAATTTTAAGTCGTAATTGATTTTCATTATAAAATCATCATGCTATCACCAAAGCTAAAGAAACGATATTTTTCTTTGACAGCTTCTTTGTAAGCTTTGAAAATAAGTTCTTTTGAAGCAAAGGCACTAATCAACATCAATAATGTTGATTTAGGTAAATGGAAGTTTGTGATTAAACAATCAATAGCTTCAAATTTATATCCAGGGTAAATAAAGATATCTGTATTTTCACTTGTTGCTTTAAATTTACCATATTTTTTCATATTAGCTTCTAGAGTACGTGTTGATGTAGTTCCTACCGCAATAATTCTTTGACCATTAGCTTTAGCTTTATTTAGTTTATCAGCGACTTCTTCACTGATTATATAGAATTCACTATGCATGTGATGATCTAAAACATTTTCTTCTTTAACAGGTCTAAATGTTCCAAGGCCAACATGTAAACATACATCAAGAATTTCAATACCCTTATCTTTTATTTTTTGATTGATTTCTTCAGTAAAATGTAAGCCAGCTGTAGGAGCTGCTGCACTTCCTTCAATTTTAGCGTAAACTGTTTGATATCTATTTTTATCTTCAAGTTTTTCTTTAATATAAGGAGGTAAAGGCATTGTTCCTAACTGATCTAAGATTTCGTAGAAGATACCATCGTATATCATTTCAAAAACACGAATACCTTCATCTTTGATTTCAATACATTTTGCTTTTAATAAACCTTCGCCAAAAGTAATGACTGTATTCATTTTTACAATACGTGCATTACCGCATAAACATTCCCAAGTATCTTTCTTTAATTCTTTTAATAAAAGAACTTCAACATGTCCATTTGTTTCTTCTTTAATTCCAAATAAACGAGCAGGAATAACTTTTGTATTATTTCTTACTAAAACATCACCTGGTTTTAAATAATCAAGAATATCATAAAAATGTCTGTGTTCAATATTTCCGTTTTCTCTATTTACTACCATTAATCTAGAAGTATCTCTTTTTTCAACAGGATGTTGAGCAATGAGTTCTTCAGGTAGTTCAAAATCAAATTCACTTAGTTTCATTTAAAAAGCCCTCTTATAAACATCTCTACCATATTTATCTAAAAATTCTTCTTTAAAATCTAATAAACGATCTTCTTGAATTGCTTTACGAATATCTTCTGAAAGTTGTAATAAGAATCTTACATTGTGAATCGATAACAATGTTTTTCCAAACAATTCATCTGATTTATGAAGATGTCTTAAATAAGCTCTTGTATAATTTCTACAAGTATAACAATCACATTCAGGATCAATAGGAGTAAAATCTTCTTTAAACTTTTCATTATTAATATTCATACGTCCATGATGTGTCATTAAAGCACCATGTCTAGCAACACGTGTTGGTAAAACACAATCATACATATCAATACCACGAATCGCAGCTTCAATTAAATCAATTGGATTACCAACTCCCATTAAATAACGTGGTTTATCTTCAGGTAACCATTGAACCGCATCTTCGACCATTTTATACATTACATCTTTTGGTTCACCAACGCTCGTTCCACCAATTGAATAACCAGGGAAATCCATTTCTACAAGTGCTTTGGCACATTTTTCTCTTAAATCAGGATATTCTCCACCTTGAACAATTCCAAATAACGCTTGTTTTTCATTATGATGCGCTTCTTTACCTCTTTTAGCCCAACGAATTGTTCTTTCAACGCTATGTTTCATATAATCATAAGTTGCTGGATAAGGAGCACATTCATCTAAAGACATAATCATATCTGCTCCTAATTTGTTTTGAATATCGATAGCTTTTTCTGGAGATAAGAATAAAGACTTACCATCAATAATACTTTTAAAATAAACGCCTTCTTCTTTGATCTTTCTTGTTTTTTCCCAAAGAAAAAACTTGGAATCCTCCGCTATCTGTAAGCATAGGACCATCATAGTTCATAAACTTATGAAGACCACCTGCTTTAGCAACAATATCTTCCCCAGGTCTTAACCATAAGTGATATGTATTAGAAAGGATTACTTGTGATCCCATTTCTTTTAACATTTCAGGGGCAATTCCTTTTACTGTAGCTAGTGTACCTACAGGCATAAACATAGGTGTTTCCACATCTCCATGAGGAGTATGTAAAATCCCATATCGAGCACCACTTTGTTTACAAACATGTTTTAATTCATACCAAAAATCTTTCATTTTTCCACCTCTTTTTGCCTATTCATTATACATGAAAGTATTTATAAATAAAATAGAAAAAGAGCTAAATGCTCTTAATCAAATGTAACATATTCATTTTCTAAAGGTTTAGCACCTTCTAAATGATCAACATGTAAAATAGGAATATTACTTTGAATAGATTCATCATATTCTAAACTAATGGTTCCATCAACCACTAACCATTCATCTTTAATTAAATCTTTAGCGTATTTACTAATACATACTAAACCTAAAAGTTGCATATCATCACTACAACATACCATGGCTTGTCTACCTAAAACAAAACCATTTTCAATTAATTTTATCACGGCCAATCACTTTACCTTTGATCTTAATTGTTTTATTTTCATAGATTTGAGGATTTTCCATAATATGCATACAGAAAATACCATAATCCATATCATTTACTTCAATATAATCATCATTTAAGTTATATGGTAAATCATTAACAGTTAAATCTTCAATTTGTCTATTTTTATTTTCATAAACAATTTGACACATTGGATTTAAAGATTTAATACTTCCTCTAATAGGATATTTCTTTGTATTTTCATCACAACGATTAACAATAACTAAATCACTACCAGTAACATGATAAACGAATTGTCCACGCATATTGTTGTAATAAAGATCAAATGTTTCAGCAGAAATCGTTGTAAGGATTTGAACAACTTGCCATTGATCAATACAAATTTCATCCACGAATTTTGTATTATCCCACATTCCGTTATATTCAATCATAACTTGTGTTGGTTGGTATTTTTGATGTAAATGAAGAAGAGTTTCATAATTTAAATCTTCTTCGTTTTCAATAAATTCAACAGAAGCATTTTCTTTTTCTAAAGCTGGAATATCAAAAGCGACTTCACCTTCTTCGCAGGCAATGATCAAAGTTTTTTCATCTTCACCAAAACCTTGTTCAAGAAGAGTATCTTGGATAAATGAAGATTTTCCACTTTCTAAAAATCCAGTAAACAAATAAACTCTTGTTTTATTCATACGCTTATCCTAAAAATAACTCCTTAATTGTATTTTCATCTAAGTCTTTACCAATTACACAAACTTGGCCTGTATAAATAGGTTTACCTAAACGAATTTCAAATTCACCTGGTACTAAATCAAAATACCACCAATCTTCATTTCCACTATCTACAAAACCTTTAGCTCTTAAAACATTATCATCATTACATAATTTATTTAAGATATCACTTAATTCAACTTCGTTATATTTTTTAACAGTATCAAATCCGATACTATTGAAAACTTCATCTGCATGATGGTGATGATGTCCACAACCACATTCATGATCATGGTCATGGTGATGATGATCATGCCCGCAACATTCATGGTCATGGTCGTGTTCATGGTGATCGTGTCCACAACATTCATGGTCGTGATTGTGTTCATGATGATCGTGTCCACAACATTCATGGTCATGGTCGTGTTCATGATGGTCATGCCCGCAACATTCATGATCATGTTCATGCAATAATTCTTCTTGAATGTTCACTTCACAAGCATTAATGATATCTAAACCATTTAATTTATCCCAAGCAGTTGTAATGATTGGTGAATGATCGTTTAATCCTTTTAAGATGTCTAAGCATTCTTTTAATTGGAATTCAGTTAAGTCTTGGCTACGACTTAAAACAATTAATGATGCATGTTCAACTTGGTTATTATAGAATTCACCAAAGTTTTTAGTATACATACGACATTTTTTAGCATCAACAACTGTAATAAAATTATCTAATTCCATTTCATCACTATTGATTGTAGAAACAGCTTTAATAACATCAGATAATTTTCCAACACCAGAAGGTTCGATAATAACACGATCAGGATGATACGTATCTAAGACTTCTTTTAATGATGTTTCGAAATCTCCTACTAAACTACAACAAATACATCCAGAGTTCATTTCGTTGATTGTAACACCAGAATCTTTTAAGAATGTTCCATCAATTCCAATTTCTCCAAATTCATTTTCTATTAATACGATTTTTTCATTTTGATATGCTTCAGCAATTAATTTTTTAATTAATGTTGTTTTTCCAGCACCTAAAAAGCCAGAAATAATATCTATTTTACTCATATATTTCACCTCCGCTAGATTATAACACTCATAAATCATTTCATCAAATGATAATACCTATGTTATAATGATTGACAAGTAAAGGGTGATAAAAAATGAAATGTCCAATAATTAAAAAATGTGGAGGATGCTTTTATCCACAAGATCAATATCAAGAAGAATTAAAAGAAAAGACATTATTTATAGAAAAAGAAATAAAGAAAACAAAATTAAAAATAGATGTAAAACCAACAGTAGCTTCACCATTAGTTAATGGTTATCGAAATAAAGCAATTGTAGCTTTTAATCAAAAATATGAATACGGTCTCTACGAAGAACATAGTCAAGATATTATTCCTTATAAACATTGTTTATTACACGAAGATATTATGGATGAAATCTTACAATATATACAAAGCTATTTAAGAAGTATCGTGTTTCTATTTATGATCGAAAAAGACATAAAGGGTTATTAAGACATGTTTTAATTCGTCGAGGTGTTAAAACGAATCAAACAATGGTTGTTTTAGTATGTAATGAAAATATGTGGCGTGGATCTAACAATTTTGTAGCCAATTAGTTAAGAGGTTTCCAAGCATTAAAACAATTGTCTTAAATGTCAATACACGTAAAACACCAATTGTTTTAGGTAATGAAGATAAGGTTCTTTATGGTAAAGGATTTATTGTTGATGAATTGTGTGGTTTGAAATTTAAGATTTCTCCACAATCTTTTTATCAAATCAATCATGATCAATGTGTTAATCTTTATACCAAAGCTTTATCCTTATTGAATATTAAAGGAAATGAAACAGCAATTGATGCTTATTGTGGTATTGGAACAATAGGAATGATTCTATCACAAAAAGTAAAACAAGTTATTGGAGTGGAAAGTAATAGAGACGCAATCAAAGATGCAAAAAACAATGCACGTATGAATCAACTTTCTAATATTCAATTTGTGTGTGATGATGCGACTGAATTTATGAAAAAACTTGCGAAAGAAAAGCATAAAGTAGATGTTGTCATTATGGATCCCCCAAGAAGTGGTTCAACCAAACAATTCATGGATTCGGTTAAAATATTAAATCCTAAACAAGTTGTTTATATTTCATGTGATCCAACGACACAAATTAGAGATATACAATACTTTAAAAAGATTGGTTATCATACTCATACAATGTATCTTTATGATATGTTTCCACATACAAGACATGTTGAGTCAATTTGTCTTTTAAGCGCTAAATAAAATCGATACTTTTGTATCGTTAAAAAGTGATGAATGTATTCAATTAGTAACATTATTTAACTAAAAATGGAGGATAATTTTGAAAAAGAAAACTAAAGAAGTAACAACAAAATATACTTGGAAATTTTGGGGTTTGGTGATAGGTGAAATAACATTTATTGTCATCTTTATTCTTTTGTGTGGTTTGTCTATTAAAGCACTTGTCCAAGATATTCAAATAAATACTTATAAATATAAATCTGAAGGAACAGTAACTGTTGCAGAATTTTATGGAAAAACATGGGTTTCTAATGGTTCAGATAGTGGTTCTTCAAGTAAGTTTAGCTATATGCATTATGTTATTCATTTTGATAAAGAAGTTGGTGGATATGATCAGTATGAATATAGCGCAAGCAATATGATTGCGACAGAAAGATATTTAGGTGATCGATATGTTGTGTTATTTAATAATAATGTTGATAATGCAAAAATAATTCAAAAAGAAGATATCTTTATTGATAATGTTATTTTGGTGATATTTATTACTTTAATGATAATACTATTTCTTTTAAGAAAGAAAATATATTTAGGGTTTATTAGTTTGAATAAAAAGCAAGATAAATCTATTTACAATTAGATACAGTTTAAAGAAAAAGATTTTATGAATTAATGGAAAATATTGATAAAATCTTTTGTTTAATTGACAATTAAATGTACAAAAAATGTATGATTTTTATAGTAAATTAAAACAGCTTGTATTACAATTGTTTTATGAAGAAGATAAGTAGGAGGGGTATTTTTATGTATAAGATAAACGATTTATATGATTTAACACATAGTCAAGCAAAGGATTATTTATCAAAATATGAGTATCCTTGGCAAGCTTTAAAAGGAATTAAAGATTTTATTATTGAATTAGGAGAAACTTTAGGAGATGAATATCAAGAAGTGAATGAACATGTTTGGATTCACAAAGATGCTAAAGTTTTTGATAGTGCTTATATTGGTTCACCTTGTATTATTGGTGCAGGAACAGAAGTGAGACATTGTGCTTTTATCAGAGGAAGTGCATTAGTAGGGGAAAATTGTGTTATTGGTAATTCTGTTGAGTTAAAGAATGTTATTATTTTTGATAATGTACAAGTTCCTCATTATAACTATGTAGGTGATTCTATTTTGGGATATAAGTCTCATATGGGTGCAGGATCAATTACAAGTAATGTTAAAAGTGATAAAACACTCGTTGTTGTAAAAGATAGATTTAATCACGAAGAGATTGAAACGGGACTTAAAAAAATGGGTGCAATGCTAGGAGATTATGTAGAAGTAGGATGTAATAGTGTTTTAAACCCTGGAACTGTTATTGGAAGAAATAGTAATATTTATCCATTATCTAGAGTAAGAGGCGTTGTACCAGAAAATTCAATTTTTAAGGAACTTAATGATATCGTAGAAAAGAAATAATTATTAGAGGCAATGTGATTTAAAAACATTGCTTTTTTATTGATATTATAATCATACATGTAATTAAAATTATAAAAATTTAAATTAGATGAGTATTTAAGTAATTAAAATAGCATATTGGTTATAAAGGGTTGATAAAAATTAAAAAATGGTATGGTTTAAGTAAATATTCTATATGAAGAAAGGATAGAAAAATGAATAAAAAAGTAAGAAAAGCAATTATACCAGCAGCAGGATTAGGAACAAGATTTTTACCAGCAACAAAAGCAATCGCCAAAGAAATGTTGCCAATTGTAGATATTCCAACAATCCAATATATCATTCAAGAAGCAGTAGACAGTGGAATTGAAGAAATCTTAATAATTACAAACAGTAATAAACATGCAATGGAAAACCATTTTGATAAAAACTATGAACTAGAAGAAAGATTAAAAGAATCAGGAAAACTAGAACAAGTAAAAATGATCCAAGATATAGCGGATATGGCCAATATCTACTATATCAGACAAAAGGAACCAAAAGGATTAGGACATGCAGTCCTATGTGCTAAATCATTCATTGGAGATGAACCATTTGCTGTACTACTAGGAGATGATGTGGTTGTCAATAAAGAAGGGAAACCAGCATTAAAACAACTGATAGAACAATATAGTAAGACATCAGCGTCAGTAATAGGAGTACAGACAGTTGATAAAAAAGATGTCAGCAAATATGGAATCGTAGAACCATCAAAATCACATCCAGCAAAAGGAAGACTGGTAAAACTAACAGATATGGTAGAAAAACCAGCAGTAGAGAAAGCACCAAGTCAACTAGCAGTCTTAGGAAGATATGTATTGACACCTGAAATCTTTGAACTTTTAGAAACACAAGGAAAGGGAGCAGGAGGAGAAATCCAATTAACAGATGCCATTAAAAGATTGTTAGATAGACAAGCAGTGTATGCGTATGATTTTGAAGGAAAGAGATATGATGTAGGGGATAAATTTGGATTTATCAAAGCAACAATAGATTTTTCATTAGACAGAGAAGATTTACATGATCAAGTGAATGAATATATTCATTCATTAGTTGAAAAAGAAAAAGCTAAATAAAATATTATAAAGAAGCCTTTATTTAAGGACTTCTTTTTTATAAAAATAAGTAAAAAAGTATAATAATTTTTCTTTTTACAATATCTAAAATACTCTATAAACACCAAATTATAAAAAAAGTATCAAAAAAGATCAATGGGAAAAAACGTTGATATAAAGGCAAAAAAAGAGGGAAATAGAGAAAAAAATAAAAAAAGAGCAAGAAAAAGCTTTACAAAAGGGAGAGAGGATGGTAATATAAATAGGCACTCGACGAGAGAGACGAGTGAGAGGACATTGAAAACTGAACAGGAAAGAATAAAACACAACGTCAATTAAGTTTAAGAAATAAAAAAGAGCTAAACAGACCAAAGTTGTCTGAAAGAAATAAG
>ENA-OQCS01000353-OQCS01000353.1-human-gut-metagenome-genome-assembly--contig:-NODE-353-length-25372-cov-3.077203_pt1 | contig 25372 bp, 33 predicted proteins | sample MGYA00242757_ERZ504575 | MGnify/ENA primary metagenome ERZ504575 (study PRJEB26092, sample SAMD00036297) | human gut metagenome | host: Homo sapiens | study: EMG produced TPA metagenomics assembly of... | reverse complement strand
CATCGTAAATTCCTGCCTGGTTTAAAATACGTTCAGCAGCCTGAGAACCCGTCAGTCCGCAATGACAACGGACTCTTGAATATCTTCGAAACGTTGAATTCATCTTGGAGGATGCGATCATCGTGATGATCACTCCGATGATGATCAAAATATACGTTGGGTCAAAATAATAACCATAACCGTATGGATACATAAATATCTCCCTTCTTTCTCTGTAACATGTAGATGATTATATCGTTCCTCCTACATGAAATCAAGGCAGTTTAGAAATATTTTATAATCATTTTATTGAATGATTAATTCTTCATATTTTTATAACAAAGAAGCTCTTAATTCGTCTCCGGATTTCGCACTCAAATATGCTGGCGCAATATCAAATACAGTCTTACATCCACTCTGTCCTTCTTTGGAAAGTTTATATGCAGCTCTTGCATATGCAACTAAAACACTTGATGTAAATTCTGGGTTAGAATCTAATTTTAAGCTGTACTCGATGATATGTTTGTTTTCTTTTTCCCATCCTGTACATCCACTTCTTAATACAAATCCACCATGAGGGATCTTGCTGTGGTCACGATCTAATTCTTCCTGACTGATGAAATGTACAGTTGTATCATAGTCTGAGAAGTAGTTCGGCATTGTCTTGATCTCTTCTTCAACTTTCTTCGCATCTGCACCTTCTTCAAGTACTACAAAGCATTCTCTTGTATGCTTCTGTCTTGTTGTAAGTTCCGGATCTTCCCCATTACGAACTGCTTCTAAAGCTGCTTCTACAGGAATTGTGTACTGTTTACCATCTTTGACACCTTCCACACGACGGATCGCATCAGAGTGTCCCTGGCTGACTCCTTTTCCCCAGAATGTATAATCTTTTCCTTCTGGAAGGATTGCATTTGCATACATTCTATTTAAGGAGAACATTCCTGGATCCCAACCTACAGAGATGATTCCAACATGTCCATATTCTTTCGCTGCTTTATCTACATTTGCAAAATGTTCTGGAATTCTTGCGTGTGTATCAAAGCTGTCTACCACGTTAAATAATTTGGCATATTCTGGTGTCTGAACAGGAAGGTCTGTTGCACTTCCTCCACATAACATTAAAACATCAATCTTATCTTTCCAATCTTCTACATCTTTGACATTACATACAGCTGCACCTTCTGTTAAAATGCTGACTGTCGCTGGATCTCTTCTTGTAAATACAGCTGCAAGCTCCAAATCGTCATTCTGTTTGATCGCGCATTCAATTCCGCGTCCAAGGTTACCATAACCCATAATACCAATTCTAATCATTGATTTTCTCCTTTTTGACTTTATTAAACATAGTATATCATTTCTGTGTTTTGCGTTCAATGTATTCTTTTTATGATTTTTTTGCTATAATGATCTTAAAAATTCCCGATGATTCCTGATCCTTCGGGAATATTCTAACAGAAATGAGGAATTTTATCATGTCATTTACCGGCATTTTCAAAGCAAAAACGGCATTGTCGCTGTCGTTGATTCAAAGGCATCCAGAGTAGAAAATGGGCAATCTTATGAAGACGTTCACAGGAATCCAGAAAAGCTCTTTGTATTCCAAAACGGAATTGCAACAACTTTTGGTGCTAACCAGATTTTAGTCCAGAATCCTTTTGAATTTTCCTCAAAAGTCATTGCCATCGAAGATCTGGTTTATGAATATCTGCATTTAAAGAATATCTTAGATGCTTCTTTCTTCCAATCTCTGCTTGTAAAAATGACATCCAACCCAGCCAATACAGAACCTGTAAACTTTCTGGTTGGACGCAAAATCCGTCAAGAAGAATACATCTTAGAACATCATCAAGTACGTTATTGCGCCTACGCACAACGGCTCGCAACCCCAATGGAACATTTCTTTACTGGAGGAGATGAAAAATATCGGGAACACTTTGATAACCTTCCATATCTTTCACAGATCACCTCTGTTGATATATTGCAGAAAACTGTTGCAAAAGAATTGGATGGATTGATTCAATATTATGACCAGCAATCCGAATATAATCCTGTAGGAAAGCCTGTGAAATCTTATGTTTTAAGATAATGCTACTTTATAGTTTTATCTTCGAAAAAGCCTCCGCAAATGCATTATTGATCGGCGCCTGTGCTTCTTTTTGCTGTTTTTTCAAATATCGGTTCACTTCTTTTTTACTCATTCCAGAACCTTGTTTTTCTTTTCTTTGTTTAAATGCAGACAGTTTTTCTTTATACCCGCAAACACATACAAACTTCTGTCCTTCACCTTCTCCGACCATCTCCATTTTCTTGTGGCATACGGGACATCTGGCGTTTGTGACTTTTGAGATCGTCTTTTTATATCCACAGATACGGTCCTGACATACTAGACGTTTTCCGTGTTTTCCATTGACTTCCAATAAAAATTTTCCACATTCCGGGCAGCGGTGTCTTGTAACATTATCATGTCTAAATTTACCATCCGATGTTTTAATATCATTGATCAATGCCTGTGTATAGTCTGAGATTTCTCTCATAAATTTCTGATCATTTTGTTTTCCTTTAGAAATTGCTGTCAGTTTCTTCTCCCAGTCAGCGGTTAATTCTGCTTTCTTAAGATCTTCCGGAACTAGTTCTAATAACTGCTTTCCTTTGGATGTGATATGAATTTCATTTCCTTTTTTCTCAAGGAGATAGCTGTTAAATAATTTATCAATGATATCGGCTCTTGTCGCAACCGTTCCAAGTCCTTTTTTATCCATCTGATCGATCAATGTTCCTTCTGTGTAACGCCCTGGTGGATTCGTTGTTCCTTCTGTCATGGAAATCGTTCCAACCGGATATTCTTTTCCTTTGACTGGGATATTTCCTGCTTTGATCGTGTCTTTTGTTTGAGTTTCCTCTTCGTAGAGTTCTCTCCATCCCAGCTGTTTGATATTCTCTGCTTTTGCACGGAAAAGTTCTCCATTTACGCTTGCTTTCACAGAGAGTTCTTCAGAAATTGCTGGTGCTGATAAAACAGCTAAAAATCTTGCAACAACCATATCATAGATTTTTCGTTCATCGGAACTAAAACTTGTCAATGATGCATACTGCTCTGTTGGAATGATCGCATGATGGTCAGATACTTTTTATCATTGATAAAACGGCTGCTTGCTTTGATTTCTTTTCTTAATAACGTTGCTGCTGCCTTTTTATATGATCCATTCTGACATGCTTTGATCCTGTCTTTTAATGTGTCTGTCATGTCATTGGTCAAATATCTGGAATCTGTTCTTGGATATGTCAATACTTTGTGATGCTCATAAAGACTCTGCATGATATTTAATGTCTGTTTTGGTGAAAAGCCGTAACGTTTACTCGCTTCTTTCTGCAAAGTTGTCAGATCATAAAGTTCTGGAGCATAGTTCTTTTTCTCTTTTTTTGAAACCTCCGTGATCACAAGATCATGATCTCTTAATTTCTTACCAAGTTCTTCTGCCCATTTCTTGTCAGAAATTCTCTGATTTCCTTTCTGATTCTCCCATGTGAAATTCATTCCTGTTGCAAAAATCTTATAACCGTAATATTTCTGCGGTTTGAAACTCTTAATTTCCTGCTCTCGGTTCATGATCATTGCCAAAGTTGGGGTCTGCACACGCCCACAAGATAACTGAGCATTGTATTTACATGTCAAAGCTCTTGTCGCATTGATCCCGACTAACCAGTCTGCTTCAGCTCTTGATCTTGCTGCACGGAAGAGATCATCATATTCTTTTCCCGGTTTTAAATGTGCAAAACCATCTTTGATCGCTTTGTCTGTTACCGAAGATATCCACAAACGGTAGATTGGTTTCTTATTTCCAGACATCTGTAAGATCCATCTGGCAACTAATTCTCCTTCTCTTCCTGCATCGGTTGCAATGATCACATCTTTGATATCATTTCGAAGGAGTAATTTCTTTACTGTCTGGAATTGTTTGGATGTCTTCTTTAACACTGTTAATTTCCAATGTTTTGGCATCATTGGAAGGACATCCATATTCCACTCTTTGTATTCCTTTCCATACTGCTCAGGATCCGCCAGAGATACTAAATGCCCTAATGCCCACGTTACAATATGATCATTTCCTTCAATATAACTATGCGTTTCTTTCTTACAGCCAAGAACTCTCGCAATATCACGCCCAACCGAAGGCTTTTCTGCTAATACTAATCGTTTCATTTTATTATTTAAACCTTTCTAAAATTGTCATCTCAAATTTATCATCCCGACCATTTTAACATATTTTGTGGTATACTGAAACAAAGATATTTTTATCGTACTTTTACAGAAACGAGGTATTTACATATGAAATTAATGATCGCATCTGATATTCACGGGTCTGCATTTTACTGTAAGCAATTAATGGACGCATACAAACAAGAAAACCCTGATAAACTACTTCTTTTAGGCGATTTACTATATCACGGCCCAAGAAATGACCTTCCTAAAGATTACGCACCAAAACAAGTCATCAAAATGCTAAACGCTATCAGCGACCAATTGATCTGTGTCAGAGGAAACTGCGAAGCCGAAGTCGACCAGATGGTACTAAACTTCCCTGTCCTAAGCGAATCCTGCATCCTATACATCGATGGACAAACCATCTACGCAACCCACGGGCACATAAACTCTCCAGCGAATCCTCCAAAATTACATAAAGGAGATGTTCTGCTGACTGGCCATACCCATATCCCAGCCTGGGAAGAATATGATAACTTTTTATATTTAAATCCAGGATCTGTGTCTATTCCAAAAGAAAACTCAAAACATGGATATATGATCTATGAAGATACGACGTTTTTATGGAAAACTTTAGAAGGTGATGTGTATCATACACTTTAATTCCTTTTATAAAAAAGCGAAGTGCTTCCTATAATGGCACTTCGCTAAAAGCCTAATCGGGTTGAGCATAAAAGCTTGTTTAGGTCTGTATATATATTTTATGCAACGTAGATTACTTTATGCGTTTAAATATTCTATTCTCGAATTATGTGCACACATATTGCGTAATATAGAAATTCCTTGAATCCAAGATGTAAACATTTTCTGCGAGGGTCTTACCAGATTTCCTTTTTTAGATACATATTTATAGTTATTTGCTAAAATTACATATGCACTATCTTATATATGTTTTATTATATTTGTCAAGATAGTAATTTTATTTTGTTTTCTTCGGCAACACCAAACTAAGTATCAATGACACTACGAATACGCCCGCAACCGCATTCCCATTAAAGATATCTCCAACCTCTTTCGGAAATGCCGCAAAAAAGTTCCCTGATGTCTGTGTTAGTCCAACTCCAATACAAAATGCTAAAGATACGATTACCATCGTGCGGTCATCAAACTCACATTCTTTTAACATCTTGATTCCTTCATACATGATAGAACCAAACATCATAACCGTACATCCACCAAGCACTGCCTGTGGAAGAGAGTTAAAGAATGCTCCAAGTGGTGGAAATAATGATGCTAAAATTAAGATCAGTGCTCCCATTAAGATTGTAAATCGATTGATAACTCCTGTCATTGTGACAAGTCCGACATTCTGGCTAAACGATGTTAACGGAAGACAGCCAAAGCATCCGGAAATTGCACTGGAGAATCCATCAACTGCCAGTGATCCCTGTAATTCTTCCATCTCAATGTCTCTCCCGATCGCACCTGTGCAAATAGCCGTCGTAGCACCTGTCGTTTCTGCGGCTGATACAAGGAATACGATCGCAATCGTAAAGAATGCCCCAAGATCAAATACTGGTTTATGACTTGTAAAGAATACAAGCTTTGGGATACTTACAACTCCAACCTGAGCGATCGTTTTTGAAATTCCAGAAAAATCAACAAGGGCGCAATCCCTGCAACGGTAAAGATAACAGAAAGCAGATATCCTAAGATCAGTCCAACTAATACATTTAAGTTTTTTATATACACCTTTTAAAATATATCTGGCTGCAAGGCACACGATCAATGTAAATGCTCCAATAAAAAGATGATACCATGCTCCAAAATCTTTGACTCCATCTCCGCCACCCCAGGAATTCATTCCAACAGATAGTAATGATAGTCCAATCGCGATAACAACACAAGCTGAAACAACGGGTGTTAAAAAACGTTTCCAGTATCTCGCACTTAAACCTACGATTCCTTCAAAGATACCTCCGGCAATGACGGCTCCAACCATTCCTTCATATCCAAGATCTGGATTTGTACAGATCATTAATAGACTTCCAAGGAAAGTAAAGCTGACTCCCATAACGATCGGAAGCCTTGATCCGATCTTCCAGATCGGATATAACTGAAGGCATGTACCAATTCCTGCAACAAACATCGCGCATTGTAATAACTGCGTGATCTCTGCTCCTGTCAAATGATCGTTCGTTCCATGTACAAAGGCCGCACTACACACGATCAGTACTGGTGCAAGATTGGATACAAACATTGCCAGCACATGCTGCAGACCAAATGGAATTGCCTTGGATAATGGAACTCTGCCATTCAGCTTGTAAATATTGTCTGCACTGACATTCTGATTCTGATTTTTCATATAAATTCATCCTCTATTTCTTTCTTAACCTTTAATGATATCATCGATCGTGTCAAACGGGATTCCTTCATTTCCCCATTGTCTTTATGCACATGTACAATATCATCTTCTTCTAAGCATCTTGCAAATTTCAATCTGCATGAAAATACCTTTGATCTCCCTTCCATTTAATGTCTTTACGATCACATGATCATTTTGTGAAACAAAAAGTTCTTCCTCATTCCCAGCTTCATCTTGTTTTACCAATTTCACTCCTGGTAATACATTTGTAAATTCCATAAAAGTTGCTCCTTTATCTTATAATTTTAGAAAAAATTTCATCAATTGTTCTTTAGCTTTGTTATATGGCATATAACGAACTGGAATATCAATCTTATCTGATTTCTTTATGATACTCTTTTCATGCGTAAATGTATCAAAACTTTTCTTCCCATGATAAGACCCCATTCCGCTATTCCCAACTCCTCCAAATCCTAGATATGAAGTTGCAAGGTGGATGATCGTATCATTGATACAGCCACCGCCAAAAGACAACTGTGAAAGTACATCTTGTTCTACTTTATCATTTTCTGTAAATAAATACAATGCCAAAGGTTGTTATGATCTCTGATATACGAAACTGCATCTTCTAATTTGTCATATGTCATTATAGGAAGTAATGGACCAAAAATCTCTTCCTGCATCACCGTGGATTCTTCTTTTACATTCACAAGTATCGTTGGGGTGATCTTTCGAAGTCTTATATCTCCATAACCGCCTTCAACGATCTTTTCATGTTTCATCAATTCCATAATGCGTTGATAATGTCTCGGATTTATCATAGATGAATAATCTTTATTCGACAAAGGATGTTCCCCGATCATTTTATTGATCCAGTATTTTAAGTAGAAGATCAGTTCACTTTCTGCTTTTTATCTACGAAAATGTAATCTGGAGCAACACAGGTCTGCCCACTGTTTAAAAATTTTCCAAAAACAATTCGTTTTGCTGCCAACTTAATATTGGCGCTTTCTTCTACAATGCATGGACTTTTTCCACCTAATTCCAAAGTCACTGGTGTTAAATGTCTCGATGCTTTTTCCATCACGATCTTTCCAACTCGTTCTCCACCAGTATAGAAAATATGATCAAATGACTGTTCCAGAAGTTTTTCACTGATTTCTACTCCTCCATTGATCACAGCAACGTAATGAGAAGGGAAAACTTCTCCAATCATCTTCTTTAAAAGACTGGCACAATGTGGTGCGTGTTCAGATGGTTTTAAAACACAACAATTTCCTGCTGCGATCGCTCCGATCAGCGGCTGTAAGGATAAAAGAATTGGATAATTCCATGGGGCTATGATCAATACCTTTCCGAGTGGTTCTTTGATCTTATAACTTGGGATGGAAACTGGGCAAGCGGTGTTTTTACCTGCTCTGTTTTCATCCATTTTTTAGATGCTTCTTTGCATAAGAAAGTTCACTTTTTACCATGCCAATCTCTGCCATATAGGACTCAAAAGATGATTTCCCTAAATCTTTATATAATGCATGTTCCATATCTTCTTCATGTTGTTTGATCGCACATTCCAAGCGCAATAATGATTTCTTTCGAAATTCGTATTTCTTTGTCTTCTGACTTTGAAAAAAATGTTCTTGTCTTTTTAACATTTGATTGATTTCCATGATAACCTGTCCTTTCTTTCTCTACTTTCACCGCGTTTTATCTTAATTTTACCATATATAGTAAACTACCGCCTCTCTTTTTTATTTATTGCCACTTTTTAAGAAATTCGCTATAATAAATTTGTTTTACAACAACCATATCTTTACAATGAAAGGATTTATACATATATGAAACGTAATATCAGATTAACAATTGAATATGATGGTTCCCGCTATCAGGCTGGCAGAGGCTTGGCGGTGATTCCAATGCGAATACGATTCAAGGAAAATTAGAGTCTGTTTTATCAAAAATGACTGGAGAAGATGTCAATATCAATGGATCTGGCCGTACCGATGCTGGTGTTCATGCTTATGGTCAGGTTGCCAATTTCCATACAGACTGTATGATGCCTGTTAATGAGATCAAAGACTATCTTACCAAATATCTTCCATCTGATATCGGTATTGTGGAAGTTTCTGAAGCTTCCGAACGTTTTCACAGTCGTTTAAATGCGAAAGAGAAAACTTATCTTTACCGAATTGCAATTCTGGTGTATCGAATGTTTTTGAACGTAAATACCTTTGGTATTTCCCGGAAACTTTGGATATCAAAAAGATGGAAGAAGCTGCATCATTACTGATCGGAACGCATGATTTTAAAGGATTTTCTTCAATTAAGAAAACGAAAAAATCTACCGTCCGTAGTATCTATAACATCGAGATCAAAAAGACAAAAAAAGAAATCCAGATCTCTTATACAGGAAATGGCTTCCTTCATAACATGGTCCGGATTCTTACTGGAACTTTAGTAGAAGTTGGATGTGGAAAAATAAAACCAGAGGATATTACAAAAGCACTGAAAAGTACAAAAAGAAGCGATGCAGGGATTACTGCACCGCCTCAAGGGTTATTTCTGGTTTCTGTGGAGTATTAAGATCTAATCTTATTCTTCCCAGACTTCCTCAGCAATTTCTTTCACTAATTTTAGTTTTGCCCACTGTTCTTCTTCTGTTAATTTATTACCGATCGCACAAGAAGCAAATCCACACTGTGGCTTAGGCATAGTCTTTCCAAAGGAATATATTTTTCTGCCTGTCTGATTCTGTTGATCACTTTTTCTTTGTCTTCAAGATCTGGTTTCTTTGTCGTGATCAGACCAAGGACAACTTTCTTGTCTTCTGATACTTTCTTAAGTGGTGCAAATCCTCCAGATCTTTCATCATCATATTCAAGGAAAAGTGCATCAACATTTTCTTTTGCAAATACATAGTCTGCAACTGTATCATATGGACCACTTGTGAAGAATGTAGAATGATAATTTCCACGACAGATATGGGATGTAATTACCATATCTTCTGGTCTTCCTTCTAATGCAAGGTTGTTCACAGTAAGCAGCTGTTTCTTCACATCTTCAAGATCAATTCCTAATGCTTTATATCTTTGTTTCGCAGCATCTCCCACGATCGCTCCCCAAGTACAGTCATCTAACTGAAGATTACGGCATCCTGCCTTATAGAACTGTTTGATCACATCCTGATATGCAACACCAATATCCTGAATCAATTCTTCATTTGTCGCATAATATTTTCTTGTCGTTTCAATGTTTGTTGGAACGATCATTTGCTGAAACATCTGTGCTGGTGCAGGAATTGTATATTTTGCAATTGTATTTTCATCTTCAAACTGTTTTAAATATCTGAAATATTCTACAAATGGATGCTTTTTCGCTTTGATCTTTCCTACCAGATAAGTGTCTTCTAAAGAAGCTAATTCTCCATCGAACTGTACTCCACTTCCTGTCTGTTCATGTGCTACGCCCTCAAATCCCCACATAAAATCTAAATGCCAGTAAGTTCTTCTGAACTCTCCGTCCGTAATCACATGATATCCTAATTCTTTTTGTTTTGCTACTAATTTTGCGATCTCTTCATTTACGATGTTATCGTATACTTCTTTTGTGATCTTGTTTTCGTTATATTGTGTTGTTGCTTTCTTTAATTCTTCTGTTCTTAAAAAGCTTCCTACATAATCATATCGAAATGGCTCTTGTAATTTACTCATTTTCTGTCGTCTCCTTTTTGCCTTGTTTTTTAACTTGTATATAGTATATCATTTCAAAACCATCTTTTAAAATATATATATTTAGCGGTTTGTCATAGTTTTAAGTTATAGCAAAAGTGTTCGCAGAATGATTCTGCTTTCTATCTGCATTCAGATATTTTTGTATTTCCATCTGCATCGACATATCTTAATATTCCTTTTGTATATATAATCTTGTCATCTGATACCCCCTCCGCAATAATCTTCTTCTTTCCACTTTTTATATCGACCTGTGCAATATAATATTTCTTTTTCCAGTAAATATACCCATCTGCTACAAAAAACCATTTTGTATCTTCTGCATCATTAAAATATTCCTCATACTGTTTTTGTTTCTGTATCATTCCAAAATAGTTTTCGATATTTTCATCTGTGGAATCATAGACTAACGTGTTATCAAAATTTTTAAGATTAATTTTCCTGACACATATGCCATTGCTCTCATCATTTTCAGAAAGATAGTAACACTCATTTCCATATATAAATATCTTTTGAATTGTTAATTTTGATGGAAATACATCTCTGATCAGATTTTCCTTTTTTCCGCTTTCATCTGTATATATAACATTGTTATTTTCATCATCTATTTCGATCTTTTTCCCATTCCATACTGTCTTTTCCTGCGTATCTTCTTTGCTTATAGATACTTCATTATGATTCGTACTTGCTGCAGCCTGTAGCAAATAAAATTGATGCAATAAAACATAATGTCATGATTCTTATCACCTTTTTATAAGTATGAATTTTCTTTATTCTCCATTTCGAAAAAAAGATAACACATAAGACACCTAGTATGATCATTTCGCCCAAGAACATAGCATTGACTGCTATAAAGCTTCCATGAGGTATTTCTTTGAATGTACAGACTTTCACCAATTTACTTCCAACATACTGACTGTCAAATTGGGAAGGCCACAAATATCCTGCTGCTTTTAATGGTCCTAATGGTAAAGGCAATCTATAAATCGCTGAACCACTTCGAAAGATGATCGATGTTAGTATAATTGCTGACATGCTTATGATCATGCTGACCGTTTTTCTTTTGATCCATATGTTTATCAACATTGTCATAAAAGCAAGAAGCGCTGCCCCAATCAGTCTTATGATAAATACCATGACCACTGCAGACTTGAGAGTTATATGATAGGAAGAATTTTGAAAAAATTTTAAACTCTGGACTGGATAATTTCCATGTGGAAGCCCTACGCTTCCTGCCATATATATGATCTGAATGAATTGAAATATTGCCGATAATACGACTGAAAGAATATCTCCTAACACTACTTTTGCAAAAGGTGTCTGATATTTTCCTTTTTTACATGACCTTAGCATCCTATCCATTTGCGTTTCATATTCATTTCCCCAAAGTGCTGTCATAACAATGATAATACAGATAATTAAGGAAAAATCTAACTATCATGTTCTAAAATGCTTTGCCATCCTCTGGTCTCTAAAATATATCCACTGCCTTTTTCTTTCTCATATATAACTGGTCATAAATCACCTGAAATGCTTTATTTTTCTGTTCAGATGCTAATAATTCATTACTAGATGAATTTATCTTTTTATATTCTTTCTCTATCTGTTTTTGTTTTGCATCTGTGATCTTTCCCTCGTATTTTTTCAGATATTCATTATAGTACTTTTCATTTTCATCAATCATATAATGAGAATCATATCCAGTTATGCAAACGGATACCATTCTTATAACCAGCAGAATCATAATGAATATCCATATTTTCTGTTTTATAAATGATTTATAACTTCTTGCATCAACATGTTTCCTGCCTGAAGCTTTCCTTTCTGCTGTTAGAATGTTTATATTTGTAGTAAGAAATACAAATCAGTAACATTTCAAATATCACCTGTATTACAATACAAACATTAATCCTTAATTCAAAATTACCAAACAAATCTAATTCATACAGTGATTTAAAAATATTAAAACCTTTGAACAATGAAAATGGACTAGCAATTGCAATCACTGCTTTTTGTACATTGTCGCTACAAATATATCCACTACAATATAATCCAAATACAGTCACTCCAATAAATATGATAAACAACATCATTGTGTTTTTTGTCATATTGGATATCAGACACATCAATGTGCTTACAACAATGAGAGCCATACATTTTAGTCCCTGTATAGCAAAATATGCCTGCAGTAATGTCAAATTATATGGTGAATATTGGAATTCTTCTAATGCATATATGGGCATTTGAGATCCTTTCAGCCCGTAAGTTATGTAAAATACAATATAATTCACACACGCAATCACTACCGTACACATTATAATTACTGCTATCACTGAAATATACTTCCCTGCAACATATGTTTTTCTGCCTTTTTTGGTCGCCAGAATCATATCTTCCATCCCATAGATTTGTTCTTGATAAAATAATGGCAAAGCACATAAAAACAAAAAAATCATGAGAATCACATCTGAAAAATTATAATCAAGCAGTTTCTGAAATCCTGTTGTATCATAAAAATCATAGATCACTCTATCTTGATATTTCTTTACAATATGTTGATTCTTCTTAAGTTCATATCGATTGTCTGCTTTTTTATAAAACTTTATATTTTCTTTTGCCTGATCTACCAGTTTCTTATTTTTCTCAGCATAGGAAACTAAATTTTTTGATCGGTTGATAAAAATTTGTTTCAATCAGCGAATAATCGCCAAAAATATATCCCGTCCCTGCACTCTTTGTATATCCTTTTTGATAGTCAGCATTGTCTATTTTTTCTTTCAAATTATCATAGAGTTTAATGATCTTATCCTGTTTTTCTTCCGTTATTTCACCGTCAAATTGTGCATGTAATTCTTTATAATACTCCCATTCTCTAGCAGATGAATGATACCGATTAACCTCACTGGAAAATGGATCATTTTGAAATCGGTACTGTGCATAAATTACCATTACATTCACGATCAGCAAAATGACCATTGGTATGATGATCGTTTTTCTTAAAATATTTTTCCGAAATTCAAATAATACAATTTTCATATTATATCCCTGCCTGCTCACAAAATACTGTTAAAAACACATCTTCTAACTGCGGTTCTGACATTCTGGCATTTTTTATCGGTTTGTTCTTGCTAATGATCCGCATAAGTACATTTTCATCAACTCTTTTTATATTGGATGTCAAATAATTTTTCATCAATTCTTCTGCAGTCATTTCATCTACATTGACTTTCCAGACACTTCCCTGAATATCATTGCACAGTCCTTCTACGGTACCCATCCTGTTAAGTTTTCCCTCTTGTAGAATCACAACCTGATTTGCAATATATTCTATATCTGATACGATATGTGTAGAAATAAGCACCATTCTGTTTTTGGCTATATTAGAGATAATATTTCGGAATCTGATTCGCTCTCCCGGATCAAGTCCTGCAGTTGGCTCATCTAAAATCAAAATTTTGGGATCATTTAAGATTGCTGCGCAATTCCAAGTCTTTGTCTCATTCCTCCGGATAGTTCTTTGATTTTCTTATTCATGTGATCACAAAGATTTACTTCTTCCATAATCTCTGGCAAGATTTCTTTTGCTTTCTTCTGTGGAATGTCTTTGATACTACACATATACATAAGAAATTCTTTAACCCGAAAGTTTGGATAAAACTGCGGATATTGTGGAAGATATCCTATTTTATCCAGATATTTTGTTCCCATATCTTTTATATCACTGCCATCAAGTTTTACCTGTCCAGATGTTTGCTGCAGAATTCCTGTAATGATACTGATCAAAGTCGTTTTTCCAGCACCATTTGCTCCTAAAATGCCATAAACACCATCGCTAAATTCTATATTCAAATCTTTTAGTGCATATTTGTTCCCATATTTTTTACTTACATGATCTAACAATAATTTCATAATTTTCTCCAATGATTATCGCAATTCAAACTCTTCTAATTTATCTCCTTGATCCGTACTATAAATAATTCCATATGATTTTCCGTTATTGATGGAAATAATGTCATTGACATGAACGGATTTATGAAAATCGTATTTCTTTTCCTTCAAAACCTTTTCATTTTTAATATCATATTGCCTTACACGGAAACTTTTTTCATCTGTCTGACTGGCTGCAATCATATATTTTCCATCTTCTGTGATCCTTGCTTTTGCACTCTCAATACCATCAAGATGAACCAAATGATTTTTCCCTGTCTTGGTATCTATGACTGGTACTTTTCCACTTGCTGTTTTCGTATTTGGATTTTCTCCATCATTGATCCAAATATATCTCTTATCTACATTTAAAGAAAAAGCTTCATATTTTTTCTCAATAAATGTATGTATTTTTTTATTCTTTAAATCGAAATATCCATAGCAAGTATCTTCTTCACTTTCTCCCTTCGTTCCATAAAATGCTAACTTATCATTTCCTGCAAATATAATATTTTCTGCTGTAATATCTTTCTTCGTAATCTGGTTGTATTTTGTAAATTTCTTTGTTTCTCTGTTATAACACAAGATGTTTTCTCCAGTATTCCATGCAATCTTCGTACCATCTGGACTTACTGTAAAACTGGTCATTAAAAAATCTTCATCTTTTCTTTCTTTTGCCAATCTAGTAATATCAACGGTATCTGTTTCTTTGAGCTTTTTATCAAAGAGTTTTATAGAAGCCTTTACAATTTCACTTTCATCTGGTGTATCTTCTACCACAGCACCCTGAATTACTTGATTTTTCAATTCCCTGTTTGCTTCATAAATTTGTACGCAATATCCTTGATCAAGTTCTATGATAGAACCTGTACACTGTTTTTTACCTAGTTTATATTTATTCACAACTTTATAATTCATCAGATTTTTCAAAACCAATTCTTTTCCTTTTGTTGTTAAGCGTAAAACTCTTTTTGTTTCTTTTCTTTCACTACACTTTTTTCTTTCCTGCACCCTGCCAGTGCAATACAAATGCAGATCATACAAACAATTATTTTCTTCATTGATTCCTACCTCTACTTATCTATTTACTTATTGATCAAGAGTAACTGTCCGTTTTAGAAATATCCTGTATTTTATAATCTCCTCCGCTCGTCATAACAATTGCATAAATTGAATTGATCCGGTCATATCCTGAAAGATCTAAATTTGCAGTAACTGTGATCATTTTCCCTTTTTGAGTTTTCACTTTTATATAATCTTTTTTATCAATTTTTACTGGTTTATTATTGATAAAATTGTAATCTTCTCATTCACACTTGCTCCACCATACAATTTCAAAGTGATTGGAACCTTTCTATTTTTTCCATATAAATCTGTTTGTCCTTGACACTTGATTCCATCTCAAAGTTTACAGATGTATCTAAAGAATCATATTCATCACTTACATATGTATTTTTCCAGTCGTTTAAAATTTCTTCTGGTATATCACTTACTTTTACATGTTTCTTCGTTGCCTTTAATTGATTCGTTCCATTGCATTTCATTTTAATTTCTAATGGAATGTTCGCACTTAACTGTTGATTGTTTCCCCAACTTGGATTCTTTTCTTTTGGTAAACTGTCTGGATTCCATATCGTTGCTGGGATCACTCCAACTTTTTCTCCTTTTTTACCAGTTACCGGGGTAAATATCAGTTTAAACTCTTTTCTTTCCTTTGGTTTTAAAGTGATTTTTTGCATTGTTTGTATTTTGCCATTTGCTTCTATTTTATAATCCTGTACATTCCCATCGACAAACAATAACAATCCTATTGTTGCTACACCTTCATTTTTATTTCCCTGATTTTCCAGATAAAATGGTATTTCTACATCTTTTCCATCATATTCATAGATATCTTTCTTCTCATCAAGATATCCAAAAGAAATCTGCCCGCTAGACTCTTTGATAATATCTTCATTACTTCATTTTTTTTCTCAAATCTATTTTCTACGGCTGTTTTATTTTCTTTATCATTCTTATTTTTATTTCCTGTTTTACAACCTGTTAATATAATTGTCAAAATCAATAATATACACCCGATTCGTTTCATATATGCTCCTTTTTATACAAAGTGAGAGCACTCCCTATATGCCTCCACTTTGAAATTATTTTAAAATATTTCGGCTTTGTATTTTACAACATTCGTTTTTCCACATGCTTCATACTATTTATGGAATTCCATTTTCATTTTTGCACTTTTTAAGGCCTTATCCACTGCGCAATTAAATATTATCATGTAAATTGTATTTAAAATAAAATGTTGTTTATTTTGTATGTTTTGTGTTTATTTTGTATCTTTATTTCATAAAGAACGCTAAATTATTTTGCACAAAATAAAATGCCGGTATCTAGCCGACATTTTACTCATATCCTTTATTTAATTTGGAATCAATATTTTGACAACCACCTCGGTGCCTTTTTTATCAATCGAAAACTCTCCTTCATATTTTGTAACAATGCTTTTTACACTTCTGATGCCTATTCCATGAAACTCCTGCTTCTTCTTTGTTGTCTTTAAATTTTCAGAAAAATCTCTGCTATATTGATTGATGATCTTAATTACAAGAAATGTTTTCTCCTGTCGGATTGTCAGATCAATATATGGTTCTTCTTCCCCTTGGCTTGCTTCCATGGCATTATCAATCAAATTCCCTAATATATTTGACATATCTATTTCTCTTACACAACACTTCTTTGGAATTGCTGCATTTATTATAAATGTGATACCTTTTCCTCTGACAACCTTTGTTTTGTATTAACAATTGCATCCACAACAGAAATTTCCTGTTTTTATGTAAAACATCTTTTTCTGAATTAATTCATTTTCACAATTCAGGTATTCTTTTATGCCTTCCATATTTTCATCTGCTGCAAGTTGTCGTAATGCTATGACATGATTTTTATAATCATGGACACTTCTTCGCCATAATTGAAATGCCTGCTCTGTTTCATCTAACGATTTTTGAAGCATGGTATTTTTCATGTCGATTAATTCATTTTTCTGCTGTTGCTCATAACTTTCTCCTGTTTTTATGATAAAATAAAGCACCAAAAGTTCAATCGATATAGAAGTAATAAAAAATATTACAAGAAACAATTCTGTTTCAGGACTTCTATTTTTATATTCAATTCCACCATAATATGAAGTGAAACTAATAGAAACGCAGAATAAATACACATAATAACTATATATTTTTTTATAAATATTATTGATTTTCTCAATAACTTACGTATTGTGACTACTGTTAATATCAACAGAAACTTTGACATCAAGATGCACAAAACTCTTGAAAAATTTTGATGATTCAATAAATAGTTTGCATCTACTTGTAAGATCAATGCTGTAAAATATGAAACCGCAAAATCAATGGCAGCTAAAATTACTGCATAAATCAATGGAAGTACAATACATAATCCTATTTTCGCTTTATATAAAAATAGCTGAAACAAAATAATTACAAATAAAACGAATATAGAATTAAAAACTGAAAATATCTCTATTTTATTTAATCCTGTGATTAACAATGCACTAAGTGCCGCCCCTGCAAATGCCAGATATTTTCGATCACCAAATTCCTCTTTTACTAGAAAAGTCCCACAAAAAACACAACACATGAAAATTTCAATGAAACTTGCGATGTATTCTATAATCCAAAAATGTCGTCATACCTGATTACCCCAATAATTCATTAATGCTATTTTCACACTTTTTATTCTGGTTCTGCTTACGATCAGATGCTCGCCATTATCTAATGTAATATCATGATTCGAGTATTTCCCAATATATTTAGCGTTTGCAACACATCCACTATGTATTTTGATAAAATGCTCATCATTTAATTCCTCATATAATTCTTTGATTGTTTTTCGTACAAATAATACCTCTCCATTCTTTAAATGGATTCCTATCTTTCTTGCACTTGTCTCAAAATACATAATATCTGAATGCTTCACTCGAACTTCCGCTTCTCCTGTTTTCACAATCATATAAGAATCCTGCATTTCCTCAAGTCTTTGGTATGCTGCCTTCAAACATGGCATTAATTCTTTTTCGATTCTGTTTTTTCGAATATATCGAAATGGATTATATTCAATCGATTCAAACACATACTGTTCATATGCTGAAATAAAAATTAATATGATATCTAAATGTTTCTGCCTTAATTTTTTTGCAACCTCAAGTCCTGAAACATCTGGCATATCAATGTCTAGGAATAAAACATCAAAATCTTCTTTTTCATTGTAAATTAAATCTAATACTTCTTTCCCTCTTTATAAGCGTAAGTTTCAATTTCAATCTTTAACTTGTCAGCTATATGATATAATTCTTTCTGAATCATCTGTAAAGATTTCTGTTCATCATCACATATTGCAATATTTATTCTCATCATAATTCCCTCGTTTTCCTTTTTGTATGAAAGATATTATACCATAAAAAATATAATAATAAAATTAGACTAAACTAGAGACTTACTCCCAAATATTTTAGAACTGTTTATACTTCTTTAGAATTGTTCATACTTTGTATATTGAATGAAGATGAGATTTTGATATACTTAAGACATAGTTTTTCATATATATTTTTTAATCCTCTCTTTTCAGAAAAGCAGCCGCTCACAAGATTTGTGAGCGGTCTTTTTATTGTTAGGCTTTAACCTTCAACATACACACCCACTAGTGGTTTCGATCACTGAATTATTGAATATTATAAAATGTTATCTGTCGGCGACCGTAGGAACACGTCTGCACTTAGCGAGTGGATGGTCGTAAAGACCATTCAGGAGCTTAGTACAGCTACGTGTGAGTCGAGCGAGAGCGCGTCGCAGACAGATAACCATTTTTAAATATTCTATCAATAACTTCAGTTTATCAAACTATATTTTATACGGGGTATGCTTCTTCATTTCCTTCTGTAACATCAACTTTCTTTTCCTGTGCATCGCGATATTTAAAATACTCTGTAGCAACCTGAGGGAATAAAGCGTAACTTAATACATCTTCATCCTGTTCTTTATAAGCTGCTACCTCCTTTTCTTGTTCTTTTGTATTTTAATTCTACCGTGGCATTTCATCGGAATTTCCTATGATATAAAGTTAAAAAAGGGCCTGCCTATCCTACGGATATGCAGACCCTTTTGTCATGCTTTACTTTAAAAATATATGATCTAAAATTAAAATAATCCTTCTTCATTAAAATAATCGATTCTCATCGCATGACGCACATCTTTCATTGTTTCCTGTGCTTTTGCCCTTGCAGCTTTTGTTCCCTTCTGAAGAATTTCTGCAACTTCTGGAAGTTTTGCTTCCCACATCTTTCTTCTCTCGCGGATTGGTTCTAATTCTGCCTGAAGCACTTTGTTTAAGAACTTCTTCACCTTGACATCTCCAAGTCCTCCACGCTGATAATGGGCTTTTAATTCATCTAAGTTATTGTATTCTGGCCAGAATTCTTCAAAGTATTCTGGTTTACAGAACGCATCTAAGTAGATAAATACTGGATTACCTTCTACCTGTCCTGGATCTTCAACCCTTAAATGATTTGGATCTGTAAACATGGACATTACTTTCTTCTTGATATCCTGTGGTTCATCAGATAAGTAAATACAGTTTCCAAGAGATTTACTCATCTTCGCTTTTCCGTCGATTCCTGGAAGTCTTAAACATGCCTGATTGTCTGGCAGTACGATCTGTGGGTCTGTTAATGTCTCTCCATATACAGAGTTAAACTTGTGTACGATCTCTTTGCACTGCTCTACCATTGGCATCTGATCTTCTCCTGCTGGTACGACCGTTGCTCTAAATGCAGTGATATCTGCTGCCTGACTAATCGGATATGTGAAAAATCCAACCGGAATGCTTGCTTCAAAATTCTTCTGTTTGATCTCTGCTTTTACTGTTGGGTTACGCTGCACTCTTGCAACTGTAACTAAGTTCATATAGTAGAAAGACAGTTCTGTAAGTTCTGGTACCATAGACTGAATAAAGATATTAACTTTCTCTGGATCTAACCCACATGCAAGATAATCAAGTGCTACCTGCATAATGTTCTGTCTTACTTTCTCTGGATGTTCTGCATTATCTGTTAATGCCTGGGCATCAGCGATCATGATATAAATTTCGTCGAATTTACCAGAATTCTGCAGTCTCACTCGTTCTTTTAAAGATCCTACATAATGTCCAACATGCAGTCGTCCCGTTGGTCTGTCTCCTGTTAATATTACCTGTTTCATTATTTTCTCCTTTTCCGCTTTCCGTATAGACTTTGTACGTCTTCTCTTATGATCTATACTCTTATGTTTTATTGTAAAATCAAATGCGTAAAGTGTCAATATTTCATTGTGAAAAGATTTTTGTGTGTCCGCACTAGAAAGACATTCATTTCCGTAAAAAAGACATTTTGTATTGACTTAAGGAATAAAAGTAAATATAATAAATAAGATTGATTCTTTATTTTTAAGAAAATATGATGTAAGTATCAAAATATCACTTAAAATAAAAATAATGAAAGAAGGAATTTTTAAAATGAAAAACTTATTACAAAAGTGGAATAGCTTAAGTCTGATCGTAAGAATCTTAATCGGTCTGATCATCGGTGCTATTCTTGGTGTAGCTGCTCCAAAAGCAACAGGGCTTGCTCTACTTGGAGATTTATTTGTTGGTGCTCTTCGTGCTGTAGCCCCAATCCTTGTATTTGTACTTGTCATTGCTTCTTTAGCAAATTCTAAGAGCAACGGTGCAAAAAATATGCGTATTGTTATCATCCTTTATATGCTAACAACTTTTATTGGTGCTGTTGTCGCAGTATGCGGAAGTTTTCTCTTCCCAATCACATTACGTCTTGGAAAAGCTGCTACATCTGAAGCCGCTCCTCCAACGGGTGTGTTAGAAGTATTAAAGAACTTATTAATGAATATCGTATCAAACCCTGTTGATTCCCTTGTAAAAGCAAACTACATCGGTATCCTTGCATGGGCTGTTGTTTTTGGACTTGCATTAAAAGCTGCAACTCCTGGAACTAAAAAAGCTCTTCATGATATCTCTGCTGCAGTTACAAAAGCTGTACACTGGATTATCAACTGTGCTCCATTTGGTATTCTTGGACTTGTATATAACACTGTATCTACAAACGGATTAAGCATCTTTACTGATTATGGTAAACTTCTTGCCCTATTAGTTGGATGTATGTTATTTACTGTATTTGTAACAAACCCAATCATCGTATTTAGTATGCTTCGCAGAAACCCATATCCACTGATCTTAAAATGCTTAAAAGAAAGTGGTTTAACAGCATTCTTTACAAGAAGTTCTGCTGCAAACATTCCTATGAACATGGCTCTTTGCGAAAAACTGGGATTAAATGAAGATAACTATTCTGTATCTATCCCTCTTGGTTCTACGATCAACATGGATGGTGCTGCGATCACGATCACAGTTATGTCTCTTGCAGCTGCTCATACAATGGGTATCTCTGTTGATATTCCTACAGCAATCATCTTAAGTGTCTTAGCTGCTGTTTCTGCATGTGGTGCTTCTGGTGTTGCTGGTGGATCCCTGCTGTTGATCCCTCTTGCATGTTCTTTATTTGGTATCTCAAATGATGTTGCCATGCAGGTTGTTGGTGTTGGATTCATCATTGGAGTAGTACAGGATTCTGTTGAAACTTGCTTAAACTCTTCTTCTGATGTATTACTTACAGCAACTGCTGAGTTATATCAGAGAAGAAAAGCTGGGGAAGATATTGTATTGATCCCTAATAAATAAAAACTTATGAATAAATAAAATTTGTGGAAATATATAAAAAATAGATTGTTTCCCTTGGACCCACTCTCGTTCAGATTCGCACGTAGCGGACACTAAATTCGACAGCGACGATGAATCGTCACTGCTCATTAAGTGCCGACGAGCTCATATGGTCCAAGGGAAACAATCTATTTTTTATATATTTAAATTTTGTTTATTGATAAGCTGTAGGTATGAGTGACTGCTCATGAGTATTGGATTTTAACTTTAGTTTTATAATAAAATAAAAATTTTAAATGCTTGTTCTCATTCCCAGAGTACAATGTTCTAAAAGTTTTTCACTATTTATGATTTCAATTTGTCTCCTTGATAAGAGAAGCTCTCGCCATTGTTACAAGATCTGCTTTGTCTGCTTGTAAAACACTTTCTGCAATTTCAACATCATTGATTCTTCCTACTGCGATCACTGGAATATCTACCACTTTTTGATCTCTGCTGCATTTTCTACATATGCTGCTCTTGGAACAACAGATGGTGGAATGATCACATGTGTGGATGCATAAACACCCTGTGAACAATGAATACAATCTGCTCCTGCTTCCTCTACCAGTCTTGCAAGTATCTTAGATTCCTCGATTTCTAATCCACCTGGGACATATTCAACCGCTGACATTCTGTATAAAACTGGATAATCTTTTCCGCATTTTTCCTTAATATTCTCAATGATCTCCATTGCAAATCTTGCACGGTTTCGGATCGTTCCTCCGTATTCATCACTTCTCTTATTGGAAAAAGGAGAGGCAAATGCTCCAATCAGATATCCATGTGCCCCATGAACTTCAACTGCATCAAATCCAGCTTCTTTTGCTCTTCTTGCGCAATCTCCGAATTGCTCAACCAGTTCATGAATTTCTTCTACTGTCATTTCTCTTGGTGTCTCTGGCATTGTTGGATCTTTTAACGCGGAAGGTCCGACTGGCTGTTCTCCTGTGATCGCACTGCTTGTCTCTCTTCCTGCATGATAAATCTGTGCTGCGATCTTTCCACCTGCAGTTGGTGTCACTGCATATCTTCTGTGATGATCAGTCCCCATCCACCTTTGCTTTATGTTCATGATAGGCAATAAATTTCTCTGTTGCCATTCCATCCTCAGAACAATAGTTTGTTACCATTGCTGATACGACCATACGGTTTTTAAGCTCCATCTGATTGATTTTAAACGGTTCAAATACTTTCATTTTACTGCTGCTCCTTCCTTTCATATCCGCTATCCTTTTGATAACTTTACTATAGTCTGATTCCTGGAATTGTTCTCCCTCATATGAGGGAGAAACGAAAAAAAGTAGTTATACCAAACATTTTTGTTTCATACAACTACTTTTGTTTATATTATTCATTTTTCTAATAAATTAAAATTCTTTTTTTAGCATAATTCCTTCAGCTATTTTCAATGACAGGAACCAAATGACAATGGAAATTATATATATAGAAGCCCATAGTGTAATATTTTTTAAATACATTTGATTCATCACGATGTCAATCAGCTCAATCCCTGCCGTTTCAAACATTTTGAAAAAGAAGATAACAACAAAAACAATCCCTCCGATCATAGCTGCTAACGCGATTCTTCCCTTCTCTGCTTCATATTTTAATAGAAAAGGAAGGGCCATTGATTGAAAAATCAATAGCATTGGAATATTGAGTAAGACTGCCATCACAATTTCTTCTGACCTCATTAACAATGTACCTTTTGCTGCTGTAACGATGACTACTAACAATATACCTCCAATGACTGTTATCATTCCCCAAAAGAGGCTAAACAGATATTTTTCTCTTGTATATTCTTTTCTGCTAAATGGAAGCGTAAATAAAAACGCATTGCCATTATCAAATGTATCGTAACTGATCGTACTGATTGCTGTCATGATTGTAATCACAGACGTATAGCTAATTGCAAATGATATTTGATCCGTAGCGATTAAGATTCCTGCTGCAACTAGCCAGATCACTGCCAGATTTTTTTGTTGTGATGAGATTAATCTGATGTCTTTTGTCCATAATCCTTTCATCTTCTACACCCCCTGTATCATTAATGTAATGATCTGATCGATCGTTCCTTTTTCTACCACGATCTTTGGATAATTCTCCAGATAAAATTGTTTCTGATCTGTAAGACATGCATATCCATAGGATTCTTTCTTCATTTTTATTATATATTGTGGATCTAGTGTTTTTGACTGTTCTTCATCAACCTTTAAGATCGCATAATTACTTAATAACCGGTCTGTTTCTTCGTGCAAGATGATATTTCCTTCATTGATCATATAAATATTATCACATAAGGTTTCAAGATCTGTTGATATATGAGAACTTACAAGAATCGAACGTTCTTCATCTTCTTCCATATAATCTCTTAACATATCAAGCATCTCATTCCTTGCCATGACATCAAGCCCTGCCGTTGGTTCATCTAAGATTAATAGTTTTGCTTTGTGGCAGATTGCTGTAATTAACTTTAATTTTGCTTTCATTCCAACAGAAAACTGTTCTAGTTTTTTGTCTGTTGGCAACTGATATTTCTCTATATAGTTTGTAAATAACTGTTCATCAAATGCTTCATATGTATTTTTTAGAATATCCTTGATGTCTTTTACTGTAAGATATCTGCTAAAACCAGAATCAGAAAGTACAACACCGATCTGTTCCTTATCCTCTGGTTTTATATCCTTGACATTCTTTCCAAAAATCTGAATATCTCCTCCATCTATGTAAATCAATCCAAGCACTGCCTTTAAAGTTGTGCTTTTTCCAGATCCATTCGGACCTACAAACCCAGTGATCATGCCCTCTTTTACTTCCATGGAACAGTTGAGGGTGAAATTCTTATATTGTTTCTTTAATTTATCAATTTTTAACATACCTTATCCCTCCAATATTAACTCAAACAAGGTTTTGATATCTTCATCACTGATGCCAAAACGCCTTCCTTTTAGAATTGCTTGTTCTAAGTCCTGTTCTACTTCCTTCTTTTGCTCTTCCATCATCAACTCCGTGTTCGCCGCTGTCACATAGCTGCCTTTTCCATGAATCGTTACTGTAAAGCCTTCTCTTTCCAGTTCATCGTAAGCTTTCTTTACCGTTAAAGCACTGATCTTTAATTCCTTTGACAATGCCCGGACAGATGGCAGCTGGTCATTCTGCTTTAATTCTTGCTTTCGGATCATTGTTTTGATCTGGTCTATGATCTGCTCATAGATTGGAACCATGGATGATGTGTTGATTATGATCTTCATTTTGTATCATCCTCCTTCACTTATAACAGTGTATAACAGCATCAAACTGTTGTCAACTGTTATATGGTGTTTGTTTTAAAATAATAAAAAATAGAGATTG
>ENA-OQCS01000352-OQCS01000352.1-human-gut-metagenome-genome-assembly--contig:-NODE-352-length-25382-cov-3.685092_pt1 | contig 25382 bp, 33 predicted proteins | sample MGYA00242757_ERZ504575 | MGnify/ENA primary metagenome ERZ504575 (study PRJEB26092, sample SAMD00036297) | human gut metagenome | host: Homo sapiens | study: EMG produced TPA metagenomics assembly of... | reverse complement strand
CACGAAGAACTTCTGGATGAAGTAACCATCGGCGGCGTGGCTACCTATATGGAACGTGCGGACAAGGCAAATGTGAACTTATTTATATAGGAGGACAAGATATGGAGACTTTATGTAAAATCCGTGATGTTTATCGGGCTATTGCCGAGTTCGAGGTGCAGTTTACGCAGATGTATGATTTATCGCTGAATGAAGGAATGCTGTTGTGCACGCTGCTCAATACTCCTAAGCTTACCTCCAGTGAGATAGCCGAGGCACTGGGTTTGTCTGCCTCCAACACTTCAAAGGTCATTCGCTCTGTCGAGGGAAAGAAGCTCATTACCCGTCTGATAGGTAAGGAAGATAAGCGTCAGATGCGTTTTTCTCTTACGACAGAAGGCAAGAACCGGATTTCGGATATTAAGAATGCTACTTTCGAATTGTCGGAGTTGTTGCAGCAGGTAGTTAGCCTCGTATAGTTTTGTGTAAAAGCGAATTAATATCGTGTTTGCAGGAAGTTAATATCCTGCGGACACGATATTTGTTTTTTGTAGGACACGTTATTAACTTCTTGCACGACATGTTGTTAGTATCGTGTATTGCATGCTATAAATTGTTTGTATCTGTTCGTGTGTATTTCTATCTTTTATTACTGAGAAATTTACTAAGAATCTTTAATAATGTCTCTTTCGACAATTTCTTAACTCTTAATCAATTCTTTTCTCTGTTTTAAAAATGAACTTGATTGGAAAAGCCATTCTTTATGAATCGCCTATATACTCAGTCGTATTTCCGTAAAGGAACACAAGCTTGATACCAAAGAAATAAATTGAAACTTTCTATGTCAATTGCCTAATATTATTTTACTTTGCTGTCAAATAGTAAGCAATACAGCGATTGATATGCAGAATTATTGTCTTTGCCGCCTAATCTGGTGTCGGCATTCTATGAACTGGAAAATGTAGACCGTACGGAATGGTTTTGTACTTCCGACCCGGTGGGAATGAAACTTGGCTCGGGTGGGGGAACTACCTGGCTCTTGAGAGAATGGCAGAAGGAACGGGATAGGAAGTATTGGGCGGAGGAGCGTATTCCAACAGAAAAGTGCATTCCAACAGAGAAAAGCATTCCAATAGAGAAGCGTATTCTGCTGCATGCCGGAGGACAAAGCCGTCGTTTACCGGGATATGCACCGGCGGGCAAGATATTGACCCCGATTCCGGTGTTTCGCTGGGCGCGTGGACAAAAACTGGGACAGAATTTATTATCCTTCAACTCCCACTTTACGAAAAGATAATGGAGCGGGCTCCCGAAAGACTGCGTACGCTGATTGCCAGTGGTGACGTATATATCCGTGCGGAAAAGCCGCTTCAAGAGATTCCCGATGCAGATGTGGTGTGCTATGGACTGTGGGTAGACCCGTTGCTCGCCACACATCATGGTGTGTTTATCTCGGACCGGAATCAACCGGAATCCTTGGATTTCATGCTTCAGAAACCCTCTCTGGAAGAATTGGAAAACCTCTCCAAGACACATCTCTTTTTAATGGATATCGGCATCTGGCTATTGAGCGACCGGGCCGTTGACTTGCTGATGAAACGTTCGCAGAAGGCAGATGGGGCTTTGGACGTGGATACGCCATATTCCGACTTGAAATACTATGACTTGTATGCTGACTTTGGCTTGTCCTTAGGAAATCATCCCCGTATTGAGGATGAAGAGCTGAATAGCCTCTCCGTCGCCATATTGCCTTTGCCCGGAGGCGAATTCTACCATTATGGAACAAGCCGCGAACTGTTGTCTTCAACCGTCACCTTACAGAATAAGTCTACGACCAGCGCCAGATTATGCACCGGAAGTTGAAGCCCAATCCGGCCATCTTTGTGCAGAATGCAGAAGTGCATCTCCCCCTTACTCCGAAGAACGACAGTCTTTGGATTGAAAATAGCTTTGTTGGAGCTTCTTGGCGGCTGGGGGCACGGCAGATTATCACGGGTGTTCCCAAGAATGACTGGAGGCTGACCATTCCAGACGGTATCTGCATTGATATAGTTCCGCTTGCCGACCAGCGCTGGGCAGTACGCCCCTATGGTTTTGACGATACTTTTAAGGGGGATATTCGGGATGAAAAGACACTGTTCCTTGGAATGTCGTTTTCGGAATGGCTGGTCGAACGGGAATTGTCGGTGGAAGACATCACCGGCAGAAAAGAGGACCTGCAGGCTGCTGCCATCTTCCGGTTGTGGAAGATAAAGAGCAGATGGGGACAGTGCTTCGATGGATGGTTTCCGAACCGGGCTTGACGGAAGGAAAGGCTGTCTGGCTGGAAGTCGTCGGTTGTCCGCCGACGAAATTTCAGCACAAGCGACTTGCGTCTGCTGTATGCACAGCGGGAGAGCTTCTGCAAAGGAAACTGGGAAGTGCTGGCACGCAACCATGCAAAGAGTGTATTCTATCAACTCGACTTGATGGATGTGGCCGGTGAATTCCATAAATTCGGCATTGACAAGCCGGAAGTGTTGCCGACAGATGCCTCGCTGATGCAGCGTATCCATAACCGGATGCTGCGTGCACAGATTGAGAAGCTGGACGGAAGGGACTTCAAGGCAGACGAGCAGGCCGCATTCAACTTGTTGCGCGAAGGATTGCTGACTGATTTGTATGAACGCAAGAGCAGTCCTCGCCTGAATGTGTATAGTGACCAGATTGTATGGGGGCGTAGCCCCGTACGCATAGATATGGCGGGAGGATGGACGGACACTCCGCCTTACTCCTTGTTTGCCGGTGGGAGTGTGGTGAATATTGCCATTGAACTGAACGGGCAGCCGCCTTTACAAGTGTACATCAAACCTTGCGCGGAGCATCGCATCGTGTTGCGCTCCATTGATATGGGAGCCATGGAGGTGGTGAATACTTTTGAGGAATTGCAATCCTATTGCATGATAGGTTCCCCCTTTTCCATTCCCAAAGCAGCATTGGCGCTGGCCGGGTTTGTTCCGGCTTTTTCAGAAACGGCTTATCCTTCGCTGGAAAAACAACTGGAAGCCTTCGGCACAGGTATAGAGATTACATTGCTTTCTGCCATACCTGCAGGTTCCGGTCTGGGCACAAGCTCCATTTTGGCTTCTACTGTCTTGGGTTCATTGAGTGACTTTTGCGGACTGATGTGGGATAAGAACGAAATATGCCGCCGTACGCTTGCCCTGGAACAGTTGCTGACGACCGGTGGCGGTTGGCAAGACCAATACGGTGGGGTACTGCAAGGTATCAAACTGTTGCAGACGGAGGCTGGATTTGCCCAGCAGCCATTGGTACGCTGGTTGCCCGAGCATTTGTTTACCCATCCGGAATACCGCGATTGCCATCTGCTGTATTATACGGGCATTACGCGTACAGCCAAGGGCATCCTTGCAGAAATAGTACGCTCCATGTTCCTCAACTCTTCCTGCACCTGGGGTTATTAGAAGAGATGAAAGCACATGCCTTGGATATGGCCGAAGCCATTCAACGGAATGACTTCAAGAGTTTCGGAACACTGGTAGGCAAGACATGGATGCAGAAGAAGGCACTGGACAGTGGAACAAATCCTCCTGCCGTAGAGGACATCATCCGTCAGATAAAAGACTATACCTTAGGATATAAACTGCCGGGAGCCGGTGGGGAGGTTATCTGTATATGGTGGCTAAGGATCCGCAGGCAGCCCTGCGCATCCGTGAGACCTTGACGCTGAATGTACCGAATCCGAGAGCCAGGTTCGTAGAAATGTCACTCTCGGATAAGGGATTCCAGGTGTCGCGGAGCTGAAATTCATCATTCATGATGATACGGCCCCCCGTTCAGTATGGTCATCGCCCGGTAGAGTTGCTCCACAAAGATGAGGCGCACCATCTGATGGGAAAAGGTCATGCGTGAGAGGGACATCTTCTCGTGTGCCGCTTCGTACACTTTGGGGAGAATCCGTAAGGGCCTCCGATAATAAATACCAGCCGTTTGTTCACGGTATTCATCTTGCGCTTCATATAGTCTGCAAACTCTATGGAGCGCATTTCTTTTCCACCTTCGTCCAGCAGTACGACCACATCTCCCGGCTGGAGAGCTTTCAATATCAGTTCCCCTTCCTTTTCCTTCTGCACTTCCATGGAGAGGCTCTTGGTGTTTTTCAGTTCGGGGATGACTTCCATCTCGAATGAGAGATAACGCTTGGTACGTTGCACATAGTCGTTGATGGCTGTTATAAAGTGTTGTTCTACAGTTCGTCCTACAACGAGCAGAGTAGTTTTCATACTGGTTCTGTTTTGATTAGCGCACAAATTTAGCATTTTTTTTATTGTATTTTGAGACAAATGCTTACCTTTGCCTATCATAAATACTTGTGAAAATGAAAAAACGGGTAATCTTTTTGTTGACCGGTCTCTTCATTTGGACGTCTGTGCTGCTGGCTCAGAATGTTCCCGAGGGAGTGATTGGAGCCTTCAAGGAAGGAAACTCTCAGGAGCTCAACAAGTATCTGGGTGACAAGGTCGATTTAATCATTCAGAATAAGTCGACCCACGCCGACAAGCGGACGGCAGAGGGCACAATGGCTGCTTTCTTTTCCAACCACAAGGTCGGCAGTTTTAATGTGAACCATCAGGGGAAGCGCGATGAGTCCGGTTTCGTCATCGGTACCTTGATGACCGCAAATGGAAACTTTCGGGTGAATTGTTTCTTCAGAAAAGTACAGAGCAAATATGTCATACATCAAATAAGGATAGATAAAACAGATGAATAAGGAAGAAGAATTGATTGACAGGCTGATAGACCTGGCTTTCGCCGAAGATATAGGCGATGGAGACCATACAACCCTTTCGTGCATTCCTGCTACGGCAATGGGCAAGTCCAAACTGTTGATAAAAGAACCGGGCATCCTGGCCGGTATCGAGATAGCAAAGGAGGTGTTCCGCCGTTTCGATCCTACCATGAAGGTGGAAGTGTTCATTAATGACGGTACAGCCGTAAAGCCTGGTGATGTGGCCATGATTGTGGAAGGCAAGATACAGTCTTTGTTGCAAACGGAGCGTCTGATGCTGAACATCATGCAGCGCATGAGTGGCATTGCCACCATGACACATAAGTATGCCGAGCAACTGAAAGGTACGAATACCCGTGTACTCGATACCCGCAAGACTACTCCGGGCATGCGTATCCTCGAGAAAATGGCAGTGAAAATCGGTGGCGGTGTAAACCACCGTATCGGCTTGTTCGATATGATTTTGCTGAAAGACAACCATGTGGACTTTGCGGGAGGCATCGACAAGGCCATCAACCGTGCGAAGGAATATTGCAAGGGAAAAGGCAAGGACCTCAAGATAGAAATAGAAGTGCGCAACTTCGACGAATTGCAGCAGGTGCTCGACCTGGGCGGTGTAGACCGTATCATGTTCGACAACTTTACGCCGGCAATGACAAAGAAGGCCGTAGAGATGGTAGGCGGCCGCTATGAAACGGAATCTTCCGGCGGCATCACGTTTGATACGCTCCGCGACTATGCCGAATGCGGTGTAGACTTTATCTCAGTCGGTGCGCTGACCCATTCTGTGAAGGGATTGGATATGAGTTTTAAAGCATGTTGACAAAGGCAGAACGCGTTATTGCAGAATAATAAGGAAAGCCTCTCATAAAGAATGCTGCATTAAGGCAGATTTATGAGAGGCTTTCTCTTGATAACCGGTAGAGTAATGGCACCCGGAAAAACAGATGGTGTATTTGGGAGAACAGATGGTCTGTTTGGGGCAGATAGATGATGCGTTTGGCTGTAACGGATGATGTGTTTCAATGGATAAATAGCGTAGGAAGGTATGAAAAACATAACATGGAATAAAGTAAAAACAACTGTCAAAGGTTGGCAAGTGGGAGACTACATCCGGCAGACTTCCATTGTGGTGATTGGTGTACTGATTACCTTTGCCGGTAGTGAGTTGGTTACTCAAAACTCCGAGAAGAAAGATATTCAAGCCACCATGTCGCTGATTAGGGATGAACTGAAAAGCAACCGGGAGAATTATGAGAGTATCGTTTCAGAGTTTAGAGAGGATGAACGTCTTTCCAGCTTATTGGTGGAGTATGACTTAAAGCATCGGACGATACCAGAAGATTCATTGATACAGTTCCGCTTTCTTATGGGGCATATCCGCAGTTTTTATTATAGTCAGAATGCATTGGATATACTTAAAAACTCCATGTTGATGCAGAAGATTTCAGATAAAGAGCTACTGTTGCAGTTGACCGGAATCTATGAGGTATTGGATGGATTTAGGGCGACTATGAATGGCTATTACGATATGAAGGACGAAATTATGGTTCCTTTCCATTTGGCATTGACTGATGAACAGACGGACCAGATAAATCGTGGAGGATATGAGGCGTGGGATATTTACTTGTCGGACAGGTCGGTACGGAACTTTGTCAGGGTAGCGCGGAACTATTTTACGCCGGACTATGTAGAACGTGTGGGAAAACGTATAGACGAGGCAATACAAGCGCTTGAGAAAAAGTATCATTTAGAATGAAAAGATATGGGAAAGACAAGCTTTAACAGGTTGAACCATAAGATAAAAAGTTGGCGCATAGGTGATTATTTCCGCCAGTTCAGTATTGTGGCTGCGGGCATCATTGTCACTTTCTGGGGAAATGACCGGATTACCGAGAATGCCCGCCAAAAGGAAGTGCGTGCTACGATGCAGTTGGTAACGGAAGAGTTGGAATATAATAGGCAGGAGCTCCGTAATATAAAGCACTTGTTGGATATTGACATACACATGAGTCTGTTGTTGAGGGAACATGATATGGATGTATCCAAGATACCGACAGATACTCTGTGGAAGTATGGCAAGTTTTTCAATAATATGGATGAATTTTCTTATAGGACAGATGCGCTGGATGTGCTGAAAGGTTCTTCATTGATGCAGTATATACCGGACAAACGTATGTTGCAGGATGTATTGCAGACTTATTTTGAGTTGGGCAGGAAACAAAAGGATGTCAGTGATTACTATGCAACGAAAACAGATGCTCTTATGAGTGCTGCCATGTCCAGGGAGTGGGCGAATGTTTTTGACGGTGGCGACGGTCTTCGGGACCAGGCCTTGTTTCTTGTGCAGTATAAGAATTTATCAATTACGTCAACATGGTTCCCGGTTTTCTGTATTGGCATGAATTTGATAAACTGGATGAGATGCTGGACAAGCAAATACAGGCTTTGAAAGCCAAATATAAATAATCTCCGTTCTTTAACTTCTTTTTAGAATTAATTCAGCAGCATTTTCCGCAATGCTGCGTCTAACTAACAAACGACGCAAAGAGGCGTCCGTAAAACGAGCACTGACATTGGAAAATGAGATAGAACTGATTGAGGGCTGCCGGGCAGGAAAGGATTCCGCCCGAAAGGAATTATACACCCTCTACTCCAAGCAGATGCTGGCGGTATGTTACCGCTATACGGGCGATGTCGATGCGGCCCATGACGTATTGCACGATGGCTTCATCAAAATTTTCACCCACTTCACCTTCCGTGGCGAATGTGCATTGAGTACCTGGGTGACAAGGGTAATGGTGACGCAGGCGATAGACTACCTGCGGAAACAGCAACGTTTCAGCCAACTGGTGGTGAATGAGGAACAATTGCCCGACATTCCGGATGAAGCAGCATTGCCGAAACCGGAGGCCGTATTTCCGAAGAAATGCTGATGGCGTTCGTGGCGGAACTTCCCGATGGATGCCGTACTGTATTCAACTTATACGTCTTTGAGGAGAAATCGCACAAGGAAATAGCCGAAATCCTCCACATCAAAGAGCATTCGTCTACCTCGCAGTTGCATCGTGCTAAGTGTTTGTTGATAAAAAGAATTAAAGAATATACTGAATATGAGAGAAAATGATGAAATAACCGGTTTGTTCCGCAGTCGTCTTGCCGGCGCAGAGATGACAGTGCGGGAGGACTTCTGGGAAGGGTTGCAACGTGACTTGCCGTCACCGGTTGCCGCAAAAGGCAGGAGGCCGCTTTTTCTTTCTCCGAGGTTTCACCGCGTAGCCGCAGCCGCCTCTGTTGTATTTGTACTGGGAGCTGCTTCTGCCGCTTTCTGGTATTTCTCTCCGAAAGAGGAAATCAAGGAGCCTTTACACAAGTGGCGGCCATGACGCCGGAAGGTAACTTGAACGGGGATGTGGTGCAGGAAAGTTTTCCCTCTATCCATCAGGCCAACCCCATGGCACAAAAGCCCGGTACACAGCATCCCGCCAACGGCATTCCGGCAGGATTGACGGCGCAGGCCGATGAGGATGAATCCGTGTCTGTCCATGTTTCCATTCGGATTACCCAACGGGTGTACGGAAACCAGCAGCAGCCGGGAAACGGTTATTACAGTAACGGAACTCCGGCCGGAAACGGGAACTACCATTCAAATCCTGGCCATAAGGATGCTGATATAGATAGAATGCTGCCATCTTCTGAGGAAGAACCGGCAAAGTCTGTGCTGTATCGCCATCCAAGCCCCGTAATTGGGCATTGAAAGCAGGCATCGGCACTTCCCTGCCGAAAGGGAATTTTCATATGCCGTTCACGGCCGGGGTAAGCGTGGAACGTTGTTTGAACAAGCATTTCTCCTTGGAAGCCGGTCTTCAGTATAATTGCTTGGATGGTGACCATACGTTGCATACGCTGGAAGTTCCGGTAAGGCTGAACATGATGCTGGCCAGTACGCCGAAAGTGGATTTCTATGCTATGGTAGGTGGAGCAGCCGAGAAATGCATTGCTGGTGCTCCGGACAATGGTTTCGGTGCAGAGCCGGTACAGTTGTCGGTTGCTGCCGGAGTAGGGGTACGCTATAAAATGAACAACCGTTTTGCCTTGTTTGCAGAGCCGTCTGTATCCCATCATTTCGATACGGACTCGCAGACAAGAACCTTGCGTACGGAACGGCCCACCAATCTGAATCTGTTGTGCGGCGTGCGCATGACTTATTAATCTTAAATACCATACAAATATGAAGACTCTATACAATAAATTACATATATTCGGGCAGACTATGCTGCTCGTATTCTTTACTCTTTCTGTTCTCTCTTTGAGCTCTTGCAGCAAAGAAACGTTGGACTACAACCATCCGGATGTAGACTTGTTTGTCAAGCAGTTGAAGGCTGGCAAATATTCTACCCAAAGTCCGGATGGATTGAGTAACATGCCCAAGTTCACTTCCGAAGATATAGAGGAATTGCTGAAGTATGCCGAGGACTTGACGGTCATTCCCTCTTTCCCCCTGGCTCCGGTATCCTATTCGGCAGGTGGCAAGCTGCGTTTGGGCGAATGCATCCTGTGGACGGTAGAGACTATCCGCCTCGGGAACAATGCTTCGATGGGATGCAAGATGGTACATACGGATGCGGAGAATTATGAAGGTATCTATTTCCTTTCGGACGAAGAGGTGCTGGATGCCGCTTCGCGCTACCGCCGCTGGTGGGAAACCCGTAAGTATCCACGGACTATGTGGACGATTGATCCCTGCTATGACGAACCGCTTTGTGGCAGCGGATATATGTGGTGGTGACCTGTTTTTAGGGATTAAGGATTAGGTATTAAGTAATCAAACTGTCAGGTGAAGAGATTTATACTTGTAATGGGGCTGCTCTGTGCAGTAGCCTTCCCTTGCTATGCCCAAAACTGGACCCCTCAGGACTCGTTGAGGCTGAACCGGTTGCTGAAGGGCGAGGGGGAGGTAAAACTGAATCCGGAGGTATTGCAGGAATTGGAAATGAACAATTCTCTGGGTACTCCGAAAGCGGTGATGGACAAGTCGTGGATGGATTTTGATAATTCATTGCCCGTCATGCCGAAAGCGCCCGAGAAAAAAGTGGTGCTTACCTTACGTCCTTATACAGCCAATACCAAATATAATTGGGACCCCATTTATCAGAAAAAAATCAAGGTAGACAAGGATACTTGGCGAGGAGATGAATTCTATGCGCTTAAGATTCTGATGATTCCTACGAACTGGGCTAAACATCCGTTTGATGCCGGTCCGCGTGAGACTGTGGAGCAGATTGAAGCAACCGGTTTGCGTTACCGGGTGACGGAGCGGGCCAATAATATGGCTGTGGGCGGTTGGCAGGGTGCCAGTGGCGGTGGAATTTCCGGTTTAGACCTGATGACACCTTTTACCCGTGAGTTTTGGAATTTCAAAGGCCGCAAGCGCCGTGCCCGTACGCTGGAAGTATTGAAGGCGTATGGAGATTCGATAACTGTTTTGGAACAACAGTAATTTATCACTTTTTGTCAAATTTTGAACTTTCTTTCTCCTCTTCTTGTTTTCATTAGTAAACCTTTAAAAAAAGTAATAATGAACAGAGTGACTTCTCTATTTGGAATAAGATATCCGATAATTCAAGGTGGTATGGTGTGGTGTAGCGGCTGGAGACTTGCTGCTGCTGTAAGCAATGCGGGAGGGCTGGGCTTGCTCGGCGCAGGTTCGATGCATCCCGAAACGTTGCGGGAGCATATCAGGAAATGCCGTGAGGCTACGCATCATGCTTTTGGTGTGAATATTCCCTTGATGTATCCCCAGATAGAAGAGATAATGCAGATTGTGGCCGACGAGGGAGTGAAGATTGTATTTACATCTGCCGGCAGCCCGAAGAAATGGACTGGTTGGTTGCACGAGCGTGGCATCACGGTGGTGCATGTTGTTTCGTCCTCGCGTTTTGCCGTGAAGGCAGAAGAGGCGGGTGTTGATGCAGTAGTTGCCGAAGCTTCGAAGCCGGTGGGCACAATGGGAGGGAGGAGACTACCACCTGTGCCTGATACCAGCTGTACGTGCAGTTACTACACTTCCGCTGATTGCCGCCGGTGGCATTGCAACGGGTGAGGCCATGCTGGCTGCCCGGGTGCTGGGTGCGGAAGGTGTGCAGATTGGTACACGCTTTGCCTTGACGGCAGAGAGTTCTGCAAACGAGGTATTTAAGGATTACTGCTTGCATTTGGAAGAAGGGGATACCCGTCTGCTTTTGAAGAAATTGGCTCCGGTGCGTCTGGTGCGCAATAACTTTCGCAGCGCCGTAGAGGCTGCTGAGGCTGTGGGAGCTTCAGAGGAAGAACTTCGTATCCTTTTAGGGCGTGGCCGTGCCAAACGTGGTATTTTTGAAGGTGACTTGGAAGAAGGGGAACTGGAAATAGGGCAGGTATCTGCCTTGCTGCATGGAAAGGGAGTGCAGTCTGTGGCGTCGGTCATGCAAGAGTTGGTGGAGGAGAGCAGAAGGGCGTGGGAGAGAATGCAGGAATTGGATTTCTGAATATTCCCTCTTCTGGTATCATATAACAATAAAAAGGAATATTCCGGTGATTTCGGGGATATTCCTTTTTTAGTTTCAACTTATAACCTTTTATCCTTTGGGGATATTGGTTGTGTCTTTTGCCGTATTTCCACTTGTGGCGGAATTACTTGTGCATTGCTGCTGGCAGTGGCGCTACCGGTAGCCATATTTGTTGCACTTTTACCGGCTGTCTGCACAGCAGGTTGCTCTTCCCAATGGAACGGTTCAAAGCTACTGTTCGGGTCAACCCAGGACGGTTTCTTGGAAGCATAAATAATGAATGGGGCAATGACTACAATCAGCGCACCGATGATGAGCACGGAGAACCATACTGTGTTGCTGCCTGTTGAAATCTGGCTGGGTGGGATAAAGCTCAGTACGAATGCCAGCAATGACCCGCAGAAACCAAGTCCACCGATGAGCCACATCAATCCGTTGCCATTCTTGCCGATACGGAACGGACGGTTCAGCTTCTTCATCTTATAACGCAGCACGATGGCTCCGGAGAACATCAGCATATACATGATAAGATAGAGGACTACGGTCAACTGTGACAGAATCTGGTAGAAACTCTGTACGGAAGGCATGACTACGAACAGAAGGCTCAGTACGGTTACTGCACCGCCTTGTACATAAGGATGTTCTTCTGTACACCTAGTTTGTTTGTCTTCTGGAAGAACGGAGGCATGTAGCCTGCTTTTCCTACGGCAAAGATACCTTTGGACGGACCGGCAACCCATGTCAATACACCTGCCAGCACCCCGAATGCCAGAGCAATGGCGATGATGGGTGACAGCCAGGAGGCGCGGATGTAATGGAAATAGTTATCGAAGCCTACAAGCAGACTCTGTGTCAGACTGATGTCTTTGGCCGGGATGATGATGCCCAGTGAGAAAGTACCGAGCACGAAGATGATAACCGTAATGGCCGCACCGATGAACACTGCCTTCGGATAATTCTTGGAGGATTGTTCACGTCTTTTACGTGGATACCGCCCATTTCCATACCGGCATAGAAGAGGAAGATACTGGCAGCAAGCACCACGTTGTCGAAGTTCGTCAAGTCGGGGAAGAAGCTGCTGTGGAAATCCAGGTTGGAGTGTCCGCCGGTGGCAAGGTAGATAATACCCAGGATAATCAGCAGTGCGGCAGGGATAATAGTCCCGACCAGGCCGCCGACCTTTGCCACTTTACCTACAGCTCATGCCCTTCATGGAAATGAACGTAGCTAGCCAGTAGATGATGAGGACAACAACGAGTGAGTAATACTTGTTGTTGGCCAGTGACATGTCGTGTACGTCGTTCATGCCGATGAAAGCAATGGATACGGCACCGAATGTCAATACGGTAGGATACCAGATTGTACTTTCAATCCATTGTACCCAGATGGCAAGGAAGCCCAGTTTTTTCCGTAGGCTTCGCCCACCCAGCGGAACACACCGCCTTGCTTGTCTTGAAACATGGCAGCCAGTTCCGCGGCGACAAGTGACGTCGGAATCAGAAAAACAATGGCTGCAAATAAGTAGTAGAAGGCCGAACTCATTCCGTACACGGCCTCGGCAGGAAGTCCACGTAGGGATACTACTGCCGTCACATTCATGATTGCCAGGGTAAATACACCCAGCTTCACTGTTTGTTTAATATTTGCCATAAGTTAAGGTTTTAGATGAAAAATATATTCAAAATCAGCGTCTATAACAACACTTGGGGAGAGTTGTTCCCAACGGATAAGTGAAAGTTCAGGTTTTAACTATTCAGGAAGCGTCGGCTTTGGGCGCGGGCTTCTGTGCAACTTTCTTGTAGAACTCTTCTTTTTCCTTATTGCGCCGTTCGACCAGGCTCGTTACATACACTGTAAAGATAGGGAACATCATCATGCCCAGCGCAGCCAGCAGTACGGACAGTACCCGTCCGGTGGGAGTGACTGCTATGATATTGGAACCCACCGTCGTCACGTCCATAAATGCCCACCATAAGGCGTCTCCATATCCTTTGACTAAAGGATTGGGACCATGCTCCATGACATAAAAGGCCAGACTGGAAAAATAGACAGTGGCCAGCAACATGGTAAGGTAGGAAACGAACAGTCCCGATGCGCGGTTGTACGTCAGCCAACCCACCACGATAGCCATGGCGTAACCACCCCGCACCAATGGATGAAACGCAGCATATAGGTTATCTCGGGTGAGAAAGTCCATCCCATATAGGCAATGATGTTTTGATAGGGTATAGCTACCAGCAGGAAAATGAAATGCGTGGCCACGTAGTGACCCTTCTTCTCTGCCAGGAACCATTCCAATACAAAATCTGCCAGGAACAGGGCGCATATCCACAACTGTACTTTCATGTAGACCGACTGTTCGTAAAAGGGATCCCCTTGAACGTGTCGACAGAGATGCTGATAACTAAAAATAGCGACAGTATCAATATAATGACATGCAGTATGCCATAGATACCTTTTTCCCGCAATACAAATTCTGATAGAGCCATTTTCATGATGAAGTCCATTATAAAGTCATAAGTTATGAGTTATAAGTCATTTGCTGATTACGGTGCCTACCAACAAATAACTCATAACCTATAACTCATAACTAAAAAGAGAAACTTATTCTGTAATCGTTACGTTATCACCGTTGAACACACCCAGGCCGAGCTTGTTCATGATGAACTTGATTGCCGATTGGCCTTTACGGAGTTTCCCGCTTCGTCTAGGGAGGAGCGAAGGCCGATACTCCCATGACACCGGGCAATACGGCCATTACACCACCGCCTACACCGCTTTTGGCCGGTATGCCGGCGGTGTACATCCAGTCGCCCGAATGCTCGTAGAAGCCTACGGTAGAAATCATCGACGTGATTTTCGGTGCCAAGCTGGCTTCGAACACCGTTTGTTTGGTGACGGGGTTCACACCGTTATTGGCGATGGTTCCTGCGGCAATGCCCAGTTGCTGGGCCGTGATGCCGAGAGAACACTGGCGAGTATAGAGGTCGAGAGCCATGTCCGGATTATCGTAGATGCGGTTGTAGTTTTTCAGCAGCCAGGCAATGGAGCGGTTGTTGAAGTTGGTAGCCGTTTCCGATTTGTACAGTTCGTCGATGAGTTGTGGGGCAGAGCCGCACAGCTCAGTGACATTCTGTACAATGGCATCCCATTTTTTGTCGGAGTTTCCCACTGGCTGCACCATGGAACAAGCGGAAATGGCACCGGCATTTACCAATGGAGTGGAAGGGTGGTCGTTTTCCAGCAAAATGGCGATGATGGAGTTGAATGGTAGTCCCGTGGCATCGGCACTATCATGTCCAGCACTTTCTGTGCACCGTATTGGCGCAGGATAAGGATGGCCGTGTGTACCTTCGAGACGGACTCTATACCGAAACGATAGTCTGTGTCACCTATATTGATGGTCTGCCCGTTCATCAGGCAGATGCTGAGTCCGAATAGTTTGGAGTCTATGTTGCAAGGTAGGGAATATAATCCGCATTCTTGCCTCCTGTGCTGCCCTTCACCTCATTGTAGGCTTCTTGGGCAACCTCCTTTATTTGTGAAATTGATATTTTCTTTTCCATAAACACGTTGTGATGTACGATTAGACGATGTACGATTTACGATTGAAATTACTCCTTTAAACGTAGTCCGTATCAAGAGAAACTCTAATCGTACATCGTAAATCGTTTAATCGTAAATTAATTTATTTTTTATGAGTACGGCATCCGTGGTTGAATATTTTGGTTTCCACCGGCAGGTTCTTTTCCTGTGCCATACGGGTAGGAGTCGGGTAATCCAGTTTCTCCAGCTCCGTGATGGCATTCTTGATGTCACCCAGCAGCATGTCTGCCATGTCGCGGCTGAATCCTTGGCGAACAACGACGCGCATTACGACGTAGTCTTCCAGCTTTGAAGGCAGTGTATAGGCGGGTACCATCAACCGTGTTGTGACAGCTTGTCCTGCAGGTCATACAGAGTCCATTTGGCAGCTCTTGCATATTCCGGTTTCAAATACCAGATAAACAGCGGGTTCACAACCTCGTCGGAATAGTTTACGAACGGAGCCATCTTGCCGATTTCGTCATGGATATACTTGGCGATGGTCAGAGAGTTGTACTGTACTTCCTTGTAACCCTGGAATCCCAAACGGATGAACTGGTAATATTGACCCAGAATCTGTGCGGCAGGACGGGAGAAGTTCAGGCCTACCTGAGTAATGTTGGCACCGAGGTAGTTTACGCTGAATGACATTTCTTCGGGCAGATATTCCTTGCCTTTCCAGCAAACCCAGCCCAGACCCGGATAAACTAGACCGAATTTGTGTCCGCTGACGCTGATGGAGAGTACCCACTTCAGACGGAAGTCCCACTTCTTTTCGGGATAGAGGAACGGGAGGATGAAACCACCGCTGGCGGCATCCACGTGGATAGGAATGTCGTAGCCGGTCTTTGCATTGTAGGCATCGAGGGCTTTGTCAAGGGCTTCGACGTCATCGTTCAGTCCTGTCCATGTAACGCCTTGGATAGGTACGATACAGATGGTGTTCTCATCACACATCTTCAAGGCTTCTTCGGGGTCGAGCGTGGTCTTGTCCAGTGTCAAAGGCACTTCACGCATTTCAATCTGCCACAATTGGGCGAATTTTTCCCATACCACCTGGAAACCGGTTGAAATAACGAAGTTTGGTTTGTCGAACGGTTTGCCTTGCGCCTGACGTTTCTTGCGCCAGCGCAACCAGGCTGCCACACCACCCAGCATACATGCCTCCGAGGAACCGATGGCAAGTGCGCCGGTTTTCCAGGTTTCTTTTTCAGGAGAGTTCCAGAGGTTGGCCACGATGTTGATACATTTACCGTTCATTACGGCGATGCGCGGATATTCGGTCTCGTCAATGTAGTTGATGTTGATGGCTTCGTTCATCAGCTTGGTTGCATATTCGTCCATATAGGTAGTGACGAATGTAGCCAGATTCAAGCGAGGCTGCGTTTGGGCGAAGGTCTCGTCTTTCACCATCTGATAGGCGATTTCCGGGGTAGTAGGTCCGTCGGGAATCTTTTCTACGGGTGAGGGTTGTAACATACGGTTTGAACCGAATACTTCAGTTTTTGCATCTCCTTTTCTGAAATTCAAATCTTCCATATTAATAAGTTTTTTAAAGGTTTAGGCGGCGGGGCTTTTCCCCGTCGAATTTCCCACAACAACGGGGTTTGCGGATGAAGTTCCGGGGTTTTGCATTATTTGGCGTTTATTAAAGGGCAGCGTAGTAAAATCTTAAAAAACGAACATTCTGAAGGTAGGTTTGTTGTTCCCACATTATTCATTTAATTAATATACTACTATATGAAAATCAATACCGGAAGGGGTACAATCCCCCTTATCACGCTTGTCGCATTTGGTCAGTCTCTGCATTGACTTCCTTGCCGGGATTGGCCGTATCACCTATTTTGGGACAGCTTACTACCATTTTTCCATATGCCACAGAACTGGATATACAGATGCTTACCTCCCTGCCTTCGCTGCTGATAATTCCTTTTGTGCTATTGGCGGGCAAGCTGGCCGAGAAACGTGACTTTGTGCGTCTGCTGAAAGTGGGACTTTGGATGTTTGCCGCCAGTGGGGTACTTTATCTTTTTTCGGACAAAATGTGGCAGTTGATGGTGGTCAGTGCTTTGCTCGGCATTGGCTCGGGACTGATAATCCCGTTGTCTACCGGTTTGGTTTCACGTTATTTCACGGGGGAGTATAGGGTAAAGCAGTTTGGTTACAGTTCTGCCATCACCAATGTGACGCTGGTTGTGGCAACGGCGGTGACTGGGTATCTGGCAGAGGTAAACTGGCACTTGCCTTTCGTGGTATATCTGCTTCCGTTGGTTTCTCTGCTGCTTGTCGGGTATTTGAAGGGAGATACCGGTCAGCCGCAGAAAACAGAAGATACGGCTACCGTTGTTCCGGAGGAATCCAAGCGTGCGATTCCCGGTAAATACGGCATCCATGTCCGCCATCTGCTACAGTTGATGCTGTTTTATGGCGTCACTACGTATGTAGTGCTTGGCGGTTTACTTTTGACTTGCCTTTTTGATGGAGGCCCATCACTTCTCCAGCGGAAATTCCGGATTGATGATCTCCTTATTCTTCCTTGCCATTATGGTCCGGGTTTCTTCCTGGGGCATATCGTGAAGTGGATGGGGAAACACACAAAGTTTTACAGCCTTTTGTCCATTGCAGCGGGTTTGCTTTTGATATGGATTTCGCCTAAAGAATGGCTGATAATACCGGGATGTATGTTGGTTGGTTTGGGATATGGTGTCATTCAACCGCTGATTTATGACGAGACAGTAGATACGGCTATACCGGAAAAAACAACTTTGGCACTGGCCTTTGTAATGGTAATGAATTATCTGGCGATTCTATTGTCCCCGTTCATTACAGACTTCTTTCAGACCTTGTTCCACACTAATTCCAAGGAATTTCCGTTTATTTTCAACCTCTGCATCACACTGCTCGCTATGTGGTGGGAGTATGCGAGGAAGAAGGATTCTTTGTTGGGGGGGGAGTTATGAGTGATGAGTGATTGTTGGTAATTGTGCTGCGCTACCATGCTGAAAGGAAAATACCAACAAATCACTCATCACTTATAACTTATAACTCAATCGCCTCATATTTCAGCCCGAAGACGTCGGCTACAGCTTTGTATGTTACTTTGCCTTCCACTACGTTCAATCCTTGCGCCAGAGCCGGGTCGTCCTTGCAGGCTTGTCTCCAGCCTTTGCATGCCAGGGCAACGGTGTAGGGCAGGGTGGCATTTGTCAGTGCCATGGTGGAGGTGAAGGGTACGGCGCCGGGGATATTGGCAACGGCGTAGTGCACAATTCCATCCACAATGTAGGTAGGATCGCTGTGCGTAGTGGGATGGGAGGTCTCGAAACAACCGCCCTGGTCGATGGCTACGTCCACGAGTACGGTGCCGGGTTTCATCATCTTCAGCATTTCGCGGGTGATGAGATGCGGGGCCTTGTCACCGGGGATGAGGACGGAACCTACTACCATGTCGATGTTCGGCAATTCCATCTTGATGTTATGGGTGGAAGAATAGAATGTCTTTACGTTTTTCGGCATCACTTCGCTCAGGTAACGCAGGCGAGGGAGGTTGATGTCTGCAATCAGCACCTCGGCACCCATTCCGGCAGCTATCTGTGCGGCATTGGTGCCCACGATACCGCTCCGAGGACAAGTACGCGTGCGGGACGTACGCCTGTCACGCCACCCATCAGTTTTCCCTTGCCGCCTTGTGGCTTTTCAAGGAAGCGGGCTCCTACTTGGGTAGCCATACGTCCTGCCACCTCGCTCATGGGGGTAAGCAGCGGAAGTGAACGGTCTTCTTTTTCCACGGTTTCGTAGGCGATGCAGACGGCACCGCTTTCAATCATGGCTTCGGTCAGTAATTTATCGGCTGCAAAGTGGAATAGGTGAATACCACTTGTCCCTTTTTAATCAGTTTGTACTCCGGTGTAATAGGTTCCTTTACCTTGACAATCATGTCGGCTGCGGCATACGTGTCTTCAATGGTCGGTAAAGTCTTTGCACCTACGGCGATGTAGTCATCGTCGGAGAAACCACTGTTTGCGCCTGCCGTGGCCTGCACATACACCGTATGACCTTTTTTTACCAACTCGGCTACTCCGGCAGGGGTCATGCCCACGCGGTTCTCGTTGTTCTTGATTTCTTTAGGTACTCCGATAATCATAACCTTAAAGTTTTAATTGGGGGGTTAAACATGGCGCAATATAGCGATTTCCCGGCTTGGGTGTTATCGGTGTATCTATGTTCTTCAACAGAATTTTTATGCATGTTTTAATCAATGATAATTGCACCTTTCTGTAGGTAGAGAGAACTATTCTTTTTATATTTGCATGCATTTAAAATAATATTGACTGTACAAAATATGAAATATCCTATATTTTTCTCTCTTTTGTTCTTTATTGGTAGTGTGCAAAGCGGCTATGCCCAAGAAACCGATACAGACAAGACCTCCTTCACCCCGCCTTTTGATTTCCCCATCACCTTCTCCGGTAACTTCGGCGAGATACGTGCCAACCATTTTCATGGCGGACTGGATTTCAAGACCGGTGGAACCATAGGCAAGCCGGTACGCGCTCTGGCCGACGGATATATTTCGCGTATCCGCGTTACCCACGGTTCGGGCTATGTGCTCGATGTGGCTTATGACAATGGTTATTCGACGATAAACGCCATTTGAGTGCCTTTGTGGGCGATGTGGCCCGCCGGGTTGAAGACTTGCAGTACGAGAAAGAAAGTTGGGAGGTGGAAATTACTCCCGAACCCGACGAATATCCCGTGAAGGCCGGTCAGATAATAGCTTTGAGCGGAAACACCGGATACTCTTTCGGTCCGCACCTGCATCTGGATATGATAGAGACGGCTACGGACGAATATATAGACCCGCTGCCTTTCTTCATGGACAAGGTGAAGGACAAGACTGCCCCGCGTGCCGAAGGTATCATGCTGTTTCCTCAGCCGGGAAAAGGAGTGGTGGAAGGCAAGCAGACGCGACGGGCTTTTCCGGCACATCCTACGAAACCCATTATCGCCTGGGGACTGATTGGTGCTGGCATCCGTGCCTACGATTATATGGACGGAGTGCAGAATAAATATGGCGTGAAGGCGGTGATTCTCGAAGTGGACGGCGAGGAAGTCTTCCGCAGTACGGTAGACCGCTTTGCCTATGAGGAGAACCGCTATATCAATTCGTGGACACACGGTCAGTACATGAAGTCTTTCATAGAGCCGGGCAACCGCCTTCGCATGCTGCAGGCATCCAACGGCAATCGCGGACTGGTGGACATCAACGAAGAACGCCCTTACCGGTTTGTCTATACGCTGAGAGATGCGCTGGGAAATATCTCCAAGGTCCGCTTCACAGTGCAGGGACAGAAGACGATAATTGCTCCGGTGGAACATCGTGAGAAATACGCCCTCAAATGGGACAAGGTGAACTATCTGCAGGAGCCGGGGCTGGAGTTGGTTATCCCGAAAGGAATGCTCTACGATGACGTCTTGCTGAACTACTCCGTGCGGCTGATAGTGGCGACATCGCTTTCACCTATCAATTGAACGATACCCGTATTCCTATGCACGGTACCTGCGATTTGCGTATCGCTTGCGCCGGCGTCCGGTGGAGGATATGGCCAAATATTATGTGGCGGGCGTAACGGCACGCGGTGGAAAATATCGTATTGGCGGTAAGTATGAGGATGGTGTCATGAAAGTGCGTATACGGGATTTGGGGACTTATACCGTGGCGGTGGATACGGTTCCGCCGGTGATAACTCCCCTAAACCAAGCCCAATGGGGACGTACGGGAAAAATCATCTTCAAGGCCAAGGACAAGGAAACCGGCATCAATACCTATCGGGGTACGATTGACGGGAAGTATGCCTTGTTTGGAAAGCCCAATTCCATCAGTGGTAACCTGGTGTGCGAGCTCGACCCGAAACATGTGGAGAAAGGCGGCAAGCATGTGGTGGAGATGACGGTGACGGATGGCTGTGGCAACCGTACCACCGGACAGTTTGAATTTGTATGGTAAAGACTGAAATATTTAGTAACATTATAATTTAGAAGTATGAAAAGTAAAAGACTGACTCTTTTCGTCTTGTTTGTTGTGGCAGCCGTGGCGAATGCGCTGGCCTGCACCAATCTTATCGTGGGCAAGAACGCTTCTGCGGACGGTTCTACCATTGTTTCCTATTCTGCCGATTCTTATGGTTTGTTCGGCGAGTTATATCATTATCCTGCCGGTATGCACAAGAAAGGTACGCTGATTGACATACACGAGTGGGACACCGGCAAATACCTCGGGCAGATAGAGCAGGCCCGCCAGACGTACAATGTCATCGGCAATATGAATGAGTTCCAGCTCACTATCGGTGAGACGACATTCGGCGGACGTCCCGAGCTGGTGGATACCACCGGCATCATCGACTATGGCAGCCTGATTTACCTCGGTCTGCAACGCTCACGCACCGCCCGCGAGGCCATTAAGGTGATGACGGAGTTGGTGCAGGAATACGGCTATTACAGCAGTGGCGAGTCTTTTACCATTGCCGACCCCAACGAAATATGGATTATGGAGATGATTGGCAAGGGACCCGGTGTGCGCGGTGCCGTATGGGTGGCTGTCCGCGTGCCCGATGATTGTATCTCTGCTCATGCCAACCAGAGCCGCATTCATCAGTTCAACATGAACGACAAGGAGAACTGTATGTACTCCGCCGACGTCATCTCCTTTGCACGCGAGAAGGGCTATTTTGACGGTGTGAACAAGGATTTCAGCTTTGCCGATGCCTACGCTCCGCTCGATTTCGGTGCCCGTCGCTATTGCGAGGCCCGTGTATGGAGCTATTTCAATATGTTTACCGACCGTGGCAACGAGTTCCTGCCTTATATATTAGGTGAGACGAACACTCCGATGCCTCTGTTTGTGAAGCCCAACCGCAAGGTTTCCGTGCAGGATGTGAAGAACGCCATGCGCGACCATTATGAAGGTACTCCTCTCGACATCAGCAAAGATTTCGGCGCAGGCCCGTATCATACCCCGTACCGCCTTTCCCCGCTTTCTTTCAAGGTGGGTGACCAGGAATACTTCAATGAACGTCCCATCTCCACCCAGCAGAGCGGTTTCGTATTCGTGGCACAGATGCGCTCCGAGTTGCCCGATCCTATCGGTGGAGTATTGTGGTTCGGCACAGATGATGCCAACATGACGGTATTTACGCCCGTATACTGCTGTACGGACAAGGTTCCCGTATGCTACACCCGTGTGGACGGCGCCGATTACATCACTTTCTCCTGGAACTCCGCTTTCTGGATTTTCAACTGGGTGGCCAATATGGTTTATCCCCGTTATGACTTGATGATGGGCGACGTGCGTGCCACTCAGACAGAGTTGGAGACAACCTTCAACGAAGCGCAGGAAGGCGTTGAGGCTGCTGCTGCCAAACTACTGGAAAAAGACCCTGCCAAAGCAAAGGCATTCCTTACCAACTATACGAACATGACTGCCCAAAGCACTTTCGATACTTGGAAACGTCTTGGCGAGTTTCTTGTCGTAAAGTATAATGACGGCGTTGTCAAACGTATGAAAAACGGTCAATTCGAACGTAATTCCATCGGCCAGCCGGCAGGCGTAATCCGCCCGGGATACCCGAAGGAGTTCCTTGAAGAGTATGTTAAGCAGACGGGAGACAGATATAAAATGCCTGAATAAAATTAGGATATTTGAACTTATTCTTCTACATTTGTGTCTTACAAAAAAGTTTATATTAACCCTTAAAACAATAACAGTCTTATGGAAAATCAGGAACTGATTAAGCAGGTGACTGAGAAAGCCGAAAAATGGCTTACCCCGCATATGATGCCGAAACTCAGGCAGAAGTGAAACGCATGTTGGAAAATCCAGATAAAACCGAATTGATAGACAGTTTTTACAAAGACCTGGAGTTTGGAACGGGTGGTCTGCGTGGCATCATGGGTGCCGGTACAAACCGCATGAACATCTACACCGTAGGTGCCGCAACACAGGGCTTGTCCAACTATCTGAACAAATGTTTTGCCGGAAAGAAGGATATTTCCGTTGTTGTGGGGCACGACTGCCGCAACAATAGCGACAAGTTCGCAAAGATTTCTGCCGACATCTTCTCTGCAAACGGCATCAAGGTATATCTTTTTGATGACCTTCGTCCTACGCCCGAAGTTTCATTTGCCATTCGCCACTTCGGCTGCCAGAGCGGTATCAACATTACAGCCAGCCACAACCCCAGAGAATACAACGGCTACAAGGCTTATTGGGATGACGGTGCGCAGGTGCTCGCTCCGCACGATACAGCCATCATAGACGAGGTGAATAAGGTGACGGTGGCCGACATCAAGTTCAACGGCAACAAGGACTTGATTCAGATTATCGGCAAGGAAGTGGATAAGGTTTATCTGGACATGGTTCACTCCATCTCCATCGACCCGAAGTCATCCGTCGCCAGAAAGACCTCAGCATTGTGTATACTCCGCTTCATGGCGCAGGCCGCGTGCTCATTCCGGACTCATTGAAGGAGTGGGGATTTGAGAATATCAACTGCGTGCCCGAACAGATGGTGAAGGACGGCAATTTCCCGACGGTGGTTTCTCCGAATCCCGAAAATGCCGAAGCCCTTTCCATGGCCATTGCGCTGGCCAAGAAGATTGACGCTGACATCGTGATGGCAAGTGACCCGGATGCGACCGTGTCGGTATGGCCTGCAAGGACGATAAGGGCGAGTGGGTGCTTATTAATGGTAACCAGACTTGTCTCATTTTCTTGTACTACATCATCAAGAACCGTATTGCAATGGGCAAGATGCAGCCGAACGACTTCATCGTGAAGACCATCGTGACCACTGAACTCATCAAGGCTGTGGCAGACAAGAACAAGATTGAAATGCGCGACTGCTACACCGGCTTCAAGTGGATTGCTCGCGAAATCCGTCTGAGCGAAGGCAAGCAGCAGTATATCGGTGGTGGTGAAGAAAGCTATGGCTTCCTGGCCGAAGACTTTGTCCGTGATAAAGATGCGGTTTCTGCCTGCTCCTTGCTGGCCGAAATCTGTGCTTGGGCCAAAGACCAGGGTAAGACGCTCTATGACGTATTGATGGAAATCTATGTAGAATACGGATTCTCAAAGGAAACCACCGTGAACGTGGTGAAACCCGGTAAGAGCGGTGCCGAAGAAATCAAGGCGATGATGGATAACTTCCGTGCCAATCCTCCGAAGGAAATCGGCGGTTCGGCTGTCAGCTTGATTAAGGATTACAAGACATTGGAGGCTACCGATGTCCGGGGTAATGTAAGCAAGCTGGATATGCCCGAGACTTCCAATGTACTTCAATATTTCACTGTAGACGGCACGAAGATTTCTGTCCGTCCTTCCGGTACGGAACCGAAGATTAAGTTCTATATCGAGGTGAAGGGCGAGATGGGTTGTCCGAAATGCTATGCCGGCGCTGATGCCGAAGCTGAAAAGAAAGTGGAGGCAGTGCGCAAGTCACTCGGCATTTGATAGGAAAGAGGAAAAAATGTGTATATAGTGTTTGGAGAGGCGTAACCCGTGAGGCTGCGCCTTTTCTTTTTGCTTCTGTGTTGAAAGAAAACTTAAATAAAGACTTAAACCCGATGGTTGATGAACAAAACGTTTGCAGGGAAGTTTAGTATATGCAGATTGCGGTTACACACCGATTGGTTGATGTGAATGAGAGTCGTTTCATTCGTAGTTGTTCGTTTGTGAGTGTGTGTTTTCCGCAATTTGCTTTTTTAAATTTCTTCCCCCCCTCTTTTTTATTCTTTAATTTTTAATTGTTCTCCATCCACCAGTCTATCAGCCTTCTTGCTATACTCAGCTTTCGTGGTATTTCGGGCAGGTTGTCTTTGGAATAGAAGGCGGCAGCGGTCAGCTCATCTTCCTGCAGTTTTATCTCTCCGCTTTCGTAGTCGGCAATGAAACCCACCATCAATCCGCTGGGGTAGGGCCAGGGCTGGTTGCTGAAGTAGGTGATGTTCTTTACCTTCAGCCCCGTTTCCTCAAAAACTTCCCGTTCCACACATTCTTCCAGTGTCTCGCCGGCTTCGAGGAAGCCTGCCACCAGTCCGTAGAAGGTTCCTCGGAAGTTCCGGGCATGCACCAGCAGGATTTCGTCTCCTTTGCGTATCAGTACGATGATGGCGGTGGAAACGGGAGGGTACATCTCATTGCCGCAGTGGGACACTTCTTCATGATGGGGGTCTGGTGCTCCATGGCGGTACCACACACGGGGCAGAAGTGGCTGTGCTCGTCCCAATAGAGTATCTGGAAGGCCTTTCCTGCAGAACGGTACTCGTCCGGCGAGATGTAGTCGTACGATGCGCGCAGGCTATCATGACCCATTCGTCGGTTTCGGCCACGGGCTGTTCCAAGCGAATGCACGTACTTGCTTGCCGTTGGGGGGGAACACTTCGTGTATATTGACTTCCGGCTTCCGGTGTCAGAGGAGGCTCTA
>ENA-OQCS01000351-OQCS01000351.1-human-gut-metagenome-genome-assembly--contig:-NODE-351-length-25422-cov-11.210911_pt1 | contig 25422 bp, 30 predicted proteins | sample MGYA00242757_ERZ504575 | MGnify/ENA primary metagenome ERZ504575 (study PRJEB26092, sample SAMD00036297) | human gut metagenome | host: Homo sapiens | study: EMG produced TPA metagenomics assembly of... | reverse complement strand
TTTTCTTTTTCTTACAAAAGCTCCCTCTCTTATTGCATAATTTGGAATGCCTAAGGCTGCAACAAGTAGAAGATATGCTATTATAGATTGACTAAATGAATAAGCACCTAACGCATCAGCACCTAATGCTCTAGAACAATATGAAAATGAAATAAAACGGGAAAAGAATCGAACATACAGTTTTAATGCCATTTAAAATAGCATTTTTCCCTAACGTATTTTTTTTCATAATCAATCTCTCCTGTAATTATTAGCATATTTACATAGCTTTACCTCTTTCATTGCTATTCCTAATATGAACCAAAAGAAAAAATCATGTGTACTAGTAAAAAGTACAATTTCTGCTAATCCTTGAATCAACATTGATATTGCAAAACATGCGCTACCTCTTACTATGTCGTTATCATATTCACCCCTAAATCTATTAATTAATACAGTAATTATCATAATTGCTAATATAACGCCTACGATTCCGCCTCTTGAAATCACTGCTACAATCCAATTATGTGGGTTATAATCAGCATTTTGAATTAAATATCCCGCCCCAAATAATGGATACTTCCAAAAATAATCAATTGAAATTTTCCATCGTTCTAATCGTTCTAGAATTGTAGATGTATTATTATAAAATGCATATTGTCCTATTTCTGTTTTATCTAATATTAAGAGAAAAATCGCACCAAATATCATCAATAATAAAAAGAGCTGAATAATTCGCTTTACGCTTAAATTACCTTTCCACACACATACAATTGCCAAAATAATAATTCCAGCAATTATACCAGATCTTGATTTAGTTAGTCCCAAAGATAGAAATAGCATTACAGTTAAAAATACTCTCTTGTATTTTTCTTTATTAACGCAAAACAAAAAAGCAAAACAAGGAATAATTCTACTTGCTATCGCATTGCTTCCTCCTATGGGAATAATTAAATTGTTTTTATAATAATATGTATCATCAAAATAACTTACTGGCTTAGATATGCCTCCAAAATAACTTGTAAACAAATTATTATAAATAATAGAAAAACAGCTAATTTCATTTTATTTACATCATCAACATAATTTTTAGCAATAAAATAAGCAATCACACACAAAATTGATGTTTCTAAATTTCCATAAAAATCCGGCATTTTATCTATATAAAAAGCCGGAACTAAAGAAAGGATCACTCTTAATACAAGCAAAATTGTCAATATATCAATAGATGAATCTTTCCTTACCATATGTACTAATATAAATATTATTCCAATTACACATACTATTGTAGTGGGTGTTATGTTATAAAAAACGATATGTGGAACATCAATACATATATTATCTGGTCCCAGTATTGACATTGTAAATATTAACGTACATAATACAAAATATATTAACCCATTATTATAAAAAGGTCTAATTTTCATCCTATCTAGCCCTAACCATTTCTTTGTAACATTTTATTGGTGTCGATTTATACAATTTTGCATGTCGCATAGCATCTTGAAGGCACAATAATTTCCACCATTTCTTTGAAATTGCTCTATATAATGCACCTTGATCGGTAAAATATTTTTTATCATACCCTTTATTCCAAGTAGATACTCTTTCTTCTGTTAATTCAGCTAATTCTATTGGTAATGCGTATATTTTCATTTTATTTTTTAAGCATGATGTAAGAAACAAATTATCTTCTCCATGGCTATAGTCTGTTCCGCCACCAAAGCATTGATTAAAATATATAGCATTTTTTTTAATTTTATCAAGTCTTATGGATATACGAGCAGTACCATATCTTAAATAATTAAACCACGTAACTCTATGCGCTTTTTTTATAATATATCTAGTTGGATTTTTCTCAATTAGATTAAAAACAATAACATCTGCATCAGGGTTCTCATCAAAAGCAGACTCTATTTTTTCAACATAATTATCAACATATCTCATATCATCATCTGCAAACAAGCATATATCTCCCGTTGCTCTTATTAACGAATTATTACGATTCAACCCAACTCCTCGTTCATTAAAATTCAAATAAACCGCATTATGTGATTTATACATAAACTTCTCAATTGAGTTAAATGTACATTGATTTCCAACAATTACATCTGAATCAATATTCATTTTATCTAACAATGAGTGATCTGTCTGATTCATAGCAGCTACAAGAACTTGCACAGTATGTTTATCCATTTCCGACATCTCCTATTTACTAAATCTTCTCACATATCTTTTTTTCTTATAAATTCCAAACAATATATTTCTTCCTGTATTAAATAAACTTTCTATCGAGTTCTTTTTCTCAGCATTCTTGAACAATCTATAATGCCATTTAATCAGTTCTTTATACCCATGTGTACTAATACTTCCACTTCTTCCACGTCTATATTCAGCTAACACTTCATCAAGTAAATAGCACCTGGTTTTCTTACACACTTTTAACCACATCGCATAATCGTTATTCTTCTTTATATCTGTAATCTGAATCAGACCGATTTTTTTCGATCATACATAACTGTCAGACATCCCGGCCAACAGTAATTAAACATTCCTGTTTTAGATATCACTTTTGGTCCTGTAACAATTACATTTGTTTTATTTCCATCAGCATCTATTTCTTCATAATTGGTATATGAAAAATAATATCTATTTTTCATCATAAAACAAATTTGCTTTTCCAGTTTTTCTGGTTTCCACAAATCATCCGAATCCAAAAACGCAACCCATCTTCCATTAGCTTCCCTTAACGCCCTATTCCGACTAACCGCTGCTCCTGAATTTTTTTCATTTTTTATATATCTGATTCTTGGATCCTTTATTTTTCCAACCACTATGTCAGTATTATCTGTTGAACAATCATCCACAATAATCAATTCCCAATTGTGGTATGTCTGATCAATTACTGATTGTATTGTTTCAGTTATATATTGTGCTGTATTATAAGACGGCATTATAATTGACACTAAATCACTCATGTTATTTCCCACTCTTTATTAAAATTTCTTTTGCCATTTCTTGTTTTTCCAGATATTCTTCCAAGCTAATCTTACCTGTTCTCAGCAGATAATCCCCAAAATCCTCCGCCGTAGCCATATCATCCTGTGAAATGCCTTCCTGCTTGATAAATGCCTTTTTGACTGTTTCTAAAATAATGTTAATATCTTCTATCAGCCAACTTTTTGATATATTTCTGATCCCACTCCAATTTATCTTCCCAGGTAATCGCATTTCGCCCATTAACCTGTGCCAGACCTGATAATCCGGGTTTTGCAGTATGGCGCATTCTTTGTTCATCCGTCATAAATACCATATCCCTTACCAGCTGAGGTCTTGGACCAATTACTGACATCGTTCCGTTCAGGATGTTAAAAGCTTCCGGCAGCTCATCTAGGCTTGTCTTTCTTAACCATGCACCAAACTTCGTCAATCTTACTTCATCAGGAAGCAGATTTCCTTCTTCGTCTCGCTCATCTGTCATCGTACGAAATTTATACATTTTGAAAATCGTTTCTCTTCCATTCTTATCTACCAAACCTGGACGATCCTGCGTAAAAATAACTGGTGATCCCAGTTTTATTTTTACTAAAAGAGCAACTCCTGCATAAATCGGACTAAAACATAAAATTGCCGCAGATGCACATATTACATCCATCCCTCGTTTTATATACTTCTCATAAAATCCCATCTTACGGGGTTTAATCGCACTCATTAATTCAGCAGTATATGTAGTCTTATCTGCTTCCTTTTTCATTGCATGTGCTGCTGTCGCAGTCGTTACTGCTGTACTTCCTGCCAGAAGACCTAATTTTTTCTTTTTAGACACAACCTCATTCCCCTTGAATACTATTCAAAACAAGCCCGAATAACCTCAATGATCCTCTCCTGCTGCTCCACTGTCATCTTATTATCACTAGGCAGACACAGACCTCGGTTGAAAATATCCATTCCTACATCAGACACGCTGCCTGCAATATATGCATTCGATCTGGCTCTTCCATTTCCGTCTTTTACAACAAATGGATTCAGGCGATAAATCGGCTGCATATGCATCGGTTTCCAGACTGGGCGTCCTTCTGCATTAATAGATGCAATTGCTTCCAGAATCTCTGTCGGACAAGTTTTTCCTGTTTCTTTTATGTAGCAGACATCCTGCTCGCCACGAACCTGCTTGCACATCGCTTTCTTATCAATAATCAGACAAGACAGCCAGTAATTTGGCTCAGAATTTTCCAGATCCATTGGATTCATGGATACTGGTAATCCTTTTAATCCCTCTTTATATCTCTCATAGATTGCTTTTTTCTGTGCAATGTGTTCATTTAAATATGGAAACTGCCCACGTACAACGCCAGCAACCACATTGCTCATTCGATAGTTATATCCCAGTTCTTCATGCTGGTACCATGCAGCATTCTCTCTGGCCTGCGTTGACCATTTACGTACTTTATTTGCAGCTTCTTCATCATCAGTCAGGAAACATCCGCCTGAACTTCCTGTAATGATCTTGTTTCCATTAAAAGAAATCGTATTATACTTTCCAAACGTACCTGTCTGAACACCTTTATATGTGGCTCCCATAGATTCTGCCGCATCCTCGATCAAAATAGCTCCATGCTTTCTGATTACAGCATTTAATTCTTCTATTTTTCCCGGAGTTCCGTAAAGATGTGCAATAACCACAACCTTCGTATCAGGATAGATTTCAAAGGCTTTTTCCAATGCTTCCGGATCCATGTTCCAGGTATCATACTCTGTATCTATAAATACCGGTTCTCCGCCTTCGTATACAACTGGATTTACTGTTGCATCAAAAGTCATATCGGAGCAGAAAACTTTCTTTCCTTCCAATGCTCCATGACCTACTTTCGGCATACCATATGCTTCGATTCCAGCCAGTTTCATAGCCAGATGTAAAGAAGCTGTTCCTGCTGATAAAGCTATTGCATATTTGCAGCCAATATATTCACAGGCAAGTTTTTCTACTTCATTAATGTTTTTTCCTACTGTAGACATCCAGTTTGTTTCATATGCTTCTTTTACATATTCAATTTCCGGTCCATGCATTGTTGGACTGCTTAACCAGACTTTTGATTCAAATTTTTCAAACTTATTACTTTCTTTGAACATGGCTCTCTACCTCTTTTTATGTACTTTCAGTTTATGCTTGATCACTTCTCCGCAGCCACAGCCGCCTCACTCATCAGCTCCTCATACACCTTCTGATGCAGCTTCAGGTCGGAGTCCGCAGAGTGATAGTCGGTACGATCGCGGCTACGATGTCTCGGATCTTTTCGCTGTTGGCGTAGCCGTATGCTGCCAGGACTTCCAGCTGTTTGAAGAATTCCTGTACGTCCATTTCGATGGGTTTGCCGATGTGGATGAGGTCGTTTGGAGTTTTCTCCATGCCTTCTTCGGCCATCAGCTTTTCTTCGTAAAGCTTTTCGCCTGGGCGGAGACCGGTGTAGGTGACTTTGATGTCTACATCCGGGGTGTAGCCGGAAAGCTTGATCAGGTTCCGGGCAAGGGTGTCGATCTTTACCGGAGCTCCCATGTCCAGGACGAAGATCTCGCCGCCTTTGGCGTAGGTTCCTGCCTGGAGGACAAGGCTTACGGCCTCCGGAATGGTCATAAAGTAACGGATGATATCCGGATGTGTGACGGTGACAGGGCCGCCTTTTTCGATCTGGCGCTTGAACAGCGGGATCACGCTTCCGTTGCTTCCCAGAACGTTTCCGAATCGTACAGCTACGAATTCTGTGCCGGTTCCTGTTTTCGATGTATGGTTTGCACTTACATATGCCTGACCTTCGTTGTCGTGAAGTGCATCCAGGGTATCCTTTCTGTGTCCGCCAAGTCGTGGCAGCCAGTCGGTGTGTCCGTTGTGGCTGACCATGTTCATGCTCTGGACTACCATTTCGCAAAGTCGTTTGCTGGCACCCATGATGTTGGTCGGGTTTACGGCCTTGTCGGTACTGATCAGCACAAATCGCTGACAGCCATTCATCATTGCCGCATATGCAGTCTTATAGGTTCCTACCACATTGTTCTTGATCGCCTCACAGGGGCTGTTCTCCATCAGCGGTACGTGCTTATGTGCGGCTGCATGATATACGATCTCCGGCTTATAGGTTTCAAATACCCAGTTGATCCTTTTGCTGTCACGGACGGAGCCGATCAGTACCTTCAGGTTCAGGTTCGGATAACTGGCCTTCAGCTCCTGCTCAATGTCATATGCATTATTTTCATAAATATCGAAGATCACCAGAAGCTCCGGCTCATGACCTGCGATCTGACGGCAGAGCTCGCTTCCGATGGAACCGCCGCCTCCTGTTACCAGGATCCTTTTGCCCTTCAGATACTGAAAGATCTCGGACATGTTGACTTTGATGGTGTCTCGTCCGAGAAGATCCTCCACTGCTACTTTTTCATCTTGCTCAGGGATACTTCTCCGTTTACAAGCTGATATACACCCGGGAGCTGCTTCAGCTCGCAGCCGGTTTCCTTGCAGATGTTCAGGATATCCCGCTTCTGATGCGGTGTTGCCGTCGGGATCGCAAGAAGGATCTGATTGATATGATACTTGTCCACATTGAGAAAAATATCGTCTCTTCCGCCTACCACCGGAACGCCTTCCATGTATCTTCCCCATTTATTCGGGTTGTCATCGATCAGGCAGCGTACTCTGGAATTGGTTTCCTTTGCATTCTGAAGCTCCCGGACAATGGTCCTGCCCGCTTCTCCTGCACCGATGATCATCACGTTTTTGCTCCGCTCCTCACGCTCGCTCTTTTCTCTGCGGTTCCGCTCAAGAAGTACAAAACGATAGGAGAAACGTACGCCTACAGTCAGGAAAAACTGCAGCATGATACCGATCAGATAATAGGAAGCCGGCATCCGTCCCCAGAAGATCGTGATACCCACAATATGCAGAACACCTGTGATCACAGTTGCAACCGTGATCTTGATCAGCTCATGGAAGCTTGCGAAACGCCATACACTGTTATACAGATGCAGGCATCCGAATACTGCCAGGATGATAATGGTATAGATTGGTGCAAAGCTCCTCCATGCATCAAAATAATCTGTGGGAATCGAGGAATACCGAAAATCGAATCTCACCAGCAGCGCCATAAAATAAGAAAAATTAACAGCTATCATGTCATAGATGATCAGATATATCGCAATTACTTTCCAATGTTCTAACTTCTTCATACTTCCTCCGGTCTGTCTTACTGTTTCTGCATAATCCCTGATGTATTCTTCCTGCTCTTTGTCTTCTGTCTGCTTTTCCCTGGGACTTTGTTTTGCCAGTGCCAGAAGCAGGACCGAGAACGCAAGAAGTACTACGATCAGCATGATCAATAAAATCTGCATTTTTTACTTCCTCTTTTATATTTATAACTTATCTAATTTATTTTTATCCCCGAACTGCGTCTCCGCAGCCCGGGTCATTATATTCGAATCTCAATATGTATGAATCATTTGGCGCCGCTTCCGCGGAAAACGACCATAACTGTCTTAACCAGGATCTCAATATCCAGTTTCAGACACCATTCGGCAATGTACTTTGTGTCAAGCTCTACGACTTCCTCGAAATCCGTAATATCACTTCGACCGCTTACCTGCCACATACCGGTAAGTCCCGGCTTGATGGCCAGACGTTTGCGATGGTGAAGCTCATACTTCTCCCACTCATCCATTGTCGGCGGTCTGGTTCCTACAAGACTCATATCTCCTTTCAGAATATTCCAGAACTGTGGAAATTCATCCAGGGATGTCTTTCGGATAAAATGTCCTACTCCTTTGATGATTCGTGGATCATCATCCATTTTGAACATTATTCCATCTTTTATGTTATTCTGTTTCATCAGTTCTTTTTTGCGTTCTTCTGCATCCATATACATGGAGCGGAATTTATAGATCTTGAACGGACGACCGTTCTTTCCCATGCGGACCTGTGAGAAAAATGCAGGACCCGGAGATTTGATCTTAATGGCCGGAACCAGAAAGATCGCTGCGATTCCTGTAAAAAGACAACCTACCAGACCGCCTGCGATATCCATAGCTCGTTTCACAAACATCTGGCGCGGTGTCACAATGTGGATACTGCTGGAAAGCACAGTGTATCCGCCAAGCTCCTCCACCACCTGGTTCTTGCCAAGGGATTTCATGGTTGCCAGTCTCATATGGATAACAACTCCCATTGCAGAACAATCCTTGATCATCTGCTCCGGATCGGAATTTCCTTAGGCACTGCAAAAAATACTTCATCGATCCAGTTCTTATGGATATAGGAGATCATATCCTCACTCCCGGCTACTACCGGTACTCCACAGACGGATGCTCCCTTCTTGTCACAATCCATAAAAACAATTCCTGCCAAATGATAGGTTCCGTAATTATTCTTGCGGATGGTTTCCACCACATTGTCTGCATTTTCACTGACTGTAACGATCAGCAGGGATCGCTTCTCGCTTTCTTCGTATCTGTGATCCTTCAGGAATTTCTTCAATGCCTGTCTGCCGCAGTAGCTGAAGCAGATATAAAGTACATAGGTGATCAGCAGGATCATTCTGGAATAATTGTTTCCAATTCTTAAAAGAAACATATATGCCAGGACCAGAAGACAGACCAGTGTACACTGTTCAAAGGTTTTCTTCAGTTCCACCAGCATTCCTCTTCGCAGAACTCCGCTGAAGCTTTCATTAAAAAATGTGACCATCAGCTGGATAAGAAACATCACCACTGCCACATTTCGATACAGCTCTGTCTCGTATGGCTGATCGATCCCGTTTCGGATCCAGTATGCAAGTACAAACGCAAGCTGCAGACACAACATATCGCAAATCGTAAAATCGGCATGTTTTACCCAGCTGCTGTTTTCTTTTTGATACATATTCTTTTCTACGCCTTCCCTCGCTTACATTTTTTGTTGCTTTTATCCCCTCTCCGGTATCTCAGGCACCTGGAGAGGGGATGATATTTATTTCACAACAATGGTAAGTACGGCTCCGTTGGAGCTGTTTCCACTGTTGTCTACTACATAATATGTAAGCTCGTAAGTTCCCGGTGCAGCTGTATTTACATCACCGGTGATCTGAATCCTTTTGAAAAGATCACTGGTTGACTCTGTATCATCCTGGATATCCTTTACATAGCTTAATTTATCCAGCGTAGTTCCTACCGGTACCTCTACGTAATATGTAGTCAGATACATCTTTGGATCCTGCGGAGAAAGCTGCTCGATCTTGTCTTCCTGTGTCTTCTGCGCCTGTTCCTCCGGAGTCAGTTCTCCTTCTGCGGAATCTCCGCTTTCAGCATCTGTGCTGTCTGCTTCTGTCCCATCCTGCATATCTGTCTCTTCTGCAGGCTCTGTGGTATCTGTGGAATCTCCGTCCTCTGTGAGACCGTCATTATCGATCAGTCCCAGCTGCGGATTTTCGGCACTGCCGTCCTGAGCTTCCATGGTAAATTCTTTTTTTGTTACATTGTTGTTTTTGTCCTTTGCAACAAAGATAACAGAAACCTGTTTTCCGTCATTCTTCGGATATATGGTTTCTACAGTAAGAGACTCTGTAACATCTCCATCTCTGTCATCCTGTGCCTTTACATCCTTCAGAAGATCCTCTTCTGTCATATCGGATGTATAATTCGTATCTTTTCCCTCTTCAAATGTGATCTTCGGTCCTTCATTATCCTCGGAGCTCTTCATGTATACTACACCGGCTCCCATACCAAGGCAGATGACCACTAATAAAAACACAAAAAAATTTCTTCATATTTTTGCTGCTCCCGGCCTTTCCCAACACTTTGATCCGTTGTTGTTATTTTTATGCGTGACGTTTCTTTTTCTTTTTGGATTTCTTGCCCATTTTGGAAGAGTATGGGATTGTACCAAGTACGCTTAATCCAAGATATTTCTCTACGTCTTCCGGTGTCTTTACAGTATCGTTTGTCAGATATACGATGAGCACAACGGCTGCTGCCAGAAGGATACCCAGAAGTCCGCCGATCACACCGTTTTTCGGTACGCTTGGGCTTGACGGCTCATCCGGGATGTTTGCTGTCTCTACCACATTTACTGCCTTGATATCCATAACCTGCTGGATATGCTTGGAAGCAATATCTCTTACTGCGTTTGCGATCTGTGCCGCTGTATAAGGATCGGTATCTGTAACTGTGATGGATACTACTCGTGTATCCGTTGGTGTATCTACGGAAAGCTTCTTAAGAAGCTCCTCATGTGTCATATCCAGTTTCAGCTGTGCGATCACACCCTCAGTAACTGTACGGCTCTTGATCAGCTCCGCATAGTCCTTGGTCAGTGATGTACTTGTCTGGATATCCTGATTGGTCAGTGTGCTGCTGTCCTGCTTGGACAGTACCACGATCTTGGTTGTGGATTCATACTTCGGTGTGATCAGAAGCATGGTTCCCATAACAGCTGCCAGGCAGAAAACAATACCGGATAAAATGATAACACCCAGCTTGCTCAGTAACAGGTGAAATACCTCACCAAGATCGATCTCTACTTCGTCGTTGTTGTTAACAGTCTGATTTTCCATTTCTTTTCTCCATTACCCTGTGATTTTCCGGGGATTTTTGATAAAGATCTTCTTTACATATTCGCTCCCCATTGTTTTTTCCATTTTGGCGACACATTTGCCGATCTCCGGGATACGCTCCGTCTTACGGTGTCCGTCAGAACCGACAAAATCCAGAAGCCCATGCTTCATGACTTTCCGTGCAAAGGTTTTTGCCCCGAATCCGTCCTGACCGCTGATGGTATCTGCGTTGACCTGGATATGTGCTCCCATATCCTTCAGCTCTGTCAAAAATCCAATATCGTTCCGGGTAGCCTTATAACGTTCCACATGAGCGATGATCGGGATAAAACCATTCATCAGAAGACTTCTGACCCGTTCTTCAATATAATTTTTCTCATCTCCGTTGCTGAATTCCACAAGCACATATCTGGAACCTGCAAGGGTAAGCCGCCGTCCCTTCTTAAGGCATTCCACCATATCCATACTGGAATGGAGTTCACAGCCCAGATAAAGTCTCATGCCTTCATCACCAATATTCATGGCTGCTCTACGCAGCTGCATAAACTGTCTTGTCACAATGTTCATATGCGGCTCAAACATATCGTACCGGAAATGTGGTGTCAGGATCACATGACGTACGCCCTCCTGATACTCCTTATTGAGCATCCAGAGTGATTCTTCCATGTTTCTTGCACCGTCATCCACCCCGGGGAGGATATGACAATGAATATCATAAAGTCCCTTCATTAAAATAACCCACTCATTTCTGTTGTCAATGTTTTTTTATTTACTGCTGCTCTCACCATAATCTCCGTAGGAACCATACTTACCGTACTTGCCGTATTTACCATACTTGCCATAGTGACCGTAATTGCCGGCCTTGCTGTAGTCCACCTTGTTCAGGATGGTTCCCAGGATCGGGCAGTTGCTCTTGGCAAGCTGATCTCTTACTTCCTGTACAAAACGGTAGCTGATAGTACCGGATTCAACGACGATTACAGATCCGTCGCAGGAATCTGCTATGATAGCACTGTCGATGATCAGTCCAAGCGGCGGTGTATCTACAATAACGTAATCATAAACATCTCTTACCACGCGGATCATATCCTTGAAGAGTCTGTTTCCGAGAAGCTCTGCCGGGTTCGGAGGTACGATACCGGAGAAGATAATATGGAACTTCGGAAGTGTAGTGGCACAGATCACGTCAGAAAGCTTGGCCTGCTTGGAAAGATAATGAGCAAGTCCCATTACCTCCTGGTCTACTGTCACACGTCCCATCAAAACGGATTTACGCAGATCGGCATCGATCAGAAGCACTGATTTGCCGCTCTCAGCAAGAGAGGCAGCAAGATTAAATGCCACACTGCTCTTTCCCTCATTAGGAGTACAGCTGGTAAGTGCGATCACTTTCTTATCTGCTCCGCAGAACTGGATATTTGTTCGCAGAGCTTTATAAGCCTCATCCATCTGGTGATCAGACTTCCAGTTGCTCAGTTTAACTTTAATCATAATTCCTTTTCACCTTTACCTTTTTGTTCTATCTGATGACAGTCTTGCCCTTTGGGCATGTCTATAGGTTATTATACAATCCTATTTTCTAATACGCAAGTTCTTTATTCGACAGAAAAGTCGTTAAATATGTACAATTTGCCTAATTTTTATTATTTTTTATTTCCCGGCCCAGAAACAGGATAGATTATTTTTATTCCCTGTGTTAAAATAAACCCACGGCAATGAGTGCAGCGGTTACAGGAGGAGCCCTATTTTTTGCCAACCGTGATTGGCTGCCATAAGGAGGATATAAACATATGACAAAACAGGAATTTCAGAAACTGACCGAAGATCATGTCCTGCTGCTGGATGGTGCTACCGGCTCCAACCTGATGAAGGCCGGCATGCCGCGTGGTGTCTGCACAGAGAGCTGGGTGCTTGAGCACAAGGATGTGATCCAGTCTCTGCAGAAGGCATACATCGCGGCGGGAAGCCATATCATCTATGCGCCTACCTTCGGCGGAAACCGCATTAACCTCACTATGCACGGACTGGAGGATCAGATCGAACAGATCAATCATACCCTGGCAGGCTATTCAAAGGAGATCGCACCGGAGGGTGTTTTCGTAGCAGGTGATATCACCACCACAGGCAAGATGATGGCACCGGCCGGTGACATGACTTACGAAAAAGCCTTCGAAGTCTATCAGGAACAGATCGGCTATCTCCGTGATGCAGGTGTGGACCTGATCGTAGCGGAAACCATGATCAATATCGAGGAGACACTGGCTGCTGTAGACGCCTGCCAGAGTGTCTGCGAGCTTCCTATCATCTGTACCGTGACTGTAGAAGCAGACGGAAGTATCTTCAGCGGCGGAAATGCCATAGAGGCTGCCATGTCCCTGGAAGCTGCAGGTGCAGACGCTGTCGGCATCAACTGCTCGGTTGGCCCGGATCAGCTGGTATCGGTTATCCGTAATATCAAAGAGAACGTTTCCATTCCGGTCATTGCCAAACCCAATGCGGGAATGCCCCAGATCGATGATCTTGGAAATGCAGTTTACAGCATGACCCCTGCGGATTTTGCAGGTTATATGAAGGTGCTGGTGGACAACGGTGCTTCCGTGATCGGCGGATGCTGTGGTACCACACCGGAGTTTATTTCGGAAACCGCCCAGGTGCTTGGACTTCGATAACTTTAACCGGAACAGATATGCTTCCACGCACTGCTTCAATTGAGAACAACAATAAGCCGTGAGTGAAAGATTCCGTCAAAAATCCTGAGGATCCTATGTGAGATATTAACAGATATCAACATAGAAATTCTCAGGATTTTTATTTTTCCGGATATTATTTCTCTTTTACTGCTTCTTCCGGCCGGTTTGCCTCATCCGCATAGGAGCTGCGGATCGCTTTTCGCACTGGAAGTACACAGGCAGGAACAACGGAAAGGCCGTCCACTCCCATCTGGATAAAAGCTTCGGTAAGATTGGAATCTGCTGCCAGCTCTCCGCATATGTAAACTTCACATCCTGACTTATGTCCTGCCTCTGTTACCATGCGGATCATCTTTACAAGCGCCGGATGATGATCGTTGTATTTATCCTTCAAAAGAAGATTCTGCCGGTCCATAGCCAGGGTATACTGGTCAGGTCATTGGTTCCAAGGCTCAGAAAATCCACACGTTTTCCAAGTTCTTCACTGATCATGACCGCTGCCGGTGTTTCGATCATAATTCCGGTACGGATGTTTTTGTAAGGAATATTCTTCTCATCCAGGCCCTTTTTTACCTCACGGATCAGCTTCTCGATCTCATCCAGCTCATCCTCGGACGTGATCATCGGATACATCAGGTTGATATTTCCATAGGCACTTGCACGGTAAATAGCCCGAAGCTGCGCTTTAAACATTTTTTTGCGATCAAGGCAGAGACGGATGCCGCGGTTTCCCATCATAGGATTGACCTCATCAGGAATTGCCATATATTCTGCCTGACGGTCTGCCCCCAGGTCCACGGTACGGATCACTGCCGGACGTTCATCCATATCCTCGGCTACTTTTTTATAGGCACGGAACAGCTCATTCTCTCTTGGATAATTCTCTCTTCCGAGATACTGGAATTCACTTCGAAGAAGGCCGATACCTGCTGCTCCGTAATAAAGAACCGTATTCAGATCATCCAGATTTCCGATGTTTGCCAGAAGCTTGATCTCCTTGCCATCGGCTGTGATATCCTTCTGGTTCCGAAGTCTCAAAAGTTCTTCCCGCTCTTCCTTATCTGCTGCATGACGGATCTCATATTCCTTAAGAAGCTCCGGCTCCGGATCGATATACAGTGTTCCTGTATACCCATCTACAATAGCCATATGGCCATCCCATTCTTTCTGTATCTCCACCTCGACCAGGTGGGGACTTCCATGGATTTTGCCATGATCGATACATGGGAAATAACAGACCCCTGATGCATGACTACCGCCAGAAGACTGGCTTTGTTCATCTCCAGAAGTTCATTGGGGGAAAGCTGCTCTGCTGCAAGGATCACCGGCTCATCTCCCAGATTGATCCGTGCATGGGAGCCACCCATGGCGCCGATCAGCAGCTCGGAGATCTCCCTGATATTTTCGATCTGTTCTTTGACAGCCTCGTCCTCCAGCTTGCGGAACACATTTGCAAGCTCATCCCTGGTTGTCTGGACTGCGTAAGCTGCACTGACCTTTTCTGTCGTGATCATGCTTTCTACGGCCCGCTGGAAGCTGCCGCCACTTAAGAGCTTCAGCTGACGTTTCAAGGTCAGCTCCTGCTCTTTGGGGAGGGGTGCTCCGTTTTTATACATATGCTGGATCTGGTTCTTTACCGCTGTTCTTGCATTATCCAGACGATCCAGCTCCTTTTTACATTGTCTACCATGGACTGACGGATCTGATATTCGCCTCTGTGGTAATACAGTATTTTTCCAATGGCTATTCCGGAAAAAGCGGATGTGCCTTTGTATATCTCCACCTGAAAAACCCCCTTACTGGTTCGTCTGCTTAATCGCAGGCAGCTTTAAACTCTGTCCAGATCTTATTGTATTCCTGCTCTGCTTCCTGGCTTACATTCTGTACGATCTCACCCTTTGTCACGCTGTCCGGAACAACCAGGTTCTCGTCTACCAGATCATCTGCTGCCTTGTTTGTATTGTAGTATCCGATATAGTTGATGCACTGTGCAGATACTTCCGGCTCCAGGATATAATTGATAAATTCATTGGCAGCCTTCGCATTCGGTGCTTCACTTGGCACAAACATTCCCATAATACCAAATCCAAGACCTTCCTCCGGATAAACCACCTTAAGATCCGGATTATCCTTCAGTGCCTGTGTTACCTGTGATGTATAAAGAAATGCCACACTTGCCTCTCCGTTGAGAAGGGCATTCTGTGTATTGTCATCCTGGATCATACGAATGTTCGGTGCCAGCTCTTTCAGCTTCTCACCGGTCTTGTCGATCACGGCTACATCTTCTTCGTTCATGCTCTCTCCCATGGAAAGCTGTGTGATGCCACAGATCACGCGGTAATTACCTACGATGGCAATGCTGTCCTCCAGAGACTTATCCCAGAGATCCTTGTATCCTTTAATGTCGATATCTACCTGCTCCGGATCATAAACGATCAGTGGGATTCCTGCTCCGTAAGGTACTGTATATTCGTCATCCGGATCATAAAACTGTCCCTGATAAAGGGGGTTGATGTTCTTAAAATTGGAAACGGTATCCTTGTCGATCTTCTGGACAAGTCCCTCTTTTACCGCGCTGTCGATAATGTAATCATCTGCAATTACCACATCGTAATCGCCGCCCTTTGCCTGGGAAAGCTTCTCAAGCATGGTCTCATCGGTATCAAAGTTGGAATATACCACCTTGGTCCCTGTTTCTTTTTCAAAATCATCCAGCACTTCCTGCGGAAACATTCCGTCCCATGTATAAAGTACCAGTTCATCCTTATCCTTTGCACTGACACTGACACCTGTTATCATAGATGTTCCAAGTACCGCACATAACATGATCGCTGCTGCTTTTTTTGATCTCATAGAACCTCCTTCATGTCTCTCTCTGACGTCTTGTTATTTTGCTTTTACCTTTGTCCAAAGCTCTGCGAATTTCTGCTTGATCTTTGGCTTCTGGTATCCGAAGATCTCATTCTTTGGATTGTCGATCTGCGGAATATAGGAAGAAATTCCCTCATAAGTTCCGTTCTTCATCTCCTCGAATGCACTCTTTACAGTAGAAGTATATCCTACTTCTTCGGTATTGGAAAGAGCATTTTCATCATCCAGCATAAAATTGATGAACTCATGAGCCAGATCTACTTCATTGCAGTCCTTGGTGATGACCATGGCATCATACCAGGTATTGGTTCCCTGCTGCGGAGTATAATAGCCAAGCTCCGGATTTTCGCTGATAATATAGGAAGCATCTCCGGAATAAACAACCGCCATTGCCTTGTTTCCTGAGATCATGTTGTCGATCACATCATCACCTGCATAGATCGGATCCATGGTATCTCTCTGGTTGATCAGCCACTCATAAGCCTGCTGGATCTCGTCAAGATTCTTTGTGTTCATGGAATATCCCAGTGCTTTCAGGGCGATCATAAAGGAATCCCTTTCGGAATCATACATATAAAGATCTCCCTTATATTTTTCATCGCAGAGAATATTCCAGCCCTCTTTGTCAAGATCCTCCTGAGAGACTACATTCTTATTATAAAGGATTCCTACAGTTCCCCAGAAATACGGACAGGAATAACGATTTCCCGGATCATAGTCCTTATTCTGTACCTCGGGAAGAAGATTTTTGCTGTTTGGGATCTTTTTCCAGTCAAGGGCCTGAAGATATTCCTCCTTGATCAGTCTTTCGATCATATAATCTGACGGAACCAGAACATCGTAGGTTTCACCACTGGCCAGCTTGGTGTACATCATCTCATTGGACTCGAAGGTTTCATATACAACAGTACAGTTATACTGCTTCTCAAATTTGTCCAGAAGACTCAGGTCCATATATTCTCCGGCATTATATACACGAAGCACGTGGTTTCCCTGGCTTACGAGCGTCCACTTTCCCAATACCAGAACAACCGCAGCAGCTGTGACAACCGCAACGATCCTTCTTTTTTTCGGATCCATTTTTTTCACGGTGGAGGCTGAAGCTTCGGCATGATCAGATTTGCAAAAAGAAGCACCAGTACAATGACCACGATCACAATAGTAGAAAGGGCGTTGATAGTGGGATTGATACGCTTTGTCATATTATATACAACAATGGATATATTTTTTACTCCGTTTCCGGAAACAAAGTAGGAAATTACGAAATCGTCAAAGGACATGGTAAAGGCCAGGAGCGCTCCCGCAAAAATCCCTTCTTTGATCATGGGCACGATAACCTTGGTAAGTGCCTGATATGGCGTTGCACCAAGATCCATGGCTGCATTGGCAAGGTTCGGATCCAGGCTTCGCACCTTCGGATATACACTGGTGATCACATAGGGCGTACAGAATGCGATATGTGCCAGCAGCATGGTCAGATAGCCTTTCGTCATTCCCAGCGAAGAAAACAGCAGCATCAGACCAATCGCGGTTACGATCTCCGGATTCAGAATTGGAAAGTTATTGATGGTAAGGACCATCTCCTTCAGCACCTTTCTGGATTTTGAAAGTCCGATGGCTGTGATGGTTCCCAGCACTGTGGAAATAACAGTTGCCAGAATTGCCACTGTGACCGAAACATAAACTGCCTTACTGATCTCCATGTTGTTTATCAGCTCTCCGTACCAGCGCAGGGAAAATCCTGTAAATCTGGTCAGGGACTTGGATGAGTTAAAGGAAAAGATCATGGTCACAAGGATCGGCAGGTAAAAAAATGCCAGACACAGCACTACATATAATTTTGAAAATATGGTATTTTTTCTTTTCATCTCCTGCCTCCTTTAATCGTCCTGAGTATCCATCTTCTTCATCAGGCTCATAAAGATCAGGATGATCACTGCCAGGATCAGAGAAATGGCACTTCCGAAGTTCCAGGCACCTACAGAAATAAACTGTGACTCGATGAGATTACCGATCAGCATGTACTGGCCGCCGCCGAGAAGCTTCGGAATAACGAAGGTTGATATGGACAGAAGGAATACCATCATGATACCATTGACCACACCTGGCATGGAAAGCTTCCAGGTGATCCTCCAGAAGGTCTGGAATGGATTGGCACCAAGGTCGTTGGCCGCTTCGATCAGTGACTTGTCCATTTTACTTAAGGATGTATGGATCGGAATGATCATAAAGGGCATAAAGTTACAAACAAGGCCCACGATAACGGAAAAATCTGTATACATCATGGTGATCGGTGAGATTCCCAGCATTTTCAGAAGGTTGTTCACCAGACCATTGTCAGAAAGAATGTTCATCCATGCATAGGTACGGAGAAGCATGTTGATCCACATGGGAATGGTGACCATAAGGATCAGAAAGCTCTGCACCTTTTCGGAATATTTGGAGATAATGTATGCCAGCGGATATCCGCAGACCAGGCAGATCAGTGTGGTCAGGATACCCAGGCGGAAGGATTTCAGAATAACACTTAAATATGTAGCTTCCAGAAATTTGCAAAATTCGCCCATGTAAAATGCAAGGGTCAGAACTTCATATCCATCTGAGGTAAATGCATAAAGCACGATCAGGATCAATGGTACCACGATCAGGATCGAAGCCCAGATGATATACGGCTTGATCAGATGCTTAAACTGTTTCATTAGTATCCTCCCATTCTGCACATAACATGGATATCCTCAGGACCAAACTTCAGTCCCACTTCACGTCCCACTTCTGCATAATCGGTAGTGTGCACCATGTATGTGCGAAGCTCCGTCTCGACCAGGATCTCATAATGCACGCCCTTGAACGTAATGTTCCGTACCGTTCCTCTGATCTTGGCCTGATCCGGTTCCACAATATCCAGATCCTCCGGGCGGAGAACAACCTCAATGGCTTCGTTGTCCTCAAATCCTTTGTCTACACATTCAAAACGGAAGCCATCAAACTCCACAAGGAAATCCCTGATCATTATTCCTTCTATAATATTGGACTCTCCGATAAAGCCGGCAACAAAACGGTTCTCCGGCTCATTATAGATATCTGTCGGGCTGCCAATCTGCTGGATCTCACCGTTGTTCATGACTACTACCGTATCAGACATGGAAAGTGCCTCCTCCTGGTCATGGGTAACATAGATAAAGGTGATCCCTACCTCTCTCTGGATCTTTTTCAGCTCGATCTGCATCTGCTTACGGATCTTGGCATCCAGTGCGCCGAGTGGCTCATCCAGCAGAAGCACCTTCGGCTCATTGACAAGAGCTCTGGCAATGGCAACTCGCTGCTGCTGTCCACCGGAAAGAAGTGTAACATCTCTTTTTTCGAAGCCTTCCAGCCCTACCATTTTCAGCATTCTTTTTACCTTCTGCTCAATAACAGATTTATCTACCTTTTTCAGATTCAGGCCGAAACCGATATTGTCCATAACATTGAGATGCGGAAACAATGCATATTTCTGGAATACTGTGTTGATCTCTCTTTTATATGGAGGCAGCTTGGAGATCTCAATTCCGTTAAACAGTACCTCTCCGCCGCTTGGCTCCTCAAAGCCGGCAATGATCCTTAAGGTTGTTGTCTTTCCACAGCCGCTGGGTCCCAGAAGCGTAAGGAATTCGTTTTCGTGAATGTCCAGATTAATGCCCCGGAGCACCTGCTGGTCATCAAAGTTTTTTGTGAGATTTTTTAACTCGATCAGTTTATTGCTCATCTTTTATATTCCCCTTCCCGCGTTTTCCTGCGATCAGATATACTGCCAGTACCAGAAGGATCACTCCCAGCATTATGGTACAAAGTGCATTGATCTCCGGCGTAACGCCTGTTTTCATCTGTGTATAAACTTTTATCGCAGCGTGGATACACGTGGCCCGGTTACAAAAATACTGATCACCACATCGTCCATGGACATGGCAAAGGCCAGCAGAGAGCCGGATATAACAGCCGGCATGATCAGCGGCAGGGTAATGTCCCAGAAGGCCCGAAAGGAACCGGCACCAAGATCTCTGGCTGCCTCTTCCAGGGACGGATCCATTCCCACAAGCCTTGCTTTTACCTCCATCAAAATATAGGGCACGCAGAAAACCGTGTGTCCGATCAGAAGTGTCAGCATTCCAAATGGCAGGTTCAGCATATAGAAAAATGCCATCAGTACCATTCCCAGAATGATCTCCGGGATCATCAGAGCAGAATGGAAATATACTCCATCACCCCTTTTGTTTTCCAGTGGATCCTGGAAGTCCTACAGCCCCCAGTGTTCCGATCACTGCAGATACCCCACAGCTGGACACCGCCAGGATCAGACTGTTTTTCAATGCCTGGATCAGATCCCTGTCCTGAAACAGTTCCTGATACCATTTCAGGGAAAATCCGGTAAAGCGCACCGGAAGTCTTGCTTCATTAAACGAAAATACCACTACCACACCAATGGGCAGATACATAAGGAAAAACAGGATTCCCAGGTACAGTCCTGAAAGCTTTGAGTTCTTTTTCATCCGATTCCCTCCAGTTCCTTCACATTGGTAAGCTTCCGATATAATACGATCATCAGAGTTGTCAGTATCATCAGTACCACAGCCAGTGCTGCGGCAAAGGGCCAGTTATTGCCTCTTGTCATCTGCTCCTGGATCAGACTTCCCACAAGTACGATCTTGTTTCCGCCCAGGATATCCGCAATAAAAACAGACCCATAGACGGAATAAAGGTAAGTATCACTCCGGAAAGAAGTCCCGGCAAAGTCAGCTTAAAGGTGACGCTCCAGAAGGCCTTCCATCTGCTGGCTCCAAGGTCTCTGGCAGCTTCCACAAGGGACCAGTCCAGCTTTTCCGCACTGGAATATACGGACAGTGCCATAAACGGCAGCAATACATAGATCATACCGATCACGATTGCCGGATAGCTGTATAGGATTTTTAAGGGCTCCTGGATGATGCCAAGCTTCATCAGCAGATAATTCAGAAGGCCCTTTTTCTGTAGAATGATGATCCAGCCATAAAGACGGATTAGGGAATTCACCCAGAAAGGCAGCATCAGGAAAAGCATGGCCAGCTTCTTTTTGCCCCCGGAAAGCTTTGCCATAAAGTATCCGAAGGGGTAGCCCACCAGACAGATGATCAAAGTGCTGGTGAGCGCAAGGCGGAAGGATCCCGTAAAGGTCTGCAGGTATACAGGCTCCAGGATCTGCTTGTAATTATCCAGAGTAAATTTCCAGTTCACGCCGTAGCCGCCGTCTGCTGTGGAAAAGCTCAGTGCAACTACATACAGAAGAGGCAGTGCGACGAAGATCAGTGTAAAAAGGTACAGCGGCAGGATCATCCATACGGAGCCTGCTCTGTGCTTACGCATGGGTACCTCCTGCACAGGGACCTGACTGATCCGGCAATACTTCTTCTGATCTTTCTTCCCGATCTACCAGCACTGCCTCTGTAGGAAGAAAACAGCAGCGCACCTTTTCTCCTACACTGACATTTGTATCAATTCCATAACGGCTTGCCACGATTTCCTGACCTTCCGAAGTTTTCAAAACAACACGGAGCTGGCCGCCGGCGAAGGTTTTTTCAATGACTTCGGCGGTTAAGCCATCGCAGCTGTCATCTGCGTTTTTTTCTGCGGGCTCCTGTACATTCTTTTGTATGTTTTCTGATGTGCAATTTGGCGTGCTTTGTTGTGCAATTTTTTTATTTTCTTCAAACCGGATATTTTCGCTTCTTACTGCAATAGTAACCTTTTCTCCTTTTTGCGGAAAAATCCTCTGTCAGATTTGGCTGCGGTGTTCATTGATACTTTTACTTTTCCGGCATCAGTTCTTACGGTGATCTGAGCGGAAGTACCGTCAATCTCCTCTTCCGCAATGCTTTCCACAATACCGGTCAGGATATTGGCATTTCCAACAAAGGTTGCCACATAGCTGGTCTTCGGATGATTATAGATCTCATCCGGCGTCCCAATCTGCTCAAAGCGACCGTGGTTCATCACAGCGATCGTATCAGACATGTTGATGGCTTCTTCCTGATCGTGAGTGATATAGATAAAGGTGATCCCCAGCTTCTTCTGCAGGCGCTTCAGCTCGTGCTGCATGGCACGTCTCAGCTGCAGATCCAGCGCACCAAGGGTTCGTCCAGAAGAAGTACCTCCGGATTGTTCACAAGTGCTCTGGCTATGGCCACACGCTGGCGCTGACCGCCGGAAAGCTCTGACGGCTTACGCCTCTCAAAACCCGGAAGCTGAACAAGCTCCAGCATTTCTTTGACTCTTCTGCTGATCTCCGCTTTCGATGTTTTTTTCAATTTCAGCCCATATCCAATGTTATCTGCTACATTCATATGGGGAAAAAGTGCATAATTCTGGAACACTGTGTTCACATTGCGCTGATTCGGTTCCAGGGATGTCACATCCTTTCCATCCAGAAAAACCTGGCCGGAATCTGGCTGTTCCAGGCCTGCAATGATCCGCAGTGTGGTGGTTTTTCCACAGCCGGAAGACCCCAGCAGAGTGACAAATTCTCCTTTTTTTGCTGTAAGACAGATGCTTTCCAGGACGTCCTCACCTTCCTGGAAGCTCTTTTTTATGTTTTTCAGTTCTAATGAAATTTCGGACATTTCGTTCTCCTTCTGTTTGCTATGATATCCGCCCCCTGCATGGACTTTCCTGATATAAGATTGCTTATTGTACTCTCGCAGGGGATTCTCCTGATTAGGTTAACTACTCATTTTCATGAAATTATCTCGTATATACTGACAATAAGTTTCTTTATTAAATACAGGTTTAAATTCCCGACAGATTTTTTTTGCTTCTTTTGCCTGATCACAGAGAAGACGATACGTAGTCAGTGCCAGAAGCTTGGCTGGTTTGATATATGCCAGTTCTTCATCCATGATCTTAAAATCTGCTCCGTGAAGTTTTCCCGCAAATCCTCCGAATGTAAAATTCAGCACTGGAAACAGATGGGTCAGGTCTCCTACGTCGGTACAGGCGTTGTTAAAATCTGCCGGCTTTGAGCACCGGTACGTAGCGTCCAGAAGCTTTACAGATTCTTCCATCACTTTATCCGCACCTCTGTGCAGGATCGGCATATATCCCTGAAGCGGTTCTCTTTCGATCGTACACCGAATGCATAGGCAGCTCCGTCATAGGCACGATCCATTTTTTCCTGTGTTGCCCGGATCGCATCCAGAGACGCTGCACGGACTTTTGTTTCGATCACCGCTTCGTCCGGAACTGCATTGATCACATCCCCGGCTTTTCGGATCACGTTGTGAAGACGCACATGGTCTTCCTCCCGGAAGGTTTCCCGCATCAGTCCCATCATCTGGATGGCACTGGAAGTAATACTTAATGCATTGACACCATCCCATGGATCAATGGCTGCATGTGCGGCTTTTCCTCTTACTGTCACTCGTTCTGCGGAAAATCCGTTGCATGCCGCATTTCCCAGGTAAAAATCTTCTTCTACCGGCATCATGTGCACATGTGTGGTCAAAATAATGTCTGAATGATCAAATTCTCCAAGCCGGATCAGCTCGCTTTTTCCGGATGCCGGGAAGCCGATTTCCTCTTTCCGAAGCCGTGCACGTTTATCTGCATCAATGTATTCTTCCGCCGGAACGGCAAAAAAAGATACGGACCCAGACAGAGAGGCTTGAACCTCCTCATTGGTCAGTGCCAATGCTGCGCCGATCATGGCTGCAATCTGTGCGTGGTGTCCGCATGCATGTGCTGTCCCATTAACGGGATCAGCCATCGGATGCGACTTACATCCGATGGCGTCAAGTTCTCCGATAATCGTAACGTTCGGTCCGTCCTGTTCCATCCACTCAGCGCGGACTCCTGTGCGTGCAAGTCCTCCATGCACACGAAGTCCCAGGCCACGCAAAAAAGCCGCAACATATGCGGCTGTTCTCTCCTCATAAAATCCCGGCTCCGGATGGCTCTGGATATCCTTCGCAAAGGCTATGATCTCATCTCTGTGTTCATCTATAGTCTGAATGATCTTTTCTTCAATATGATTCATGTCTTATAACCTCCATTTTCCGCAGGTTAAGCTATATGATATCATAAAACAGTTGATTTGGAAATAGATATTTTCTGGAGATATTTCGCTACTCCGTCGTTTTCATTGGAACCGATAATCCCGGTTGCCACAGCTTTCAGTTCACTCACTGCATTTTCCACTGCATAGGCTTCATCCGCTATTTTAAACATATCAATATCATTTTTTCCATCACCAAAAACAACTAATCTGTCACATTCCAGTTTTTGTTTTAGCTGCAAAGCAGCCTGCGCTTTGGATGCTTTTTGCGGCATGATCTCCAGCCACTGCTCTCCTGTGTAGATGTCCTTCTGATAAACAACATGATATTTATTTTTATATTTATGATAAAATGGTTCCAGCTTCTCCGGCTTATCAATGCAGGTGATATAAAAAAGATCTCCATACATCAATTCAGACTCTGTAGTTACAATATTCGTACGTTTGTCACCTTTCCTGCTGTTTAAAAATGCCTGCATTCCACTTGTTGCCTTTGCCGCTATATAAGAAAACTTTTCAACATTATCCTGATATGAATATATGATCGGATATATTTCGTGTGCAAAAAGATCCCTCAATACCTCATATATATCCTCTTCAAAATAATTGGCAATAAGGATTTCCTCTGTTATATTATCTTTCACAAATGCCCCATTGTATATAATAAGAGGTAAGTGTGTGTTAAGGCTTCTGTTACTTTTTTTGCCGTATTTAAGGAACGAGCTGTTGCATAGGAAAATAACATGCCTGAAGAAGTTAAAGCATTGATTGTTTTTATTGTATATGAAGATAGAGTTTCATTTTTTCGCAAAAGAGTTCCGTCGAGATCTGATACGTATAGTGTTTTCATAAATAAATCCTTTCGTTTTACTATGGGCTGTAGATAGGGAAACTTTTTTCAGTTGACAGGGAAATTGATGATAAAATATTTCTTTATTATAGCACAAAAAGTGGCTGTTTAAGCCACTTTTTACGATTGTATATTCAAACTACATACATGTTCTGTTGATGATCGTTAATCTTTTTTGAATCAATTCTTAACCTGCGTTTCTTGGTCAAGCCCTCACCCGATTAGTAACAGTCAGCTCCATGTGTTACCACACTTCCACCTCTGCCCTATCTACCTCGTCGTCTTCAAGGGGGTTTACTTCACTAAGAATGGGATATCTCATCTTGAGGGGGGCTTCACGCTTAGATGCCTTCAGCGTTTATCCCTTCCGGACTTGGCTACCCGGCCATGGCTTTGGCAAGCCAA
>ENA-OQCS01000350-OQCS01000350.1-human-gut-metagenome-genome-assembly--contig:-NODE-350-length-25478-cov-1.877875_pt1 | contig 25478 bp, 30 predicted proteins | sample MGYA00242757_ERZ504575 | MGnify/ENA primary metagenome ERZ504575 (study PRJEB26092, sample SAMD00036297) | human gut metagenome | host: Homo sapiens | study: EMG produced TPA metagenomics assembly of... | reverse complement strand
CGATAAAAATATGAATTCAATATTTTCATTCGCTTTAGTCCTTTTTTCATTTGTTATATTGTGGACTTTTTGAAAATCTATATTATTTTTCAGTTTTTCGATGTATAATAAAACCCAGTTGTAAACTATATTATTTTTTGATTTATGGAGATATTCTTGTGCAACCAATACTATACGATATTATCGACCGTCACCATCTTCACAAAATGCTCGAAACTTTTAACCAGTGCATCAATCTTCCGATACAGATTCTGAATGAAAAGGGCGAAATTCTGGACAGCTTTGGCCAGACTCATTCTTACTGTCGCATTTTCAAGAAGTTTCTGCCTGAGAATGAATCCTGCATGAAGTTACATGCAAATGCCAGCAAACTTGCCATGAGTCTTGGGGAGGCCTATATTTTTCCTGCCACTCCAATCTCAACCACATTGTTTTTCCCTTATCCAACAATAACGTGCTGCTAGGTTCCATTCTGGTCGGTCCTTTTCTCATGGATCATCCAGATTCTCTGACTCTTTCCAATCTCGGCAAGAAATATTCTATCCCAACTGAGAATCTTCTGGAAATGTACGAAGAGGCTGACACCCTTCCAATAATCGAGCCTTCACGTGTCACTTATATCAGCCGTCTTCTGTATTATATGTGTTCCGGTCTTGTAACTGATGGGCGCAACCAGTTCGTACTGAATCACAATAAGTTTATGCAGCAGTCAGAGATCAATGAGGCAATTCAGACGTATAAAGCTTCCTCTTCTATCAATAACAAGGAATACCCTTATGATAAAGAAAAAGCCCTGATCACCAAGCTGAAGACCGGTGATACAGAAGGATCCAAAGCACTTCTGAATGATCTGCTCGGATATGTTTTTTTTGCAGAGGGAAGTAATCTTGATATTGTAAAGACTCGCTCGCTGGAGCTCTGTTCTCTGCTTTCCCGGGCAGCGATCGAAGGGGGTGCGACCAGTGACAACGTACTTAAGATAAACAATCAATTCCTGCGCTCCCTGCAGACGATAGATACCCTAGATGATCTTTGCTACCAGCTTCAGGAATCAGTGGAAGTTTTTACTCAATGTATGTTTAATTATATTCCTACCAAAATAATGAGATCATTAAGAAAGCAATACGTTAATATCTCTCAGACATTTTGCAGATAATCTGACACTCGAAGATGTAGCCAATCATGTTCATCTGAATCCGGCATACTTTTCTACTCTGTTCAAACAGTCTACCGGTTCCACCTTCAAGGAATACCTTAACATGGTACGGATTGAAGAAAGCAAACGTCTCCTCCACAATCCGGAGTACTCTATTATTGATGTTTCCATGGCTGTCGGCTTCATGGATCAAAGCTATTTCTCAAAAGTATTTAAAAAATATACCGGGTTAACGCCAAAACAGTACCGCTGAAAACCAGTGGTACTGTTTTTATGTGCCTATATATAGTCTCTGTTTTAAGACATCAGCATTCCAATCTCATTGCTGACTTCTTCGTAAGTTCTCTCTTTCTCATTCAGATCATTTATCTCTCCTGTAATCTTCTGATCTTTGAATGTAAGAATTCTCCGGGAAAGTGTAATCAGCTCCGGCATATCTGATGAGATCAGAATAATAGATTTTCCTTCATTCTTTGCAAGATTCCAGATCAGATTATGAATATACTTCTTGGCTCCGACATCTACGCCTACCGTTGGCTCATCAATGATCAGAATATCACAGTTTGCTGCCAGCCATTTACCTATACTGACTTTCTGTTGGTTTCCACCAGACAGACTTCCAATTTTGTCTCACTGATGGTGTTTTAACCTTCATCTTATCAATCATAAAATCAATGATCTTTTCTTTCTTCTTTGTATCAATTTTACGTATTTTGTTGATAAGATTTGACCATACTGTGATTGTTGTATTGGTTCCGACAGATGCATCCAGCATCAAACCTTCTTCTTTACGGTTTTCTGTCACATATCCTAATTTATATTTTTCAAGTGCATCCTGTATGGAATGGATCTCTGCTTTCTTTCCATTAATGTAAACTTCTCCTGAATCCATCTTATCAGCACCGACAAGAAGTCTTACAAGTTCTGTTCTTCCTGACCCAACCAAGCCATAAAATCCAAGGATTTCACCCTTTTTCAATTTGAAATTTACCTTGTCAAACTGTCCGTATGTTGTGATATTCCTTGCTTCCAGAACAACTTCATCCTGAATGTCCAGAAATCCCAGATGTTCCTGTGACTCTTCACGACCAATCATCATTTGACAATGTCCTGACGTCCCAGCCCCGCGCAGTCTTTGTTCCCACAAATTTCCCATCACGAAGAACAGAAATCTTATCACAGAGTTCCAGTACTTCTTCAATCTTGTGTGAGACAAAAATAACTGCCACATTCTGTTCTTTTAATTTCCTGACAATCTTGATCAGATTGTTACTTTCATACGTTGTCAGAGAGGATGTGGGTTCATCCAGCAGAATGTACTTCGCCTTTGAAGATAATGCTTTTGCAATCTGAATCAACTGTTTCTGTGCAGCTGTAAGATGTTCAATTTTATCAGTGGGGCTGATAGAAAGCCCCACTATATCCAGATATTGTACAGCTGTTTCATTAATCCGTTTCCAGTCTACAGTCATACCCTTTTTAAACTGATCCAACCGGTCAAGAATGATATTCTCCGCGACTGTAGCATCTGGAATTACCTGTATTTCCTGGCTAACCATATTGATATCATGATCCACTGCATCACGGAAATTTTTCATTACTACTTTCTGATCGTCGAGATAGATTTCGCCTCCGTCCGGATGATAAATTCCAGTAATAATCTTCATCAGTGTGGATTTACCCGCACCATTCTCTCCCATTAATGCGTGGATTTCACCTGGTTTGAAAGTCAATGACACATCATCCAAGCTTTGACTCCGGAAAAATTTTACTTATATGCTTTAATTCCAACATTTATGATACCTCCATAGTTTCCGCCAGCCCTGACAGGACATTTTATTTTGTCAGGTAATCTGTTGGAAGTTTTTCTAAGATGCCTTTGGTTACTTCTTCCAGATCTTCTGCATAAGAATCTGTGTTATCTTTTGTTACCAGAACAATACCGGAGTCAATAAAATACTGATCATCTTTTACAGTATATCCTTCTCCCATAAGTTTCAGTGCCATACAGGAAATATATCCATGACCTCGGAATTCTGTGCAATTGTTGCATCAATAACGCCATCTTCAATACCTTTCATAACACCAGAATCGGTATCCATACCAATTGCATAAATATGCTCTGCATCACTCTGTTTTGCATAGAAATCTGTTAATGTCTGTGCCATACCAACACTGCTGATCATACCTGTACAGATGATTCCATCAATTTTTCCAAGATTTGCAGAAATTGCGCTCTCAATCTTGCTTACAGCATCTTCCTGCGTTTTAATACCTGCAATTTCCTGAATAATCTCAACGTCAGGATATTCTGCTACTACTTCTTCAATACCTTCTTTGCGAAGTGCTGTATTCGGATCTTCAAGAACTTCAAGAACATTCAGAATCTTACCTTTTCCACCCATCATTTCGATCAGAGCTTCTGTTGCATCTTTCGCTGCCTGTTTTACGTCAGTTCCTACTGCAAAGGAAGCAGATGTAGGTTTTGCGGTATCAGTACCAAAGTTAATAACATTTACACCCATTTTTTCATGGATTTCCTCATACAATCCATTGGCTCCGGATGCATCACATGGGTAAATAGAAAGTGCATCTACACCCTGTGCTACAAGTGCTTCTACTTTTTCATTTTCACTGGCCTGTGTCCAGTCCGGTCCAATCTGGATGATAACTTCTGTGTCCTGCTCTTCCATGAACTTTTCAACACCCTTTTTAACTTCGTCAAAATACGGATGTGGTGCCGGTGCATACCAAGCGATTTTGGAATCCGCTGCATATACTGGTTCAGGAGTTACTAATACACCTGTTATTCCTCCAACAACAACTGCACCGCATAATACTGCTGCCATCATTTTTTTCATCATACCTTCATCCTCCTTATATTAAAAAATAAATGATGTCTACCTGATACATTTCCCCCCAAGATTTCATTAATGAGCACTGCTCTGACTCTTCTTTAATTCCTGTTTCAGTCTTCTTGCATTTATGATTTCTTTAATGCTGTCAAGTGAAACTGCAAGTAATAAGATCAGTCCTAAATATGCCTGCTCAAAATAAATATTTGCATTCAACATTACAAGTCCATTCTTTACCATAACGATCAGGAAACCTGCAAAGAAAATACCGATTGCATTAAATACACCACCCTTTAATGCAACTCCACCGATTACAGCTACGGCAAAAGAAATAACCATCCAGTCAACACCTGTGGAAGGCTGTGCAGAACCTGTTCTGGAAATCCAGAGAAGTCCGGCAATTGCTGCAAAAAGTCCTGATCCAATATTTGCAAGTATGATCATTTTATTTGTATTTACACCTGACATTTTGGCTGCTTCCACATTTCCTCCCAGTTGCCAGCACACGACGTCCTGTAACTGTGTATTTAAAGAAATAGCCCAATATGATCAATGCCAGAGCTGCCAGCCAGAGAAGATATGGTATTCCAAGCAATCCTTCTCGACCAATGAATGTGAAATTTTCAGGAATATCATTATACGGGAATCCCTGAGAAATACCATTGATCAGTCCCTGAAAAATAAACGAAGTTGCCAGTGTTACAACAAAGGAATTCAGTTTCAGTGTCGTGATCACCAGACCATTGACTGCACCTGCGGTAATTCCTACAAGAATTCCAATAACGATCGCAAGAAGTGATGAGACACCCATTTCCTGCATACAATAACCAGCAATAACAACGGTCAAACCTCCAATATAACCGAGAGAAAGATTCATTCCACCTACGATTACTACAAGTCCCTGTGCTATAGCTATAAAAATATAAATTGCTGCTGTTCTGCTCATGTTGAACAGATTATATGCTGTAAAAAAACTATCTGAAAATACTGTAAATATCACTCCCAATATCAATACAGCGATAATAACTGTAACTTCTCCTCGGGCAAACAGCTTCTTTACCCCGTTAGCTTGCTTTTTTTCCATTTCTGCCACCCTCACTCTACTTCTTGCGTCCGCTACTGCCTCATACATTGCTATAATGTTTTCCGGCGGCACATCCGGCATAATATTGTGTTCCTGATTAAATACAAATCCTCCATCCTGATTAAAAATATCAATCATTCTTCTGGAATATTCATATACTTCTTTCGGTGTTCCATGATTCAGAACCGTTCTGGTATTACATCCACCTCCCCAGAAAGTAATATCTTTTCCAAATTCTCGTTTCAGAACCTCCGGATTCATCTGGTATGCTGTTGTCTGCACCGGATTCAGCACATCATATCCCGCCTCGATCAGGTCAGGAATGATCGGATACAGAGAACCGCAGGAATGAAGAAAAGTCTTCATGTTACTGTGTTTATGAACATATTCATTTAACTGTGTATGATACGGTTTAAACAGTGTCTGATATTTTTCCCTGGACATGAACATTCCTGTATCCATTCCAAGATCATCTCCGAATCTGAGGATATCTACAATATCTCCGACAGATTCACAGACTTTTTCAAGAGTTGCCAGATGACGAACCATTAACTCTTCAACCAATTCCTGAACATTCTCTTCATCTGCATAAGTATCCATAAGAAAATTATCAATTCTTCTTAAGAATGTTCCCCACTCAAACAAATTGCATCCGCAGGTAATCATCAGTGCTTTATCTGTACTATCACGAAGTTTCAGAGTTTTTTCTCTCAGCGTCTTGTAAAAATCTTTATCACCAGCATGATCCATGGGCTGTGTACCAGTGCACTCCACAAAACTTTTCCCATCTGGTGATCCAGATCACTGTAATCGTCCGGATAATCATCCACATATGGAAAGTAAGTCTGATCAAAAAATGTTGCACCTACCGGCATTCTTGCGATCAGTGTTCCTTCGCTGTCATGAACAAGATAATCTCCATTTGGCTGTTTCTCCGGATTGAACCAGTTCGGATAGTGCCCAATGGATCCATCTGCCAGAACAGTTTCATGCCAGTCTTCATCTTTTTCATTAAACACTCGGCCTATATCAATAACATCCACTCCAAACTTATCGATGATCTCTTTCTCTGGCACAACTACCTGCTGAACCACATCAAAAATTCTGGTCTGCCCCCCAGTCATCCCCAGGTGCTTTTTCAGATTATTATAAGCAATTGCAGATATTCCTGAACTTGGAGTAGCTCCTAAATCCAATGGTACATAATCTGGCTGCTTATGATTGATTGCTGCTAAAACTCTTTCTCTTGATGTCATATATCATTCCCCTTTCATATAGTTTTTGCTGTGACATTTTTAATCCAGGTGATAAACTTCTTCCATGTCTCCCCACCATTCTCCTTCTTTTGCCGATTCTACCGGCATCTGACATGGATCTGTTTCTTTCCACCATTCTTTTGTCTTAGGATCTGCTGCCATTTTTTCATATCTTCTTCGTAGTTATCACCTACGTAATTTCAAAATAGCTTAACAAAAATTCAATCTCTGTAATGATTTGAATAATTCTGAATATTACACTCCTTGATTCATGGCATTTATTTCCGGCCATGGATTTGCATGAAGTCTTTTATATTTTTCCAAATATTCTTCTTTTACTCTGATGACCTGTCCAAATCGCTGCATCATATACCTCCTTTATATTGTCCACAACTTGTCTCTGTCATTTGATAATTTAATTATATCTATTTCAAAACAATAATCAATGCGTTTTTCTAATTATTAATCTAAACGTTTTAGATTATTGACAATGCTATGATACTATGCTACATTCTAACTATCTTATGAATGATCTTCTGATTTTCAGATATTCAGAAAGGAGCTGCTATGGCAACCCTCAAAGACGTTGCAAAAGATGCCGGGGTTTCAATTGCTACTGTTTCCTGCTGTCTCAGTGGAAAGCGTACTGTCAAACCAGAAACCCGCATTAAGATTATGGATTCTATCGAAAAACTAAAGTACATTCCTAATTCATCTGCCAGAGATCTGCGTTCCACAAATACAAATCGAATCGGTGTTATCCTGACAGATATTGACAATTCCTATCACACAGAAATTTTCAAAGGAATTTCATCTTATTTACAAAGACACGGATATATAATAAGTGTCGCATTTTCCAACAGTCTTCCTGAAATTGAATGTGAAAAAATCGACACTTTTGTAAGTCAGAATGTCTCAGGAATTATGATTATTACCTGTCAGCCACAAAACACTGATTTCTTTGTAAATCGACTGAAAAATTATAACATCCCAACGGTGTTTATCGAGCGAGGCCTGCAAATATCGATGTCAGTTTTGCAAGTTTTGATAATTATAAAACTATCAATTACATTACTTTTTCCTTATTAGAAAAATCTTATCGTGATATCGTTATTTTTACAGGTAATTCAGAATTTTCCAGCGAAAAGGACTGTATTGACGGATACAAAACTGCTTTTCATGATTTCGATCTGCCTGTCATTGACTCATACATATTTGAAACTGATATGTCTAAAGAGGATGCTTTCAAAACAGCAATGAGCTGTCTGCGTTCTCTGACGGTACAGGCAATTATAGCAACTTCTGAGAACATTGCACATGGTGTTCTGGAAGCCCTGTACGTTCTCGGAATTAAGTTCCCGAACAGGTACAGCTGTTTACTTTAAGTGTGGAATCATGGAACTCTACAACAAAATATCCTGGTGTGATTCATTCCTCTCGAACAGCTTTTACACTGGGAAGAGAAGCCGCCAAGCTTCTTGATGAAAATATTTCCGCTCCATTGCTTTTTGAACCCGAGACCCTGCTTTTTTCTGATAATCTTCCAGATCTTCAGAACTTCCTCCTCCAGCAGAATTTAAGTTGCCTTCTATATCCATTTCTTCTGAGTGCAGACTTCATGTACTTATGGTTGATCTGGCAACTTCACATTCACTAACGCTTTTATCCTCACAGTTTACAAGAGAAACTGGAATACCAATAGAATTTGAGCTTGTTCGCCATAGTGATCTTTTTCATCGTATTTCACAAGATGTAGACACTTCCAGAAATGAATTTGATATCTATATGTACGATGTTCCCTGGCTGGAATACATGATTCAAAATAATCTCGTGGCAGACATTACTGATTTTGTCAAAAGTGATTCATTTGATATTTCAAAGCTTTTTCGACAGAATATGGATAATTGTTTTTTTAATGAATCCTATTATGGAATTCCAATCATCGGTGGCGCTCAGATTATGTTTTATCGGCAGGACTTGTTTGAAAATCATGAGATTGCCAAAGCTTTCAAAAATGTTTACCAGATTTCACTTCGTCCTCCCAAACCTGGACGGAGTTTAATGGCACTGCTGAATTCTTTACCAGAACATTTAACCCTGACTCTCCAACTGAATTTGGAACTTCTGTTGCCGGAAGCATGGACGAAGAACTTGCACCGGAAATTCTCATACGTTTATGGGCTGCTGGCGGAAACATCTGGGATCGATCCTATAATGTATGTCTGAATTCTCCACAGAACATTAAGGCCTTTCACCATATCATTAATTCTATTCGATGTGCTGAAAAAAGTCCTTTTGAAACTTCTATCCAGCAGACTGTAACTGATTTTGCCGAAGGTAAGACAGCTATGCTGATCACTTATACAGAATATGCTGCTCAGATAAGCAACCTGATTCATTCAAAAAATATCGGAAGAGTCGGATATCAGACTCTTCCGGGCAAAACACCAGCAAGTATCGGATGGAATTTTGGTCTAAATCCATTCTCTGCACAAACAGACGCTGTCTATCAGTATTTTCAGTGGATCTGTCAGAAACAAACCAGCTATTATATGACCATACTTGACGGACAATCACCATTAATTGCTCCTTACCACAGTCATGAACTTCTGAAGCTTTATCCATGGCTGGAATACACGGAAGAAGTTTTAAATACTGCCGTAAACGAAACGGTCCGTGTCGAAACAAATCATTAGTTATTCCACAGAATAAAATTGAACACATTCTTTGTAATGTACTTCATAATATACTTCAGAAAAATTATTCTGTAGAAGAGGCGCTTAACCTGGCTCAGGGAGAGATGGAGCAGTTATTCAAATCTTATGGCTATCCACGTCCTTTACATTTTATAAAGTAGTTTTTACATTAAACCAAAATGGCTACCCCAGTATTACATTTCTGTATCTCTGGGGTAGCGTTATTTTTCTTCCGACGCTTATTCAAAAAACATGGCATCCATATATGCTTCATTAAATATTTTATCCGTTGAAAGACTGATTTCCTCTGATAATTTCACAATATGCTGAACTCTTGTCTGACCATCTGTTTCTGTTAAAAATTTCTCTGCTCCTTTAAGAGAACTATTTCCTATAGCTTCTATACGTCCTTCAAACTCTTCCGGAATCATTCCAATAGCAATTGCTTTTTTTACATCGAGTTTATATCCAAAGCCGCCTGCTACGTATATCCTGGCAATATCGTTCTTGACAACTCCATAATGATATGCAAGCGTTTCTGCACCTGCGGATTGCAGCCTTGGCAAGCTGAATCTCACGCATATCTTTCTGAGTAAACAGAATCTTTTGCCATCTGAAGTCTCAGCCAGAGGATATCCTTCGTCAAAATATTCTTCTTCCAGTCTTCCGGTTTCATCGATCAGTTCTTCTTTAAGAAGTTCTGCTGCTGTTTCCACTACTCCTGTACCGCAGATACCAACCGGTGGCTCATCTTTTATTGTGCCAACTACTGCTTTTTCATCTTCAATACGAACTGTACAGATTGCGCCAGGTATACTTCCTGTTCCCCATGTGATATTTCCACCTTCAAATGCCGGTCCTGCTGCTGTCGAAGTTACCAGAATTTTATCTTTATTCCCTATTGCCATCTCTCCGTTTGTTCCAAGATCGATCAGCAGGCATACTTCGTCTTTTCTGTCAAAATCACAGGCATACAATCCAGACACAATATCTCCGCCCACATAGGTGGAAATTCCTGGCAGGATCTCCACCCTGGTACCCAATCCCTGTATTCCCAGGATCTCATTCGCATCTCCGCGAATCAGCTGAATATTAACCGGTGTAAATGGGAAAATACCCAACCCTGCACAGTCATATCCCATCAGAAGATGTCCCATTGTAGTATTTCCACTGATGATGATCCGTTCAATCTCTGTCAATGCGATATTGTTTTCTCTGACAAGCTGACCCAGTCCTTTTTTAAGATCTTCGCGGATGCATTTCTGAAGCTCCTCTTTCTTACCCTCTGTGGAGGCCTGTATACGTGAAATAACATCTGAACCATATGCTCTCTGACTATTGATAAAGGCAGCTTTTCCCCATATTTTATGACTGTCTTTTCCCAGGAGTTCCATTGCGATCGTTGTTGTCCCGATATCAATTGCTACTTCATATCCACTTTCTTTTATACAATTCTCTTTTTCACATGTTGCTTCAACAGAGTTGGCTTCTGCCGCAGTCCTTGTCAGTACCTCAAACTCTGTTTCATCATTTAATGCAAATTCTATTTCCAGATCTTCTCCCGGATACACTCTGCATGCCAGACGCCAGCCATCTTTCAGTTCCTGTTCCGTAAATACAGTTTTGTCCTCGGCTGTGACATATGTCCCTCCTCTGATAACACGTATCCGACACTTTCCACAGCGCCCTTTGCCTCCGCAGGCTGCATTGAACTGATATCCTTCTTTTCGAAGTCCTTCCATCACAGAAATCATTGGCGGCAGCTCAAAGTGTCCGTTTCATCTCCTTTATGTACAGTAATCTGCACTGGCTGTACCTTACGATGCTTACAGCTATAATTGTCACAGAATCGGCAGTCATGTTTTGCTCTGAATTCTGCTGTATTATCTGACAAAATAAATACCTGGCAGGAGGTTTTTACCGGATCATACATAAATCCTTCGCTGATATCAATATTAAAGCGTTCTTTTAAATGCAGGGTTTCCCATGCTGCCTTCTGCGCCTCCATCGGAATATCATGCGGTGCTTCCAGACGCTTTTTGATACCGACTTTATGTTCCCGGCAGAATGCCTGAAGCTTATCCATCATGGCATCATCCAACGAAAATAATGCTGCATCTGCAATTGCATCGATCAGCATCCCTTTTACATAATCACCTTCGTGAAAATACTTCGTACTCTGTTCTTTGATCGCATTGCCAACACTCAGCACCGCAAAAATCGTTCTGGTTCCTGCCGGATATTTTTCCGTTGCAATATTTTCTGTGATCTTACCAAACCCAATGATTCCAATCGGTTCTATAAGTGTCTGCATTTCGCCTATGATCTCTTCATATTCTTCTAAAACCTCATCATAAACCGGACTGTCCTCATAGCAGTCCATTGTCTTTAAGACTTCCTCCTTGTCAATCTGTGCCTGCAGTCCCTCTAATATACAATAATCCATTTGCCACACCCCTTATAAAAAAGATGCTACAAAATGACTTCTGTCATTACCGTAACATCCTTCTTTGAATTAAATTGTATCGCATTAACTCTTAGCTTGCTTTTCTTTTTATTACTGCTTCTTTTGCAACCTCAGCTGCTGAAGCAGCATCTTCAGTATAATAATCTGCTCCGATCTGATCTACAAATGCCTGATTTACCGGTGCCCCACCAGCCATAACGATATATTTGTCTCTCAGTCCTCTTTCTTTCAGAACATCAAGGATATCTTTCATGTTTGGCATTGTTGTCGTAAGAAGTGCAGACATACCAATCACATCTGCTCCAATTTCCTCAGCCTTATCAACAAATGTTTCTGCCGGTACATCAGTTCCGAGATCAACAATTTCAAATCCTGCGCCTTTCATCATCATAACAACAAGGTTTTTACCGATATCATGTAAGTCACCTTTTACTGTTCCAATAACAGCTTTACCAATCGGTTCGTTTCCAATTTCAATCAGCTTTGGCTCAAGAATTGTAACTCCTGCATTCATAGCACGTGCTGCTACGAGTACTTCAGGTACAAAAACTTCATTACGTTTGAATTTTCCACCTATTGTCATCATTCCTGAAAGTAATCCTTCGTCAAGAATTTCTTTCGCGTCAACACCTTCATCAAGAGCCTGCTGTACAAGTTTCTTAACGTTTTTTGCTCTTCCTTTCTGAAGAAATTCACTGATTTCACTTACAATTTCATTTGCCATTATTCTACCTCCGTTAGTCAAATATAAAAAGATTCCGCTGTCTTCTTATATCTCCGCTTTATTTTATGAATATATTATATAATTTTTACCAATAACATTTTGCGTCTTTTTTTAGAAAATCTATATTATTTTTTAGTTTTTCAAAGGATAATTAATTTCAATTGTGGATTTTTAGTATTATTTTTTGATTTATGGGGATATTTTTGTGCAACTAATACTATACAACATTATTGCTATGTATATTACCCCTCTTATTTATTATAGAAATCTCTTACTGCATCAAAGAACGCCTGAATATTCTCCAGTGGAGATACTGGTGGAATATCACAGCCTGATGCGATCACAAAGTTGGGATATTTACAGCAACGTTCCATCAATTCTGTTGTTTCTTTATAAACCATCTCCGGATTTCCGTTACGGATAGTTCCCGCCGGATCAATGTTGCCAATAACCATTTTATCCTGTGGAATCACTTTAATGCTTCTTCAATATCAATTGCATTTCCAACGCTGTATGCAACTGCATCAATGTCACTTATGTTCTGCATCAGTGGTGTGATATTTCCGCAGTTATGATACATAACAACGAAATTTTCATCTTCAACTGCTTCACGGATCTTCTGCACATATGGTGTAGAGAATTCATCGATCAGGTTTGGAGAAAGCAGTCCCGCTGCCGGCTCAGCCATGCAGACTCCATTCGCGCCAGCTTCTTTAAAAGCTTTTGCATATTCGACCAGGAATTCTGTAGCTTTTTCCAGAACTGTTTCTACCATTTCCGGCTCTTCATAACAGAGGATCATAATCTCTGTCATATCAAGCAGACGTCCTGCCAGAGAATATGGTCCAATAATTCCTGCCAGAACAGGTCTGTCTTTGATCAGTTCGCTAGCTTTTCTGATACCATCTACACATTCTCCTGTCCTGGCATCTCCAACCTTCGGAACTTTCAGTGCATCTGCTTCATCTTCATCATGAATGAGAGTTCGTGAACAGTTGGTACTTCATCTTCACTGTAATGTACCGGTGCACCAAATGCTTCTGCTTCTACGGAAAGATCCATAAGACTGAATGCCACCCCTGTATCAAAGCGGTCTGCAATTGCCTTCATGCACTGAGCCTGCAGTTCTCCACTTCTGACAAGTTCTTCAACCGTGTGTCCAATAAGCTGCACACCTGGAAAAGAAAGGATTGGCATTGCTTTCTTTTTCGGCGCATTGATGTAATCGGTTACCCACTGTTTCATATTACACTTCATAGTAAAAAACCTCCCTGTTTTTAACTTGTAGCTTTGTTTTTATTTGCACTCATTATAGTGGGAACCTAAAATTATTTCTATGATTTTCTATTTGTTATTTGTAATTATTTTGGAGGTATAACTTTTTTTGTTTTTAATCTGATTTCTATCTTACTTCCTGTCCTCTGTTTACCGGGCCAATCTGTATATTTTTACGTGGACAGGTCACCTGGCAGGCATGACAGCAGATACATTCTCCTGAAAGAGATGTATCTCCGTCAATCTCCAGATGTGCAGGGCATCTCTTCCTGCACAGTCCGCATTTTGAAGGGCATTTATCCCTGTTTCTGTTAAACAGTGCAGACGGAAGGATCGGCATTATTGCAAAAACTGCTCCCATTGGACAAAGAAACTGACAGAAAAATCTTTCCTGTGTACACATTCCGATCAGGATCAGCACCAGCAGGATAATTCCAATCTTATAAGAAGCATTTGGAAGTTTTCTTGCTGTCAGCATGGAAAATACATCCCACGGACTCATTCCCTGAAGGGATGCATACCACCCGGTCAGTATGGAAAGCAGAAGAAATGCCAGAAGTATATACTTCACCTTCTGAAGAATTCTGACTGCTTTTTCCGGATAACCATGTCTTCCCTTTTTATGAAATACTTCTGTCTGATAAAAACAGTCAGTTCATACATGGCATCTCCCAGTGAACCGAATGCACATGCATATCCGCAAAAATGTCTGCCAAACAGAATCGTTACCACCAGCAGAAGTCCTGTTATATCAAGAAATGAATTCCAGGTATCTGCTGATGTGCCACAATTGCCTGAAAAACAGATTTTACACCCGCAAATGCTGTTGAAAAAAGTGCCGGATAAAAGATAAAAAATACAAGCTGTATGGCAGCCCGGATCAGCCGGACCTTTCTCTGCCTCTTTTTCATCCGTTTTCCGCCTTTCCAAGAGCATCTACAACTGCATTGATAATACCTGTAGAGCTGAATGTTGCACCTGATACCGTATCCACATCTGTACTCTGCACGGAAATAATGGAACTGATCACGCCTTCTCCCTGTGAAAGATAAGCAGAATCTTCACCTGGTGCACTTGTCACCTGAATATCTGTGATCTCATCACTCGCAAGTGTCACCTGTACAGTGATCGTACCTCCAAATCCCTGTGCGGAACCGGTGTATGTCCCATCTTTGTATACATTTTCCGAATCATCAGACTCTTCTTCAGTGTCAGCATCCTCTTTTGCAGCATTATCTTTATCTTTTGCGTCACTCTTTGCCTGTGCGATTGCTGCTTCCTGATTCTTCGCAGCCTCCTCCAGCGCAGAGAGCATCTCCGTATTCTGTTCCTCCAGTTTTTCCACGCGTTTGTGAGCGCAGCGATCTCTTGTGATTCCTGTGCCTGCGTATCTTTTTTCTGCATAGAATTATATCCTACTACAGCGGCAAGAATCAACAGAAGGCACAAAATTCTCATAATAAAATTCTGGTATTTCATCTAAAGTTTTCCTTTCAGACTCCTTATATTTTCAATTTTTCTTTTTCACTATCGAACATTTACTGTTTTGCCTGGCTGATAGCACTCTGAAATGCCTGAATCAGTCCATTTGAAGAATATGTAGCTCCACTTACCGTATCCAGCCCATCAGCTGACTGAGACCTAAAACCTGATTATAGATTCCAGTCCATGCATTGGAAAATTCCGGTTCATCATCTTCTCCATCATAGCCGGCTGACACAATATTCCCCCCTGACACATTAATCGTAACAGTTACCTGACCATTGAATCCTTCTCCTGTTCCCGTATAACTTCCATCTTTATACCCAGCTCCGGGTGCTGTTGTTGGCTCTGGTACTGCTGTTGGTTCCGGTGTTGCTGTTGGTTCCGGTGTTGCTGTTGGTATCGGTGTTGCTGTTGGTTCTGGTGTTGCTGTTGGTTCCGGTGTTGTTGTTGGATTCGGAGTTGCAGTTGGTGTCGGTGTCGTATCTGCTGTTTTTAAAGCCTGCTCTAAAGCCGATTTTGCTCCATACAGAATTCCCTCGGAAGAATATGTCGCTCCAGATACAGTATCAATACCATCCGTACTCTGTTTTGCAAGAATTGCCGGCTGTATTACATTCCATGCATTTCTGAAATATCTTGGTGTTTCTCCTTCATTGGTCTGAGATACTTCCGTAATTATTCCATCTTTAATTGTTACACTGATATTTATCTTTCCACCATATCCAATTCCAGTACCCGTATATGTTCCGTCATTATATAAAACCTCGGGGTATCCGGTATAACCGGTGCTGGAGCGGTTGTCGGTACCGGAGTTGGACTTACCGTCACTTCTGGTGCCGGTGTCACATTTACCGAAGCCTGTTCCAGGGCTTTCTGTACCGCCTTAAGAATACCATTTGAAGAAAACGTTGCTCCGCTCACGGTGTCCACACCATACACTGCCTGTTTTTCAAGAATCTTCGGCTGAATACTATTCCATGCCTTATTAAAATATTCTTTTGTATCAGTGTTCGTATTTGTGATTGCGCTTATCTTTCCGTCTTTAATCGTAACAGTGACTTTTACCGGACCGTCAAATCCTTCTGCTTCTGCAGTATACGTTCCATCCTTATAAGTTACCTCTCCGGACGGTTTTGTGATTTCAACCGGTGTCGTTGTTTTATTTGAAGTATTGGTATTCTTCTTGGTCGTCTTTTTCGTTGTTTTTGCAGCTTTTCCTTTTCCGGCCTTTGACAGTGCATTCTGAACTGCCTGAATGATTCCGTTTGATGAATAGGTGGCACCACTGACAGCATCGACATTTGGAGTCTGACCGGAGATCATTTTGCTGATCACACCTTTGGCAGATGCAAAATAAGAACCGGTTTCACCTGATGCACTTAATATTTCTATAGAAGCAATCTTTCCTCCTGAAATTGTTACCTGAACAGTGATCGTTCCACCAAATCCGGTTCCACTTCCCTGGTAAGTTCCATCTTTATATCCACCTTTTGGAACAGAAGTCGTAGGTGTTGTGGTCGTTCCCTGCCCCTGCCCGGAAGCTGCTGCAGACTTTTCCGGAAGTGCTTTGGTTTTTCCCGTCTTAATTCCCGCTTTTTTTATTTTGGATTTGCTTTTCTTTGTTTTCAGAATGCTGCCGTCTGCATCATCCACATCCTCTGTTTCTCCGTTATTAAAATATGCAGTTGTCAGCAGACTCGTCAGTTCATCTGATTTTACCAGTTTGTTCTCAGCTGCCTGAACGGTTTTTCTACTTTTTACTTCACTGTCCTGCTGAAATCCAGCTGCTACAATAGCAATAATTACAGCGACTGCCGGAAGAAGTTTCATAAGATTTTTTTTGTACATATAATTTACCCCTTAACATACAAAAGAAGGGGCAGTTATAAACGGCCCCCGTTCTTTCGTATGTGTATTTTATGAAGGAATTATTTTACTGTTACTTTGAATGTTTTTGTGATTCCATTGCATTTAACAGTAATCTTTGCTGTTCCTTTCTTCTTCGCTGTTACAACACCTTTACTGTTGACTGTTGCAACTTCTTGTTGCTGCTCTTGTATGTAACTTTAGCTGCCGGTGCTGCTTTTGATTTAATTGTAACCTTTCTGGCCTTTTTTCAGTTTTGCAGAAGATTTTGTAAGTTTGAAGGAAGGTTTCTTAACAGTAACTGTTAATTTCTTGGTATATTTACCAACTTTTACAGTAATAACAGCTTTTCCTGCTTCTTACCTGTGATAACACCCTTACTGTTAACTGTTGCAACTTCTTATTGCTGGATTTGAAAGTAACTTTCCTGTTAGCTTAGTTTTGGTAACTTGATTGTAGCTTTCTTCCGACATAAACCTGTGAAACTTTTGCAGTGATACCAGGCTTAACCACTGGTGTTGGAGTTGCAGTTGGCTTGGTTTCATTTTTACTTGGTGTTACTGTTGGTTTAACATCTGGTGTCACTACCGGCTCTACCGGTTTTTCTTTCTTCACAAGTCCATTGATTGCTGCTGTCAGATGCTCATTAACCTGCTCATCTACTGCAGCCTGGCTGAATGCAACTGTTGTCTTATCCTTAATTGCTGCCTCAATTTCTTCCAGCATTTCCTGTGTTTCCGTAGCTTCATCTTCTACTTTCTTCCAGGATTCCTCTGTATAATCATCCTTATTGAGAGCTTTTACTTTTTCAAGTGCTGCTTTCAGTGCTGTTGTATCAATTGTGGACGGATCTGTTGGAGTCACAATATTGGTAGCTGTTGCATCAAACTCAAATGTATAGTCCTGATATCCCAGTGCATAAACAGTCAATTTCCAGTGACCTGTTCCATCTGTTCCTGCCGGAAGCTGGCATCTTACAGAATGTGTCAGACCAAGCTGAATTCCCATCATTTTATGCATCCAGTTATCAGCAGCAAATTTCGTACCATATGTTGCAAGTACTGTATTACCATTTCCATAATAATCCCATTTAACTGCCTGCATTGCAGCACCAAGACCACCATAATTACCATTCAGATCCACACGAAGGAATTCTCCATAAGATCCACTTGCTGTTTTAACCTCTGGCTCAATTCCAGTTGCAACTTTGAGATCAGTTCCCTGAATACCGGATTCTGTTCCTGTTTTTCTTGCACTGAAAGAGAAGGTTCCATCTTCATTCTCAGTTGCTGTTTTCAGTCCATTTGTGTTTACTGTTACATTTGCAGTCTCGCTGTATGCTTTCAGATTGTTTTCTGAGAAACCACCGACAAGTGTTTCACCATTTTTTACTACCGGATATTTTGCTGCAAAATCTGCATAATCTTCAGCTTTTACCTGTACAGGAACATATTTAATACCTGTTACTGCATAATGATCAAGACTTTCTTTCGCTCCGCCATTTACCTGAATAGATGCCGGCGCACCAGTCTTTCTGTCTGCCGGAGTCCAGATTGCAACTGTTCCATCTGCAAGAACCGGTTCTGTACTGCTCTTCCAGTAAGATAACTGATATGCATTGCCTTCTGTTGTATAAATTGTTGCCATGCACTGATAGCTTCCTCTGTGAAGGCCATGATTTGTTGTAGCTCTTGTTACTGCATCAAATGCGCCTGTATCAGATTCATTATGAGAATCTTTTTCGTCAAATCCGCTTACGTTTCCTGCTGCGGTCACACTCTCCTGACTCCAGTATTCACCCCAGGTGAGTCCTGCATATACATAACTGTAAAGGCTGTAAGAGAATTCAAGATCATCATATGAACTGGATGTTACTACAAATTTTGTACCTTCTGCCAATTCCAGTTTAGAGGTATCCAGTGTTCCATCTTCCTTGACAATCACTGTTGCACCTTTTCCTGAAGCTGCATAGGTTTTATCGCCAACTGTAACAGAAGTAATTGTTTTAATATATGCTTTTAACTGGTCTTCAGTAATTCCGTCAGCTGCTGCGATTTTATGTTCTGTCGCATCATATACAGCCGGTACATTTGCCTCTTTTGCATAGAAGGAAGCCTGAATCGGAGCATATACATCATTAGCATCACTGATCGTCAATGTATGGGAACCTGCTGCCAGTGCTCCTGTTGTAATCTTACCATCTGCATAAGCAACTTCTGTTTCGTCAACAGTATATTCTGCTAAAAATCCTTCTGGAAGAGTTCCGTCCAGAGTAATCGCTGCTTCTGTATCAGTTGTATGGATATCTGCAACAGTCGCTGTCACACCAGTTTTGGCCAGAACCTTTACGTCTGCAATATCTAATGTATAAATGCCATTACTTGCATAATATGTTACGCTGTCAATTGTCTTTCCCATCATAGACTCAAAATGTTCAGAGTTGAGATGGCATCCATGACTTTCTGTTGTATATCCTGTACTCCATGCCAACTCATATCCTTTCCAGATATTTTCCTGATGGCAGAGACCATAGGTTGTTCCGTCTGTTGTATTAATAACTGCACCATACACTGTGTCAATATCTGTATTGATAATGCTGTTGAATTCAGTCTTATCAAACTTCAGCTGGTAGTCACCATAGTTAGATTTTGTTTTGAATTCAGCCTGCACCTGTTTTGTCTCCGGTGCTGCTGATTTACCTTCAATGGCACTGAATGTAAAACTTCCATCTTCACCGACTGTCAGTTCTTTGTAGTAGGATGGTACCTCAGAAAGAACATAATAGGAATATGAGTCGCTTTCAAAAAGAGCATCTTTTCCTTTGTATTCTGTAGTAGTTTCTTTTCCCTTTATAGCTGTTGTGATACTCACTGAAGCGTTATCTTTAATCTGTTTTTTGTCCTTCAATACTGAAATATCAGATACTTCACAGGAAAAGTCACACCAGTGATATCGCTTCCATCTGAATTTACGTGATAAGAGCCTTTTGCAAGACTGGATCTTGTCTTCTGTTTTGTTGCAGATGTAAATGCATCAACCTTTACATCATTATTCTTTAATTCTGCTTTATAAAAATCATCATAAGGAATGTTCATGAGAACATATGCTTCGCCTTCTGTCTGTCCTTCTCCTGTCTCATCAGCACTTTCATCTTCACTGACCTCAGCACTGAAAAGTTCTTCATCAGATGTTTCTTCATCCACTGTCACGTCCTCTGCTGCTTCTTCAACGTCTACATCTGTATCCTCTGTATCTTCCACAACATCTGTGTCCGCAGCTTCTGCACTTGCTTCTTCAATATCAGCACTTTCCTCTACTACAGTAACTTCTGTATCAGAAAAATCTGCTGCAAAAGCTGTTGCCGGCATACTTGTCATTGCGACCGCTGCACTTAAAACAACTGGTGCAACTTTTTTCATCAATCTCTGATTTGCCATTTCCTTCCTCCTCTTTATATATACGCTATTGTGTTAGCGTTTTCTAACCATTTATTTTTATACCATAACTCCTTTTCATGTCCACAAAAATGTTAGCATTTTCTAACCATGAATCGACTTTTTTTCTCATTAAATAGCTTAATGAAAATCATTTTCATTAAAGAAATAGCACGAAATACACTTGTTATCTTTATTTAACTTTTCTGTAACAAAAAGCACTATGCAGTTTTTCAACCACACAATGCTTTTTATCTACATCTCTTCTTTTAATTTTTCAAAGGCATCTTTGCTCTCCTGCCATGCCGCAGGTGTTCCGCCGATGATCGAACATCCTTCATGTAAGGTGATCGGGCTGCCATCAATCTGTGTAATCTTACCTCCGGCTTCCTCCAGGACCACCGATGCTGCCGCATAATCATACGGCTGCAGTTTCAGTTCCAGATAAACGGTGTTACTTCCGGATGCTCCTCTGCAGAGTCCCAGTGCCGCAGAACCACCGCAGCGAATAGAAAGACTGTTCTGGAACATTTCTTTTACCACGCGGAACAGCCAGTCGATTCCTGCTTCATTGTATCTCGCACAGCCAAATTCCACGATTCCCTCTTCCACCGGTTTGTCAGCCATCTGAAGTCTTTTTCCATTCAGATAACTTCCGTGTCCTCTCACTGCCACATACATATCGTCCACATATGGATGATATACAAATCCGGCAATCATCTGCTCGCCATGCGCCAGACCAACCGATATACAACTGTGATGATAATCAAACATAAAGTTCGTGGTTCCATCGATCGGATCTATGTAGAAAGTAAATTCACCCTCTGCATCAGCACCAGCGTTTCCTTCCGTGTCTTCTTCCCCGAAGAAAGCAGCTCCCGGAAGAATCTCACCCAGACCTTTGATCAGAAATCTCTGGATTGCTGTATCATAATCCGTGCAGAAATTTGCAAGTCCCTCTTTTTTGTGGATATTTTCCTCACCCGGCCTCGCCTTCAGCATTTTCTGTCCGGCTTCCCTTACCAGTTTCTCGATTGCAGCATATCTCGGCTCCGAACATTCCGGCGCAATCGCCTCTTCCGGAAGGCTTCCTCTACAGCTGTAACAGCCTCCGAGGTGTTTTCCACATCTGCTTCTTTCTGAGTAGCACTTTTCCACGGGATAACATCCCAGCCACCGATTTTCTTCACACTGGAAACAATTCTGTTTCTGGTTCTCTCAAATCCCCAGTAGATTGCTCCGCCGATTATTCCACCAAGCGTATTAAAGAAAAGATCTGTCAGCTGAAACGTTCCAATTTTCAAAAAAAGCTGGCAGGTTTCAATTCCAAGTGAAAAGCAGAAACTGATCTCAAAACTGTTCAACAATACTTCCTGAATTCTTTTATCCTTTGTGTGATCTTTTCTTCTCTCGCCCAGAAAAGAAAAATAATAAACGGCATAAACAGTATCAGATTCTCAAAATTCTCCGTATACAGCTGTCCGTTATAATGCAGGCCCCAGATTCCGATCACGTTTTCCAACGGATTTCCCCAGACGCTCCGACAGAATAACGTACGAAAAAGCAGCATACAGGTATAAAACACAAGGAAAAAGTGTCTGCGAAACCAGCTGCTTTCTTTAAACTGCCAGATCCACGCTCTGGCTACCGGTCCAACACCCTGCTTCCTTCCCAGCATATAGACACACATGATCAGAACCGCGATAAGCAGCGATGCGCCTGCTGCCTGATAGACTGCTCCAAGAACATCCACCAGCACATTTACAAAATACTTCATATCTTCCCTCTCTCTCCGATCAGTTCATAATAAAAAATATATTGCTGCATAATGCCTCTCATGCCATGATATCTCCTGTTCGGAAAACCTCTGCGATAATGTTCGTCAAGAACCTGCCGGATATGCGTATCGATCGGGAATGCATCCATGTGATGCAATGCAAACAGACAAATGCAGTCTGCTACTTTTTCGCCTACTCCACTGAGCTTCATCAGTTCTTTTCGTGCTCTGCGGTAATACTTCATCTGATACAGTTTTTCCAGTGAAACTTCTCCCTCCAGAAATGCTTCGCGTTGTCTCCACGATATATCTGGCACGTATCCCATTCCAAGCCTCCGCAGTTCTTCTTCTGTCGCCCCGGACAACTGCTGCGGTGTCGGAAAGGAATAATATTCGGTATCTCCTGCTTTCAGTTTCTCCCCATATCTGACACAAAGTCTCTCGATACAGCTCCGGATTCTGGAAATATTATTCTGCTGCGAGATCAAAAAGTAATGATCATTCCCAAAGATCCTGTCGCAGAATACGGATCCCATTTCCGCACTGTACCGCCGCACTCAGATACGTGTCCCTCGGATTCACCTTTTCAATATATCGTCCATAGTCCGAATCAATATCAAAATACGGTACCCAATAACAGATAAATTCTACATCACTGCAATAAAAATTTACAATGCTTCCTGCCTGAGATATTTTCAGATATTTATCCCCTGCAACCAGTTCATATGTGTTATTTTCTGCCGTCTCGTGCATACGGAAGCACTGTCCCGACCGGCAGATTTCTCTCAGGCTGAAATTATCCAGCTCTACTGTAATCATGTTTTTCTCCGATCCCTTAATTACTGACTTCGTAATTTTTACATCTGGTGTCTCACTTACCCTGTACTCATCCCCATTACGATAATACGGACATTCTTTATATTCTGTACTGATAAAGCGGTAGTATTCATCCTCATCCAGATTCACATCGCAGTAATAGCTTTCACTTTCTTCATCATATACATAATTTGCACAGTAATCACAGCTTGTTGCACTCAAAACAATTCCTCCAACAGATTTATTTTACACCAGATTGTTTTCTGACCGATTCTGTTTATTCCCAAATCTTCCATGGAGCCTGTCCACTCTGCCACAATGCCTCCAGAAGATTCTTTTCACGCAGAGTATCCATACACTGCCAGAATCCTTTGTGGCGATATGCATTCAGCTGTCCCATGCGGGCTGCCTCCACGAGCGGTTCTTTTTCAAATACAGTCTGGTCTCCTTCGATCAGATCAATAATGGACGGCTCCAGCACCATAAATCCGGCATTGATCCAGCTCCGTCTTCTTTTTTCTTCTCTTTAAAATTCGTGATCGTTCCATCATTCTGAATATCCAGGATACCAAATCGTCCTCCCGGCTGTGCTGCTGTAATCGTCGCCATTTTACCATGGGAGCGGTGATATTCCAGAAGTTCTGCAAGATTCACATCAGCCACTCCATCACCATAAGTAAGCATGAAGTATCTCCATCCAGATACTCTTTTACGCGTTTGATACGACCGCCGGTCATAGTATTCAGACCGGTATCAACCAGCGTTACCTTCCATGGTTCCAGCACGTTATTGTGCACGATCATTTTATTTTCCTGTGTAAAATCAAATGTGATATTGCTGTTATGAAGATAGTAATCTGCAAACCACTCCTTGATCACATGCTGCTTATATCCACAGCAGATTACAAATTCATTAAAACCATACGCAGAATACATCTTCATGATGTGCCATAAGATCGGCTTCTCCCCGATCTCGATCATTGGCTTTGGCTTAAGATGACTCTCCTCACTGATCCTTGTCCCAAAACCACCAGCTAAAATAACAACCTTCATAAATACTCTCCAATTCCTAAAACTACATTCCTGCCAATACCCCTATTCTAATACAAACCCCTGCAAAAATAAACCCTAACCTTTTTCTCCCTGCCCATATAAAAGACTTCCGGATATGAGAAAAGGACCTCTCTCCTGTATCCGACTCCAGACGCCTGAAGAAATTTGTAGAAGTACTTGATGCATAGAAATTTATTTTGCTCTGTAAAACGGCACTGTTTGAGCGTCAGCGAGTTTGACGTTTTACAGAGTGTTTTTTATAAATTTATATGTTTCTAGTACTTCTGAATTTCTGAATTGTCTGGAATCTGGATACAGAATGAGAGGTCCCACCCTTATATCCTAAATTTTTATAGCTTACTCTTTATGCTCCTCAGCCCCACAGTTTATCTGCAACCGGAGCCCACTCCTCGGCATAATGAACACACTTACTGCAAGATGTTCTGCTGTCTCCTGAGACTGCAGATCTGTTGAATGTGCACCACTTTCTTTTACGATACGCTGCAGGATCTCTGGATTCTCAAGCATCGGGCATGGACGAAGCATGTTATCGTTAAACGGCTGGTTGTTATGGTAAGCCATGAATAACGGCTGTTTCAAAATCTCAAGGATTGTATTCTCATGAATGTTTCCATTGGAATAATGGATAAATACACAAGGTTCTGCATCACCATTTGCATTGATGTGGAAGTAGTTTCTTCCTCCGGCGATACATCCACCAACAAATTCTCCATCATTCTGGAAGTCCATAGTGAAGATTCCAGGGCCATGTTCCATGTTACGGATCTCTCTTACACGGTTCTTCACATAAACACGCTGTTCCGGATTCAGCAGCAGATCAACAGATGCTGCATTTCCAACCGGCATGTAATGGAAGTACAGAGCATAACGGCAACCCTTATCAACAAGCATCTTAATAAACTCATCACTGGTAACGCTCTTATAGTTGGCACTTGTATAGCAGATTGATGTACCAAATACAAGTCCATGCTCTTTCAGCAGATCCATGGCATGCATAACCTTGTTGTACACACCTTCTCCACGACGCATATCGTTAACATCCGGCTCACCCTCAACGCTTAAGGCAAGAAACAGGTTTCCAACTTCCTGCATCTGTTTGCAGAGTGCTTCATCAACAGTGTTCCATTTGTATATGCAAAGAATACACAGTCATTATGTTTTCTGCAGAGTTCGATGATGTCTTTCTTTCTTACCATCGGCTCTCCACCTGTCATCATATAGAAATAAACTCCCAGTTCTTTACCCTGTGTAACGATTGAATCCATATCGTCAAAGGACAGGTTCAGCTTGTTTCCGTATTCTGCTGCCCAGCATCCTGTACAATGCAGGTTACATGCACTGGTAGGATCCATCAGAATGATCCACGGGATATTACATTTATGTATTTCTCGCATCTCATGAATTGTTTTTGTTCCATTATAGAAAGCCTCAAATCCAAGATTCATCAGAGTTGTCTTCAGAACATTAGGATGGAGTTCCTGTACCATGGAAGTTATATAACGATTCAGTGTATA
>ENA-OQCS01000349-OQCS01000349.1-human-gut-metagenome-genome-assembly--contig:-NODE-349-length-25486-cov-3.598525_pt1 | contig 25486 bp, 27 predicted proteins | sample MGYA00242757_ERZ504575 | MGnify/ENA primary metagenome ERZ504575 (study PRJEB26092, sample SAMD00036297) | human gut metagenome | host: Homo sapiens | study: EMG produced TPA metagenomics assembly of... | reverse complement strand
TGGCAATGGTGGGGCGTATCGATGCTGGATTTCAATGCCGTGGGCAGAACGGTGTGCCTGTCGCCTGTCACATGTGGATGGCTGGCCTTACTTCGGATTGGAGAGAACCTGGGTCGCTCGCCTCGAACCTGGTTCAAACCGAATGATGCGGTGAAGACACCACAGGTCCATACGACAGATGTGATGATTTCTCGGGAAAGACTTTCAAGCCGGTTTGGCAGTGGAATCATAATCCGAACGACAAGATGTGGTCGCTGAACAAGGAGCGAAAAGGATGGCTCCGTTTGCATTCTATGCCTGCCAAGCAGCTGCTCTGGGCAAAGAATTCGTTGACGCAACGTGCCATCGGTCCTGTATCTTATACATCTGTCAAGCTGGATGTATCCCGACTGAAGATGGGGGATGAGGCTGGACTCGGTGCTATGAATACGCCATACGCTTCATTGGGCGTGATGAAGACGGAAAAGGGATTAAGCCTGAGATGCTACGACCAGAATACCAACAAGGAGGTGCTGAAACCGATTGCCAAGAATAAGGTGGTATGGTTGCGCCTTTGGGGTGATTATGATAAGAGTCTGCTGCAATATTCCTACTCTCTTGATGGAAAGACTTGGGAGAATATCGGAGAGCAGATGCTTTCTCCTTATCAGTTGAAGACCTTCCAGGGTGTGCGTGTAGCGCTGTATGCCTTTAACAAGGCGGGAGTGGACGGCGGCGTGGCTGATTTTGATGACTTCAAGGTAGAGGAACCGATGGCTGACAGAACAGCTAATCTGCCTATAGGAAAGACCATCCGACTCTTTAATCTTGCTGATGGTAACCTGATGAATGCTACCGCTCATGGTCTCATGCACAGCTCCTCGAACATAAAGGAGATGAGCAATGGAGTGAAATTCATCATCGAAGACCGTGGACAGGGCAAGATTGCACTGAAAACTGCAGATGGACGATATGTATATATCGCAGGTGCTGGCTTGTCGGGCGATGTGCGTCTTACTTCTGATGCCTCTCATGCTGAGGAGTTTGTATGGCAGGATATGCTTTACAACCGCTGTATGCTTCTATCACTGAAGACCCAGCGGTATATAGGCAAGCATCCTACCGACGGAAGTCTTATTCTGCTGATTTCAAGGGTGCTGATGCCGGTATGAAGAATGGCTGTGTCTTCTCTTGGGAAGTGGTAGAGTAGGCTATTCGAAATAGAATGTCAATGCAATTATCTTACTATGAGCTCCTTTAGCTGCCAAGCATAAGGGAGCTCATTCTTGTTTTTGATGTGCTCGGGATGTTTCTTGTCGAAGGAATCTGTCAATCCATACATAAACTTGAGTTCCGGACGGAGCTTGAAAAATGGCATGTAGAAATCGCAGCCTACGCCCAGTTCGAGAAATATTTCCGATTTCTTGAGCTTGATGTAGTCTGACTTGCTGCTGTTGAGGTTCATCATCGGATTGATGCCCGCCATCACGTAAGGTCGGTGATTATTGAACCGCTCGGCTGCGAAAATCAGGTCTATAGCGGAAGAAATATAGGCAGTCTTCATCTCCTGATGCTGCACGATGGCATTTCCGGCACCATCTTTCTCCAAGAGGTTATAAAAGGTGAGGTGGCGAGTACCGAAGTACATGGCAGGGGCTATGCGGAATTGGAAGCTTCTGTTGAGACGGAATTCTCCTAGTACGCCAACGGTGAATCCCATATCCCAACGGTCTTGATCTACAGTGACATGAGAAGGCTGCTCGATACCGTTGGCATCGATGTATTGGGTGATTCCGGTATTCTGGAATTCCATATCTTGTGCATGTGTTCCGATGAGTACACCGAAATGGAAAGGGCGCAGATCGGTATATGGGCGATTTTCTACCGTCCTAAGCTGTGCCATGCCATTGATACCTGTATAAAAGGCTATTAGAGCCATCAGTATGATTCTCTTCATATTTGCTATTTGTTCTTCGTTATTATTAATAAACGGCAAGGTTGGCTTCTTATTGTACTAATTTATTTCGATAAAGTATAAATTGAGTAAAATCAAGAAAAAAGTCATACCTATTTGTAGGTATATCGAAAATAATTGTTATCTTTGCACCATCAAAAGTAGGTAATAACCTATCTCTAGATTAGCATAGATACATAAACATTATTAACATTTTAAATATTTATAATTATGGCATACGTAATTGGTGACGATTGTATCGCTTGCGGTACATGTATTGACGAGTGTCCATCAGGTGCAATCTCTGAGGGCGAGAAGTATTCAATCAACCCAGATCTCTGCACAGAGTGCGGTACTTGTGCTGATGTTTGTCCTAATGAGGCAATCAGTCTTCCATAATTTATTATGGAAAGATACTTTTAGTTACAATAAAACATTGAGAGCGGTTCCTTTGGAATCGCTCTTTTCGTTTATAGTCTGATTCATATCACAAAAAGGGGCGAAAGCCATATCACATAGCTATCACCCCTTTAATTATGTTCTTATTTCGTAATTTTACTGTGCCTGCTGCTCCTCGTCAAGACCTAAAGCCTTCTTGGCGAGAGAGTTGTTTGGATCAAGCTTGATCAGCTTCTCGAAGTATGGCTGAGCTGTTGTCAGGTCCTTCTTAGAACTCCAGTAGATGTAACCGGCGTTCTTGTAAGCCTGCATCAGGTAGCCCTTCTCATCCTCATCATACTGCTTGCTCTCAAGTTCCTTGATAACCAATTCATAGTTAGCAAGAGCCTTGTCGTCCAACTCGTTCTGGAATGCGATGTTGGCAGCCTGGAGGTGAGCGTATGCCTTCAGCTGTGGATACTTCTCAGCGAAGCTGTTATATACGTTGATAGCCTTATCAACGTTAGCCTCCTTCTGATCGCCACCCTTCTGAGCCTTTGCATTGTAAATCTCTGCCATCTTTACATAGTCTGATGGTGACACGTTAGGGTTCTTATCCATATATGCCTGTGCAAATTCGATAGCCTTATCCTCGTTGCCCATACCCTTGTATGCCTCAGAGATGTACTGATATGGCTTGTAGTCTTCCTTATTTACCTCCAGAGCCTTGTTGTACTGCTCCAAAGCCTGGTCGAACTGCTTGTTGCCAGCGAGTGCCAGACCATAGTAAGAGTAGATACTAGAGTTCTTCTTGATATCGTTGTTAGCCATAATGCTGTTAGCATACTGGAGAGCCTCAGTAAAATTCTGTGTATCAACAGATGCACGCATAGCCAGAATCAAGAAAGCTGTATCCTTAGGATACTTCTGCATACCCTTCTTGCAAAGGTTGAGAGTTTCATCCTTCTTGTTCAATACGTATGTAGTGAAGCAGTACTCGTAGAAGATGTACTCTTCCATTGTATTCAAATTAGCCTTAGAGAAGTTCTCGTATGCCTTGTCGTAGCTACCGATAGAGTAGTAGTTGTGACCAGTTTCTGCCTCGATAGGGTAGTTAGGATCTACCGTTCTCAACTTGTTCAAAGCCTCTGCTGAAGCCTGTGGGTCAATCTTGCGGTAAACGTTAGCGTAGCTGATATAACCCTGAGGATTCTTAGGGTCCATAGTCATACAATTCTTATACCAAGAAGCAGCCTCACCACCATTGTCCTGCATTGCGTAGATATCGCCCTTGAGGATATAAGCATCACCACAGGTCTTGTACTTAGCGATGACAGCATCAGCTACAGCCAGGGCATTGGTGTAGTCCTTGTTGATGACGAGGGCATTACCCAAAGCAACGAGTGCCTTAGGATCCTTTTTGTACTCCTTCTGATACTCCTTGAGAACCTTGGCAAAAGCTTGGCATCTACGTTACCAGCCTTCAAAGTTGCTTCTATTGGCTTCAGAGCATCCTTGTAGTTAACGTCCTGAGCCATTGCAGGAGCCGCCAAACCCATGACGAGCAAACCTGCTACTAAATATTTAACTGCTTTCATAATTCTACTTCTATCTAACTTTTAACGTTTAACATTAACTGTCTTAATCGTAATATCACCTCTGTAAGGAAGTAAGCCTGTCTTGAAGAGGATAAGCTGTCCCTTAGGATTGGAAATGTAGTTGGCAAAGCTCCAAGGCAAAGCCTTATGAGGGTCAACCACGATAGCGTATATAGTTCTTACGAATGGATATCTTCCATCCAACAGGTATGCCTGGTAAGGTTTCCAGCTGTTCATAGGGGTAGCTTTCTCCTTGATGGATACCTGCATTACATGAATATTCTTCTTAAAGGTAGTGTTGGTGGAATCGCGTCGGTCGTTCAACCAATTTGATCCGATAACACCGATAGAACCTGGATTCTGGTCAACGAAGTCGATGACCTGCTTGCTTGTTTTGGCAGCCATGATCTTCGCACCCATCTTTCGCCGTGGAGAACGGAATCTACCACGAAGTTGGTGGTTGCAGAGCGGGTGTTGTCGAAGATGACCTCGATATCACCTCTCTTTGATCCAGGAACAATATCACTCCATTTGGTCGCCTTTCCGGTAAGGACACGCTTAATGTCATTCACTGTGATGCAAGTATCACTGTTATTCTTGTTGACAATGAATGCCAGACCATCGTATCCGATAGGGAAAACGGAAGGAATCACATTGCTCTTCGATTTCAAGTATGCAATCTCACTATCCTTCAGATTACGGGTAGTAAAGAGGAGTGCTGTTTTGAAATCCTTGATCATCTGAAGTCCAGTGACTTCATCTGTGTATTTTGGTTTGAGCTTGGCCTTTGGGTACTCGAACTCAAACTGACTTCTTTCTTCGTCAATGATAGGACTCAAACTCTCATCAGCCACAAACTCAATTGTGCCTGAAGTAGGAGTATCAGTTCTACCATCTTTGGCTTTCTTCTCGCCACAAGACGAGAAGAAGCATTGATAGTACTGTTAATCCTATATAAATATAAGATATTCTTTTCATTCTATTACTGCAATCTAAATACAACTGGTACAGTATACTTAACACGTACAGTAGAACCATTCTGCTTACCTGGAGACCATCTAGGCATGCTCTTAACGACACGCTGTGCCTCACGGTCAAGTGAAGGGTCAACAGAACGAGCTACCTTCACATCAGAGATAGAACCATCACGCTCTACCACGAATGAAACGATAACACGACCCTGTACGCCGTTCTCCTGTGCTACGACAGGATACTTGATGTTGCTAGCCAGATACTGCATCAAAGCGCCTTGTCCACCAGGGAATGAAGGCATCTCCTCTACAACATCGAAGACCTTAGTTGCAACCTCAGGTTTTGGAGCTGGTGGTGGAGGTGGAGCTGCTACCGCAATCTCACTTCTCACTGCTTCCACTGTACGGTCCTTCACACCTGCCTTGTTTTCTGTACCGACAGCAACCTTTTCGTCCAGTTTATCCATCTGCTTAACCTGGTTTTCCTCTTTTACGAGTTCATCCTTCTTGATGACAGGTGCAGTAAACTTCTGAGTTTCGCGAGCCACAGGTATCTCCTTCTTAGGTTCAATCTTTGGCTTCACTGGCTCCTTCTTCTTTTCTTCCTTCTTAGCCTGCTGCTGGAGTTTAGCCAACTCCATAGCTTCCATATATGCCTGCTGTTCTTCAGCTTGTTTCTGTTCGATAACTTTCCAAGCCAAGAATCCACCCACGAGAGCTGCAGCAATGACCAAGATCAGAAGAGACTTGATGTTTCGACCGGAAGTACCCTTACGGAGCTGGTATGCACCATACTCCTTGTTCTTTCCGGCGAAAACCATTTCGACCCATTTAGGATCGTAAAGATCTATTTTTGCCATTTCTTTCTTGTTTAAAATTGTTTGTTACTCATCTTACATCTTAACGTGTCTAGACTCGAGAAGCTTCTCATCGTCTGCGTTAATCTTATCGATGACGTAAGTACCAATGTTTGAAATCTGCATTTCGTCGAGAGCGTCAACCATATTCTTGTAAGAAGCGTTGTCGGTTGGTTGATGACGATGGTCAGAGTAGGGATTTTACCATCCTTCAAGTTACCAGCCTTCAAATCGCTGAGCTTCTTCTGATAGATGCTATCAGGATACTGCTTAGGATTCTTCTGACGATCCATGTTCAACTCCTTAACAGCGAGCGAAATTCTCTCTACAGGACGTGTACCATTCTCTGTAGCGTGCTCTCTCAAGACCTTACGGATACCCTGGCTACCCCATGTTGTCTCCTTGATCCATGTAGGATCGTTGTAGTTAGGGATACCAGCACCATAATAAATCTTGTTATCAGCTGCTACGTAGAGGGTAATAGTCTCAGAAGCTTTCGCCTCGTTCTTCTGGTCATCTTGAGTATTCTCGTCATTACTTGGCATAGTCAGCTCCATAGTCTGAGGTTTGCTCAAAGATGTACACAGCATGAAGAACGTGATAAGAAGCATGAGCATATCCACCATAGGCGTAAAGTCTACGCGGACATTCATTTTCTTTTGTTTGCTTTCTTTCTTTGCCATTTATTCGTCCCCCTGTTGTTTTAACTGTGTAATCATATAGTAATGACTCTCATCCATGTCCTGGAGTTCGTTCATCACTCTCTTCACTGTCTTGTAAGGTGTAGAAGCATCTGCCTTGAGGGCTATCTTGATTTCTTCGTTAGCGTTACGAGCAGCGTCAACCCACTGCTGGAACTCGCTCATGCCACCCTTGATACTGTCGAGAGGAATACCCTTAGTCTGGAGATACTGTGGACGCTTTGCTGCGTTCATAGACAGATAAGTGCTCATGTCACTCATAGAAACACCGAATGTACCCTCGCTCTTGAATGTCTCAATCTGCTTAGGGGTCAAAGACACGCCGAAGTTGCTTGTCATTGTGCTCAGTGCTGCTCCCAACTGATCGGTATTATCAATACTCATAAATACTTGGCCCTCGCCGGTTGGTTTTCCGGCCTTGTCCTTTTCAGGACTTACCAAGATGGTCAAGACACCATTCTCAGGCACCTTAATCTCAGACACAGAACCTGGTGTGTTTACCTTCACTGGCTCATTCTTTACGAATGTAGAGGTGAGCATGAAGAAGGTAAGCAACAGGGTCATAACGTCTGACATAGGCGTCATATCGATCCAGATGTCACTCTTCTTAATTTTTACTTTACCCATAGCGATAAAATTTTAAAGGGTTAGCAAAAATTAAGCCTCTTCTGCGTGGTTAGCTTCGTATGTCTGAGCAATTGAGTAACCTACCTCGTCGAGTGCGTATGTCAACTTATCAACCTTGTTTGTAAATGTGTTGTAAGATACTACAGCACACCAAGATGTCAAAATACCGAATGCGGTGTTGATCAACGCCTCAGAAATACCTACAGAAAGTGCTGCTGAGTCAGCGCCACCACCTTCACCCATGGCCTGGAATGACTTGATCATACCGGTTACAGTACCGAGAAGACCAGTCAAAGTACCGAGAGTTACGATTGTAGCGATGATAGGCAAGTTCATTGTCAAAGTTGGCATCTCCAACTGAGTTGCCTCCTCGTGAGCCTGCTGGATCTTAGCTACCTTCTGAGCCTTCTTCAAAGATGCATTAGCACCAGACTCCATTGACTTGTAAGCGTTCAAAGATGCCAATACTACGTTAGCAACTGTACCGCGCTGCTTGTTGCAGAGCTGCTCAGCCTTAGCGAAATCGTTAGCGTTCAATGCAGACTTGATGTTTGCTACGAACTTAGGAAGAGCACCTGTACCTGTAGCTGTCTTAAGAGCCAACCAACGCTCGATAGTCATAGCCAACACTGTGAGCAACAATGTGTGGATAACTGGTACGATTACACCACCCTTGTAAATTGTACCCCAATGTCTGCTGGGTGATCCTGGATACCTGGATCCTGGAAGTGCATGTCGTTACCGAACCATGTGAAGAACAATGTGAATGCGATGATAGCACATACCACGATGATCCAGAATGCGCCTCTTACTCCCTGAAAGCCCGCAGACTTCTTAGCTGGGGCTGCTTGTTTTGTAGTTGCCATAATTTTTACTTTTTTAAATTATTAGTTAATAAATTATTAATATGTCTTATTTATTTCTCGCTCTATTTTAGTTGTTTTGTATGCCTAGTTTGTGTTGTCTTGAATAAACACGCTTAGGTTATCCAAATTCCTTTGGCAAAGATAATAAATATTGAGAAACTATCGTCCTAATTAAGAAGTTTTAACGAGATATTGGCTCATTTTTTACCAATATCTCGCTTTTTTCTTACAAAGTTGACCTTTTTAGGACTCTTTTCTCCTATTTTTATTTCAATTTGCTCAGAGCTTCCTTGATGCGGCGGATTGCCTCTACGATGTTTTCATCGCTTGTAGCATAGCTCATGCGGAAGCAGTCTGGATCACCGAAGGCATCTCCACCTACTGTGGCTACGTGAGCCTCCTCCAGGAGGTACATTGCGAAATCTGTAGAGTTGTTGATGGTCTTCTCACCATTGCTCTTGCCGAAGTAGCTGTTGCACTTAGGGAAGAGATAAAAGGCCCCCTGTGGCATATTGACCTCAAGTCCTGGAACCTCCTTGGCGAGTTTCACGATGAGGTTGCGGCGACGCTCGAAAGCTACGCGCATCTCCTCTACAGCACCCTGGTCGAGTGTGTAGGCTGCCTCAGCAGCCTTCTGGCTTACTGAGCAGGTACCGCTGGTATATTGACCCTGCAACTTGTTGCATCCCTTGATGATCCACTCTGGACCAGCGAGGAAACCGATTCTCCATCCTGTCATGGCGTATGCCTTGGATACACCATTGGCGATGATCACCTGCTCCTTCATGCCAGGCTCCTGTGCAATGCTGTGATGCTTGCCGATATAGTTGATGTGCTCGTAGATCTCGTCTGCCAACACAAATACCTCTGGGTGCTTCTTCAGAACCTCTGCCAATGCTGCCAGCTCCTCCTTGGAATATACACTTCCGGTAGGGTTGCTTGGTGAGCAGAGAATGAGCATCTTGGTCTTTTCGGTGATTGCGTTCTCAAGCTGCTCGGCTGTCATCTTGAAGTCCTGGTCGAAACCTGCGTTTACGATGACTGGAGTACCGCCTGCCAATTTCACCATCTGTGGGTAGCTTACCCAATATGGTGCTGGGATGATTACCTCGTCGCCAGGGTTTACGAGAGCCAGTACGGCGTTGCATACGCACTGCTTGCCACCGGTGCCCACGATTACCTCGTTGACTGTGTAGTCAAGTCCGTTTTCTTTTTTCAATTTGGCAACAATAGCTTTTCGCAAGTCAGGATAACCAGGAACTGGTGAGTAACGTGAGAAGTTCTCATCAATAGCCTTCTTCGCAGCCTCCTTGATATTGTCAGGCGTGTTGAAGTCTGGTTCACCTACACTCATGTTAATTACATCGATACCCTGAGCTTTCATTTCACTACTCTTCTGTGACATCGCCAGCGTTGCTGATGGTGCCAATCTGTTAAGACGATCAGATAATTGTGCCATAATTCTATTTTATTGTTAATTAATCGTGTGCAAAATTAAGCATTTTATTTCTTTTTCGGAAGAAATTTATTCGTTATTTCGCGATTTGATGCAAAATAATAACATAATTTACATTATCAGAGGTGCAAAGTGTGCCCCATGCGGTCTCTCTTGGTCTTGAGATAGCGCTCGTTGTACTCATTTGGTACTACTTCGATAGGCACATTCTCTGTGATTTCGAGTCCATAAGCCTCCAGGCCGACACGCTTTACAGGGTTGTTGGTGAGCAGGCGCATCTTGTGCACGCCGAGGTGGCGGAGCATCTGTGCGCCGCATCCGTAGTCACGCTCATCTGGCTTGAAACCGAGGTGTACGTTGGCATCTACGGTATCGTATCCTTCTTCCTGCAGTTTGTAGGCTGCAATCTTGTTCATCAATCCGATGCCTCGGCCTTCCTGCTGCATGTAGATGACTACACCCTTTCCGGCTTTCTCGATCATCTGCATCGCCTTGTGCAGCTGCTGTCCGCAGTCGCATCGCTTGCTTCCGAGAATGTCGCCTGTGGCGCAAGAAGAGTGTACACGGACCATGATAGCTCATCTTCCTTCCATTCGCCCTTGATGAGTGCCATGTGTTCAAGTCCGTTGCTTGCCTGGCGGAAAGGAATCAGACGGAAGTGTCCGTATTCTGTAGGCATATCTACCTCTTCGCCCACCTCGATGAGCGATTCCTTCTTGAGTCTGTACTCGATCATATCCTTGATAGAGATGATCTTGAGGTTCCATTCCTTTGCCATCTCCATCAACTGTGGAAGGCGTGCCATGGTTCCATCTTCGTTCATGATCTCCATGAGGGCGCCTGCAGGATAGAGTCCTGCCATTCTGCAGAGGTCAATGGCTGCCTCAGTATGTCCGCTTCTTCTCAAAACGCCGTTGTCCTGGGCATAGAGAGGATTGATGTGACCTGGACGACCGAATGTCTGTGGGGTAGATGCCGGATCAGCAAGAGCCTTGATGGTCTCTGCGCGGTCGTGGGCTGATACTCCTGTTGAGCAGCCCTCCAGCTTGTCCACGGTAACTGTGAATGGGGTGCCGAGCATGGATGTGTTGTCTGATACCTGGTGAGGCAAGTCGAGTTCCTCGCATCGGCTCAGGGTGATAGGGGCACAGAGCACACCTCTTGCATTCTTGAGCATGAAGTTTACCTTCTCCGCGTCGATTTTTTCAGCGGCGATGATGAGGTCGCCCTCGTTTTCGCGATCTTCGTCATCTACAACGATGACAAACTTACCTTTCTGGAAGTCCTTTACTGCATCTTCGATGTATTTAGTTTAATATCTGCCATTTGTTTGATACTTTTTATAGTTACATTTCCTTTATCTGACTGATGATGTTTGCGTTACTCTGCTTGATGGTGTTCAGGTCTCGGTAGAGTCGGATTCTGAATCGCCACATTCTCAGGTAGAGTACGATGCCCACAGGTACGATGATGGCTGCAAGGATGTTGAGCCACTGGCGTTCGAATGGGCGGGTATGAGCCTTCGTCGCAAGAATAGGGTAGAGGTTGAGATTGTGAAGGATGACCTTGTTCCTGGTATTGGTCAGATCCTCTATCACGTTTTCAAGCTCATGCTAATGCGTTCAATTTCGTTGTCGGGCTGGTATTTGAAGAACACATTGATGAAGTTTGGAAGCTTCTTCAGCTCGTGTACCTTATTATATATATAGATATCGCTGTTGAGCTTTTCCAGTCGCTGTGCATCTTCTGTATATTTCGGCTCTTCGATGATGACCTCCTTGCCGAAGACGTGGCGTTTGATACGGAGACCGAGCAGTTTCATGAAGAACATCTTATACATCTCCATATTGAACACCGTAGAGTCGTTGCTTGCCTTGTAGGTGACGAATATGGCGATTGGTGCCAGTACGGCTGGAGCCAGTCCTTGACCGAACCAGATGGTCCAGGTTCCCAGTCTCGACATTCGGTAGCCCGTATTGTCGAGGATGTAGAAGATGATGAACACGAATACGGAGATGATGACCGGGAATCCCAATCCTCCCTTTCGGATGATGGCACCCAGTGGGGCTCCGATGAAGAAGAAGATCAGGCAGGAGAGTGCAGCGTGAACTTCTTGATAGCTTCTATCTTGTGTTGCCTGATGATATAGTCGGCATCGCTCGTAACCATTGCCTTGAAGTTGAGGTCGGTGAGCTCCTGCTGTGCTGTCATCTGTGCATCATTGAGTGCCCGAAGTTTCTTGTCGTTCGAGAGCTTATTATATAAGGTGTCAAAATTCTCCGTTTGTCCCTTCTTGATTTCTTTCAGCGAATCTACCTTGTTTACCTGTATCGTGCGGTAGAATCGGGCATTTGCCTCCGAAAGATAGTTCTTTCCTATGGAATCATACAGTCCGTTGATGGAGTCGATGGAGTGGAAGATCTCCGACAGACTTTTTCCCTTGGCATTGTTGGCAAGCGACGAGGCATCGGTAAGGTTGAAGTCGGCATCAAAGTCGAGCACGATCTTTTTGGAAACGAAGGTCTCTCTTCTGTATGGTACGGCAGCACTGTTGCCGAATTCGCTGCTCTTCATATTCTCAAACCATTCTCCGCTGTAGAGACTCAACACGAGGTGCTTCTTCTCGGCAGTACTTTGCAGCATTCCCGAGTCGGCAAGGATGATGGCGGCATCTTCGTAGCTGTCTGTCATGCGATAGATCATGATGCCGTAGAGCTTTCCTGTATTCATATCCTTCTTCTGCACATAGAGGTTGCAGTTCGGGATTCCATCGTAGAAGATGCCCTCCGGGATTTCCAGTTCCGGACTCTTCTGCTTCATGGATATGAGGAGTTGTGCCAGCTTCTGGTTGGAGTGAGGACCTACATTATTCTGGAAGTAGAAGGATCCGAACATGATGATGACGGTGATGACGATGAGCGAGCGGAAAGCCTGCATCAGAGAGATGCCGGCAGCCTTGATGGCAGTGAGCTCTGAACTTTCGCCGAGATTACCGAAAGTCATCAGTGAGGAGAGGAGGATGGCAAGCGGCAATGCCTGAGGTACGAGCATCAGACCCATGTACCAGAAGAACTGCGCCATCACGTCCATCGAGATTCCCTTTCCGATGAGATCGTCGATATATCGCCACAGGAACTGCATCATCAGCACAAACTGGCAGATGAAGAAGGTTCCCATAAAGAGAAGTCCAAATTGCTTGGCTATAAATATGTCTAATTTCTTAATTCTAAGCATTTCTTTTTTTCTAGTAAGCTGTTTTCTCGTCATTTTGAGGTAAACAGCTATCGTTTCAGCCTGCAAAGTTACACAAAAAAAATAGAAATCCTTCTTTTTCGCTTTTTTTATATATACAATAGGTGTAAATAGGTCGGAATTGAGCAAAAAAAGAAAAAACAAACTTTTTCGAAAATTTCTCCGAAAAATTGGTGGAACCAAATTAATTGTTGTACCTTTGCACCCGCAAATCAGAAATGACTTGTAAAGGATGGCGGGATAGCTCAGCTGGTTAGAGCGTCGGATTCATAATCCGGAGGTCGAGGGATCGTGGCCCCCTCCCGCTACATTGAGACACTAACTTTTTAGTTAGTGTCTTTTTTGTGCGCCAAACTTTTCCACATTTTTCCATAAAAGTCTTGATAAAGTTTTCCACAGGGGTGTTGATAACTGTGGAAAAGAAATATAAGTACCTGATAATCTGTTTAGCCTTGTTTGGATAACGATTGTTGATAACCGAATCTGCTAGAAGTTCTTCACATTTATTATCCATACATTTCTTGCATTTTTCAAAAATAAATAGTAAATTTGCCCCCAACTAAGAATTTGAGTCTTTATGAAGCAGCAACAAGTTTACAATTTAAAAGAGTTTGCCGCTCGCCACCATCTTGAAGTATCTTTGGGGCTTATGCCGCACATATTTATATAGACGATCTATGCGAAAAGGATTTTATAGAGATGGCTCTAGAGCGCACCCTGTTCACGAAACTCGTGTTGGTGACCAGGGGAAGAATCAAAATGGGGGTACTTCAGCAAAATACTGAAGCCAATAATTCCGGCAGGTCGCTTTCGGCAGGTGAATTGCTGGTCGTCTCGCCCAAGCATGTCATTGCTTTTTCCGAGATGTCGAGGGATTTTGAGGCTGAGTGCATCCTGGTGGATGAGGAGATTACGGCCGATGTGGTGTATCAGTTATCTGATGACAAGCAGAAAGCTGCCATCGATATCTTTCACATCATTCGTGATATCGTGCGTCATCAGCACATCTACAAGGTAGAGATGATCCAGTCGATGGTGAATGTCCTGAAGCTTTTGGTTTCGGAACTTCCTTACGAGAATGTATCGGTGACTCGCGATTTACGTCACAAGAAGGAAGTTTATGAGATTTTCCTTCATCTTCTGTATCGTTATTTCAAGACCGAGCGGCAGATCAGGTTCTATGCCGACAAGTTGAATGTCTCTGCACCTTATCTATCCAGGATGATCAAGGATATTTCGGGAACCACCGTGAATGATCACATCACTTCCCTGCTCTATAAGGAAATCTGCAATCTCCTGAAGCAATCGGACATGACGATGGGAGAAATAGCAGACCATCTGCATTTCAGCGATCAGAGTGCTATGACGAATTTCTTTAAGATGAGAGCGGGAATGACGCCGCTGGCATATCGGAACCAAGGCTGATGTTGAAGGCTTTTGCCTTACACGGCATTTAAGCTTTATGTATAACAAATAACCTGTAAGCTATATTCTTTTGGTGAGAATACGCTTACAGGTTTTTTGTTTGTCAGCTAATAAGCAGACTGGTTATGGAAAAATTTATTTCAGGGTAAATTTGTGTGACTGCAACATCTCCTTAGGATCGAGTGCCTTGTCAAGCTCTTCCTTGCTCAGAATGCCCTGTTCGATGACGATGTCATAAACGGAACGGCCTGTGGCGTGAGCTTCCTTAGCAACCTTAGTACTTTTCTTGTAGCCGATGATAGGATTGAGGGCAGTAACGATACCGATACTGTTCTTTACCATCTCGTAGCAGCGCTCCTTGTTGACGGTGATGCCGAGGATACACTCAGAAGTCAAAGTCTCGATAGCGTTCTTCATCCATGTCAAGCTCTCGAAGAGGCTCTCGGTGATGATAGGCTCCATTACGTTCAACTCCAACTGACCAGCCTCTGCTGCGAAGCTTACAGTAGCATCGTTACCGATAACTTTGAAGCAAACCTGGTTGGTTACCTCAGGGATAACAGGGTTCACCTTACCTGGCATGATAGAAGAACCTGGTGCCTTAGCAGGGAGATTGATTTCGTTCAGACCACAGCGAGGACCAGAAGCCATCAGGCGTAGGTCGTTACAAATCTTAGACAGCTTGATTGCCAAGCGCTTCAGAGCTGAAGAGTAGCTTACGTAAGCACCGGTATCAGGGGTAGCCTCTACCAGGTCGGTAGCTGTTTCGAAGTTTTCGCCAGTCAACTTGCTGAGGTTGGCAGCACAAAGCTTGGCAAAGCCAGGAACAGCGTTCAAACCTGTACCGATAGCAGTACCGCCCATATTGATCTCATGTAAGAGCTTCACGTTGCGCTCCAGATTGAGGATTTCCTCTTCCAGGTTGTTGGCGTATGCATTGAATTCCTGACCGAAAGACATTGGAACTGCATCCTGCAACTGGGTACGGCCCATCTTGATAACGTCTGCATATTCGTCTGCCTTGTAGCGGAATGCGCTGATCAAACCAGTCAAAGCACCTACCAGGTGTGTATTCATGCGAATCAAAGCCAAACGGATAGAGGTTGGGTAAACGTCGTTGGTGCTCTGTCCACAGTTGCAATGGTCGTTAGGAGAGCAGACTGATAGTCACCCTTCTCGTGACCCATGATTTCGAGTGCACGGTTAGCAATCACCTCGTTGGCATTCATGTTTACAGAAGTACCAGCACCACCCTGTACCATGTCGATAGGGAAGTTCTCATGCCATTTGCCTTCGATGATCTCGCGGCAAGCCTGAGAGATAGAACCGAAATTTCATCGTTGATTACACCGAGGGTATGGTTGGTCTCGATAGCTGCCAACTTCACGTAAGCGATAGCGATGATGAAATCAGGGTAAGCTCTCATAGTCTTACGGGAAATGTGATAGTTGTTGATACCGCGCTGTGTCTGTACACCGTAAAGTGCTTCAGCAGGAACTTTGAGTTCACCCAAAAGGTCTGCCTCTACTCTAAAATTTTTAACTTCAGCCATAATATAGTTAGTTTTGTTGTTTATACTAATGTTATCTATTCTCTAGTTATTGTATTATTTTTATTGATTCTCTGTTTTCGGAAGAAGGAGTTGTTTCCTTTATCCGCTGCAAAGATACGATGATTTCTGTAGATTCTCTTTATAAAAAATGAACCTTAATTTGTAAAAAACGTACCAAATGCGCTAAAATCCAAAAAAAAATAGTAAATTTGCACCGAAACTCTTGTAGAGGCAACTCTTTTAGAGCCTATCAATCTATAAATTTAAACAATACAATATATATGAAACGATATTTATACCTTATTATATATATAGGTTTGGGACTTTCTTTGGCAGCATGCAAGCAGCAGCCAAAGAAGTTTGTCATTGGCGTATCCCAATGCTCCGAGGATATCTGGCGCAACAAGCTCAATGATGAGCTGAAGATGGGAGAATATCTCAATGATTCTCTGATTGTGAAGCTTGCTTCCTCGAATGATGACAATGTGTTGCAGAACAAACAGGTTAATCAGTTCGTGGATGAGGGCGTGGATTTGCTGGTCATCTCTCCTAATCAGCTGAGTGCGATTTCCAAGGCGGTGGAGCGTGCCTACGAGAAGGGAATCCCGGTGATTCTGTATGATCGTATCTCCAATACCGATAAATATACTGCATTCATCGGCTGCGACAACTATCATATCGGTAAGTCGATGGGTACCTTTATAGCTCAAAAGCTTCAGGGTAAGGGACGCATTGTTGAAATCTGTGGATTGGATGGATCTTCGCCTGCCATGGAGCGCCATCTTGGTTTCATGGATGCCATTAAACCATATCCGGGTATCCAGGTGATTGCTTCTGAAGGAGGCAACTGGAAGGAGGAAGGAGGCGTTCAGGCAATGAAGCGCATCCTGAAGAAGACACAGGATTTTGATTATGTCTTTGCTCACAACGATCGTCTGGCATGGGGCGCCTACGAGGCTGCCAAGCAGATGGGGCTGCAGCATCGTTATAAATTTACGGGTGTTGATGGAATGGCTACCAAGGGTGGTGGTCTGGAGCTGGTGCGCGATGGCATCTTCGAGGCTTCCTATCTTTATCCTACCAAGGGTGATGAGGTGATTGCCTTGGCGATGAAGATCCTGAAGCATCAGCCTTTTGAGCGGAAAAACTATCTCAGTACATCTATCATTACCCAGGAAAATGCGGAACTTACGTTGATGGAAGCCAGAGACGCTGAACGACAGGCTCATAATCTGAAGGCTTTGCATAAACAGGTGGATCGGTATCTTTCTGACTATAATTCCCAGAAAGTGATGTTGATAGGCTTGTGCCTGTTCTTGCTGGTTTGTATAGTCGCTGCTGCTATGATTTTCCGCAGTTATGTGGTGAAGGCTAAACTGAATGAGGAATTGGCGAGAACCAATGGAGAGTTGAAAAGAGTGAATGGGGAATTGGAAAGCAAGAACGCGGAGTTGAAACGACTGAACGAGGAGGTGTTGGAACTCACCCATTCCCGCCTGGTGTTCTTTACGAATATCAGTCATGAGCTCCGTACTCCATTGACATTGATTGCCGATCCTGTGGAAATGCTGCTGGAGGACAGTGGTATCAAGGGAAAGAGTCGTGAACTTTTAAAGATGGTGAAGCGTAATGCGGTAGCTCTGCAGCAACTGGTGAGCAGTATCCTCGATTTCCGAAAGATTCAGAACGGAAAGATGGAGTTGATTCTCTATCGCTTCGATCTGGTGAAAGCATTGAAAATGTGGGTAGGCGATTTCCAGCTTACTGCTGAACGTAAGCAAATCAAGCTCCATTTGGATATAACTGATTCTGTCGGTTCTCAGGAGGTGGTTGCAGATAAGGAGAAGATAGCTCGTGTTGTCTTCAATCTTCTGAGCAATGCCTTGAAATATACACCTGCCGGTGGCGATATTTTCGTATCTCTGAAAGATGAGGATGGAAGTTCCGCCTGGATGTAAGGGATACCGGTAAGGGAATCTCGCAGGAAGAGGCTGGCAAGATTTTCGAGCGTTTCTTCCAGGCTAAGGGAGCAGCAAGCGGTACGGGCATCGGCTTGGCTTTGGTGAAGTCGTTTGTTGAATTGCATCATGGCGAGGCTCGTGTAGAAAGTGAATTGGGTAAGGGATCCGACTTTTTCGTGGTGATTCCTCGTGAGCAGGAGGATAAGTCGCTAGTTATCCACACGGATGTGGATAATGTAGATAACTCTGTAAATGCTTCTTTATCAGAATGTAAAACTTTGATTAGTGAGTCAGAACTGCAATATATCGACGATGGAGAGAGAAAAAGTGGAAAAGTACAGCAGGTGCTGAGCGAATATGCGAATAAGCCAACCGTCTTGGTTATCGATGACAACAATGATATCCGTCAGTATGAGCATACCCTTCTGCAGGATGATTATATCGTTCTGGAAGCTGCTGATGGTAAGGAAGGACTGGATGTTGCCAAGAAGGAAGTTCCCGACCTGGTGATTTGTGATGTGATGATGCCGGTGATGGACGGTTTGGAGTTTACCCAGAATCTGAAGACCCATACGGCAACCTCTCATATCCCTGTCATCATGCTTACGGCGAAGAATCTGGAAGAGCATCGTGCCGAGGGTTATGAACATGGTGCCGATTCCTACATCACCAAGCCATTCCACAGCAAGGTGCTCTTGGCACGTATAGAGAATCTGTTGAAGCAGCGCAAACTTCTGAAGCATCTTTTCCAGGGCACTCTGGAGGCAGAGCAGGAAATCGCCGATTCTCATCTGGAAGATCGTGATAAGCAGTTTATGAAACAGCTTCACGCCATCATACAGAAGAATCTCTCGGATAGCGAGTTTGGCGTCGAGGATATCGGTAAGCAGATAGGCTTGAGCCGCGTCCAGCTTTATCGCAAGGTGAAGGCGATGACGGGTTCTTCTGTCGTTGATCTGCTCCGCAAGGCTCGCTTGGCGAAAGCAAAGCGTTTGCTGGAATCCCGCAGTATGAGTGTCTCCGAGGTTGCCTATGATGTGGGCTTCTCTGCTCCTTCTTATTTCACCAAGTGTTTTAAGGATGAGTATGGTATTTTACCGGGAGATGTAGGAAATGTATAATATGACATCATATAATTTACGTAGTTTCTAATAATAACTAATTTTCAGAAGAAAATGAAAAGAAAATCACTTTTATTACTATTTGTATGTCTCACCTTGCTGGCACATGCAGTCAAGGTGAACGTAACGAATGCCGTAGATTTCGTCAATCCACTCGTGGGTTCAGATTCCAACCCCGAGCTTTCTACAGGAAATACTTATCCAGCCATAGCAATGCCTTGGGGTATGAACTTCTGGGTTCCTCAGACCGGAAAGATGGGGGATGGATGGCAATACACCTATTCAGCTAAAAAAATCAGAGGATTGAAGCAAACGCATCAGCCAAGTCCTTGGATTAATGATTATGGTCAGTTCTCTCTCTTGCCTACCGTGGGTAAACCGGTCTTTGATGAGGCGAAGCGAGCAGCTGGTTCTCTCACAAGGCAGAGAAGGCTATACCTTATTATTATAGTGTCTATCTGGCAGACTATGATGTAACGGCAGAGTTGTGCCTACGGAGCGCGCTGCCTTGATGGCTTTCACCTTCCCGAAGACTGATCAGGCAAATGTGGTGATTGATGCCTTTGACAAGGGAAGTTGCATTCAGGTGATTCCTGCTGAACGGAAAGTAATCGGTTTTTCTACCGCAACAGTGGGGGAGTACCTGATAATTTCCGCAATTACTTTGTCATCGAGTTCGATCACGACTTGATGCATTTGTCAGTGTGAAGGATGGTCAACTGATTTCTGCCAGCGAACAGAAGGGAAACCACGTGGGTGCCATCATTACTTCAAAACCCGTCAGCGTGGAGAGAAAATTCAGGCACGTGTAGCTTCTTCGTTTATCAGCAGTGCTCAGGCTATGCAGAATCTCAAGGAATTGGGACAGGCGGATATGGATCAGCTCAAACAGCAGGGCCGTCAGCGCTGGAATGAAGTTCTGGGAAAGATAGAGGTCGAGGATGAGAGTATCGATCATCTCCGTACTTTCTATAGCTGTCTCTATCGTTCGGTACTCTTCCCTCGTGCTTTCTACGAGAAGGATGCTGCTGGCGAAATCGTGCATTACAGTCCTTACAATGGTACGGTTCAGAAGGGCTATATGTTCACGGATACTGGTTTCTGGGATACTTTCCGCTGTCTCTTCCCTCTTCTCAACCTGATGTATCCATCTGAAAACGTGAAGATTCAGAAAGGTCTTGCCAATACTTATAAGGAGAGTGGTTTCCTGCCAGAGTGGGCGAGTCCGGGTCATCGTGGTTGTATGGTAGGTAATAATTCTGCCTCTGTGGTAGCCGATGCTTATCTTTCCGGTTTGCGCGGCTATGATATGGAGACGCTTTGGCAGGCTGTGGTTCATGGTACCCAGGCTGTTCATCCACAGGTAAACTCTACCGGACGTTGGGATATGAGTATTACAATAAGTTGGGTTACGTGCCATACGATGTGAAGATCAATGAGAGTGTAGCCCGTACCTTGGAATATGCTTACGATGACTGGTGCATCTATCAGTTGGGTAAGGCTTTGGGAAAGTCGGCTAGGGAGCTGAAGCCTTTTGCCAAGCGTGCGATGAATTATCAGAAGGTGTTTGATAAGGAAACAACCCTGATGCGTGGCAGATTGAAGAATGGCAAGTTTATGTCTCCTTTCAATCCTCTGAAGTGGGGTGATGCCTTTACTGAGGGTAATGCCTGGCATTATACCTGGTCGGTGTTCCATGATCCTCAGGGATTGATCCAGCTGATGGGTGGTAAGGATGCTTTCAATCAGATGCTCGACTCTGTCTTTATCCTGCCTCCTGTCTTCGATAATAGTTACTATGGATATACGATTCATGAAATCCGTGAGATGCAGGTGATGGATATGGGAAATTATGCACATGGCAACCAGCCTGTCCAGCACGCCATCTATCTCTATGGCTATAGCGGTCAGCCTTGGAAGACTCAGTATTGGATTCGCCAGGTGATGGACAAGCTTTATACGCCAGCTCCTGATGGCTATTGTGGTGATGAGGATAATGGTCAGACTTCAGCCTGGTATGTTTTCTCGGCGATGGGATTCTATCCTGTTTGTCCAGGAAGTGGCCAGTATGTGTTGGGAACTCCTTATTTCAAGTCGATGAAACTTCATTTGGAGAACGGCAAGGAAGTAGATATCCAGTCGGAAGGCAAGGGATGCTATGTGGATGAAATGTTGCTGAATGGCAAATCTTACCAGCATAACTATCTTGATATGCGTTCTTTGATGCAGGGAACACAGATTACCTATCGACTTCTGAGCAACCAAACTTGCAGCGAGGTACTCATAAAGATGATGCTCCTTACTCTTTTTCAAGGAAATAACCGATAGCGATTCAAAAAATCGTTCGGGAAAGGTGCAAAAATCGTTCATTTTCGATGAAAAGAGTGCAAAGTACCATTTTTTTCTAGTTTTTGAACGATAATTATCCATGACTTTCGCTAAATCTTTATACTTTTGCACCAGAAATTTGAAGTTAATAAATTGTTTCAAGTATTTGAGGTAGTAATATTTGCAAGTTTTTAAGTTTAGGTTTTAATGGTTTATAAAGTTTAAGATTTAGTAAGTTCATAGGTTTAGTAAGTATATAGGTTTTAGTTATTTTGGTTTATAGGATTGTTTTTCAGAGGTAATTAGTTTCTTTTAGGTAAAAGATTGTTTTGGGAAAATGTTAGTTAGTTGTTTAAGATTGGTTTATGTTAGTTTTTGGAAAAAAAACAGTAAAAATGAAAAAGCAGCTGCAGGAATATGCCTGTCAGCTGCTTTTCACTTTCTATTCGGGGCTTATCTCCTTTTCTTCTTTCATTTCATCTCCTTCTCATCACCTTTCTCATTCTTTCCATTCCTTAAACTCGAGTTCCAGCTCCCGGTACTCAGGTTTCAGGGTACTGTTCTCCTTGTCTTCCTTCCGGGCTTCTTCTGAGGTGGCATTGCTTACGGATAGGCCCAACAGACGGATGGGACGGCTCGAAGAGTAATTTACCAGTTGAAGCAGTCGCTTGGCCAGGGGAAGGATATCGTCCTTTTTCGTCAGAATCTTCTCCTGAGAGATGCTGCGGGTAATCTGGGTGAAATCCGAGAACTTCACCTTTAGGGTTAAGGTCCTTCCTTCAAAACCGCTCTTGGCGATTCGCTCCAGCAGTTCAAGAACCGTATGGTAGAGTTCGATAATCACTGCCGACTTGGCATAGATATCCTCCAGGAAAGTCTGTTCGCAGCCTACCGATTTCCGTTCCCGGTAGGTGATGACAGGTCGTTCATCTATCCCCCTTGCGAAATCATAGAAGATGTGTCCGGCTTTTCCGAACACTTCTACCAGATGTTCTTCGGATACTTTCCTCAGGTCTGCTCCGTTGAAGATACCCATGAAATGCATCTTTTGCAGTGTTTTCTTGCCCACACCCCAGAAATCCTCTACAGGCAGCTGGGCGATGAAATCGAGCGCCTTGTCGGATGAATGGTGCAGATGCCGTCGGGCTTGCGGTAATCAGAAGCCACTTTGGCGAGAAACTTGCAGTAGCTGATGCCAGCCGAGGCGGTGAGTCCGGTTGCCTCCTTGATACGGGTTTTGATTTCTTTGGCAATATCCACCGCCAGTTCTATCCCTTTCTTGTTGTGAGTGACATCCAGAAAGGCTTCATCAATGGAGATGGGTTCAATGAGATTGGTGTATTCCTGGAATATCTGATGTATCTGATGAGATATTTCTGCATAATAAGAATGCCGGCACGGCACGATGATGAGATCTGGACAGCGCTGCTTGGCTTGAGCAATGGATTGCGCCGAGTGAACGCCCCTTTTTCGAGCTTCATAGCTGGCTGTAGAAACCACACCACGAGGTCCGTCGAAGCCCACCGCTACCGGTTTGCCCCGAAGTTCCGGATTGTCTCTCTGCTCTACAGCTGCAAAGAAGGCATCCATGTCGATATGTATGATCTTTCGCTCAGTCATTCCTGCCTTATTTTTCCCAAAAGTACAAAAAAGATGCGTTTCCACAAAATCTAAGCTGTTTTTTATTGTTCGTTAACGTTTTCGGGTATTAGCCTACATGACCCATCGAAACAGGCTGCGTTGAGCATCTCAAGTACTTGCGTTAGCCAACTCAAGTACTTGCGTTAGTCAACGAAGCTATCTGCGTCTGCTTCCGGAGTCGTCTCCGATAGCTTACGGAACCACTTGAGTAAGCTGAACCAAACACTTGACCTCACTGATTCATGCACTAAGGAAGAGGGTAATCGTAATGTGATGCTCAATGCAGCCAGTGCGAATGGTCCTCGTGAGATTCAGATAGGCTTGCCTTCTGCCGATGTCAACGTTTTGGAGAATGGTTTGCCTGTTACTTACGCAACCAATCCTCATTCTGTCAATACCATCTGGCGTGGTGATGCAAGTTTGAGCCATCAGGGCTCAGGGGAGATTGTCCGTGGATAAAACAACCTCTGTTTCTTATTTACCGGTTTGCTGTTTCATTCCCTCAAAAAACTTTTGCTGCAATTGTTTGGCCAGTTGATTATCAGGGTTGAGTTTGAGAGCTTTTTCGTAATCCTGCATCACTTCCAGATAATAGCGTTGACCGTTTTGCCCTGGATTCTGTACGATGCGTACCATATAGAGAAAACCGCGAAGGGTACAGATGTCAGACGGGTCAGCATGCTTTATATTCTCCATCTTGGCAATGGTTTCTTCAGTCTCTTTTAGAAGATTTTCTGTTTGTGGAGCATGCGGATTCATCACGGAATAATTGAGACTTTGCAAAGCTATCTGAAACTTGGGCTGGATGCTATCAGGAAACATATCATCAATACGCTTCATCTCTGCAATACAATTAAGTATGCTCTCTGATGTCGGTTGCTGAAGTTTAGCAAGCGACTGTCCGATAAGCCCCTGCATTGTGGATTGCTGGGCATAGATAACTACAGATGTTGTCATGAAGAAGACAGACATCAATACGAATCGTTTAAAAGTTTGAAATGTCATATGCTTTATTATTTTTAAGTGAAACAAATATGCCTATATATAAAAATCTGTCTCTAGAAGGAACTATCGAACGTCCGTTAGTATTATATCCGAAAATGTTTGTACGGCCGAGGATGTTGTTCAGAGAAGAATAGATAATGACCTTGGGACTTAGCAGATAAGTAAGGTTTATATCTACGCTATTATAATGTGGTGTCTTGGCAATAAGAAAATGACGTCCGCTTGCATACGATTCAGTCAGCCCGATGATTGCTTTGCCGAATGAATATTTTGCTGTCAATCTCAGATTATGCTTGAGACGTAGTCAGGTATTCGCTCTTCTGTGTATTCGTGATAGAATCGCTTGGAATCGTTGTAGGAATATGAAAATGCTGTGGTCAGATGTTTGAAAAGCGAATGCTCTTCTACAAAAATGTCTATACCTTTACTCTTTCCATATCCTTTCGGTTGGTAAATACCCTTTTCCCATAAAGGCAATCGCTGATATTTTTTCCAGTAGGGTTCTATTCGTATGAGTGTACCAGGCGACTTATATTGTATGGATAGGATAGCATGATCTGCCGTACTTTGTCCAAGAGATTTCTTGTTTGTTGCAAGATAGTCATCTTCTGGAGTCTGGCTATACCGACCGGTAGCAAATGAAAGCTGAAAATTCTTGTTAGGAATATAACATAGTGTAGCCCTTGGCATAAACAGCCAGTTGGCATGAGCCATATATTCTGTCCTTGTCGAAATATTCAGGAACACATGGGGCATCATCCTCCATTGGGCATCAATATGAGCAGCAAGAATATTATAATCCAACTTGTAGCAATCGTTTTCGTACTCCATGAGGCTGTTTCGCAGATAGTCCTCCATTCCTGCCGATATTTTTAGTGCATCCGAGCAAATTTTGCGTATTCCTGTTTTCTGATGTATCTCATTCCTGAAGTTGTAATATCGGTCACCAGCAATCTTCGCATCTTCTATATCGTTGAATACCGATGAGCTTGCCATACCACAAAAGAGCGTGTAGCCAGCACCCCACTGTGCCTTATAGGTTGTGTTGGCATAGATATTATTCTCTTTGAGCGAAAGGTTTTGGTTGTCTATATGCTGTCCTACAGATGTAAAATCATAGCCAACGTATGTTTTCAATATTCCGGCATTTCGGAACTCATTCTTGTATTGTGATTCGCCAGATAGTTTTAGATAAGGCTTGTTGAAATCAAGCCTTTCTGAAAAATAACTGATTGTAGATTCCCAAACTTGTCAGTGCGGCATTAAAGGATAAGCTGCTGTGGAATATGCCTTGGTGCCACCGATGTTCCAGTCAACCAATGATGCGCTGACTCCATATTTGTCACTTGTTGCAGCATCTGATGTTTCCATAGGGAGAACGGAGGAAAGTGCTTGTCCATATTCTCCGCTATATCCACCAAGAGAAAAGTTGATACCTTTAAATATAAAAGGAGAGAATCGTCCACGTACAGCAGTATTTTCTGTGTTTGTACTATATGGAACAAGGACGTGCATTCCGTTAATGAAAGTCTGGCATTCTTCGCTTTCTCCACCACGGACATAGAGCTTTCCATTTTCTCCCACTTTTTGAGTGCCGGGTAAAGTTTGCAGGGCTGCAACAATGTCCCCGCATGAATTACCTGCCATCACAATATCTAAGCATCCATAGTCTTGAAGTTGTCACTTTTCCCGAAACTGTAAGTGCTGGCAGATATTACAACTTCTTGGATTGCCGTAGCTTTTTCTTTCATTTGGAATAGAAAGATTTATGTAACTTGCAGGCATCTGTAGTCTGCATATATTCTTCAAAACCA
>ENA-OQCS01000348-OQCS01000348.1-human-gut-metagenome-genome-assembly--contig:-NODE-348-length-25505-cov-3.423241_pt1 | contig 25505 bp, 40 predicted proteins | sample MGYA00242757_ERZ504575 | MGnify/ENA primary metagenome ERZ504575 (study PRJEB26092, sample SAMD00036297) | human gut metagenome | host: Homo sapiens | study: EMG produced TPA metagenomics assembly of... | reverse complement strand
CCGCTGAACCTTCTGCGTGCGGCGCAGCGGGGAGAATCTGTCCGCTTTTCTGTCTGGGACTTCCGGGGCATCACCTATGTCCGGCAGGCGGTAGCACTGCTGGAAGCTGCCCTGACCTGCCGGCGGGTCTATAACTTTGGCAGTGAAAACGCTGAAACATGGTACTGACCGCCCGGCAGTTTGCTGAGACACTGGGGATCACGGTCGATATTCAGGAAGCTGACTGGGCACGGATCTTGCGATGGATTGCAGCAAGCTGCAGGCGCATGGCATCGTATTTGACACTACACAGGGCAGGGCTGACGCGCTGTTTTGCGGGGATTATGGACTGCTCTGACCGCAGAAACAAAAAATTTTTTCCGTATCGCACAAAAAAACAGAGAAAAGCACGAAAAAAGCAGGGGATTCTGTATGATGCCAGCCGAATCAGGCTGGACAAATCATGCGGAAGTCCTGCTTTTTTGCTTGTCTGCCGGAGAAAAGTTCACTTGTGGGATGCAGCAATTTTTCATACAAAAGTCATACTTATTTACATCTTATCTGCATTTTGCTATAATATTTTCGCTTTTTTTGCAAAGCATCCGAACCGCATAAACCTTTAAAACCTTGAGGAGAGTGGATTTTTTGAAGGAAGTCAAGCTTGAAGAAGCGGCTTATCAGTTGAAGCCAAAATGTCTCTGCGGCAGGCGATCCCGCTGGGCTTGCAGCACGTCTGCGCCATGTTCGTGGGCAACCTGACCCCGCTGCTGATCATCACCAGCGCCTGTGGCATTGCAGGCGGCGAGTTTGCAGACCTGCAGGTCACCCTGCTGCAGAGTGCCATGTTCGTGGCAGGTATCGTCACGCTGGTGCAGCTGTTCACCATCGGACCCGTGGGCGGTGCAGTGCCTATCATCATGGGTACCAGTTCCGGCTTTATCGGCGTGTTCAACAGCGTTGTTGGCACGATGGGCGGCGGTGTGCTGGCCTATGGCGCGATCATGGGCGCATCCATCATCGGCGGTATTTTTGAAAGCGTGCTGGGCTTCTTCCTGAAGCCGCTGCGCAGGTTCTTCCCGCCGGTGGTCACCGGCACGGTGGTGCTTTCCATCGGTCTTTCGCTGATCTCGGTGGGTATCAACTCCTTCGGCGGCGGCAACAAGGCCAAGGACTTCGGCTCTGTGGAGAACCTGCTTCTGGCACTGTTCGTGCTGGTGGTCATCCTGTTCTTCAAGCATTGGACTACCGGTTTTCTCAGCTCCTCCGCCATCCTCATCGGCATTCTGGCCGGTTATGTGGTTGCTTTCATTATGGGTCTGGTGCTGCCCACCACCGGCGTGACTGCTGATGGTGTAGAGTTCACCAAGGCATGGTGCTCAACTGGAACAAGGTGGCACAGGCCTCCTGGTTCGCAGTACCCAAGCTGATGCCGGTCAAGGTGGTATTCGATGCCCGTGCAATCCTGCCGGTGCTGATCATGTTCATCGTTACCGCAGTGGAGACTGTGGGCGATATCTCCGGCGTGATGGAGGGCGGCATGAACCGCGAACCCACCGACAAGGAGCTGTCCGGCGGCGTCATCTGCGATGGCCTCGGCTCCACCTTTGCCGCACTGTTCGGCGTGCTGCCCAATACCTCCTTCAGCCGAACGTGGGTCTGGTGGCCATGACCAAGGTGGTCAACCGTATGGCACTGGCCTCCGGTGCCGTGTTCCTGATCCTCTGCGGCCTGATCCCCAAGCTGGGCGCGCTGATTTCCATCATGCCGCAGGCGTTCTGGGCGGTGCTGCCGTTATGATGTTCTCTTCCATCGTGGTCAGCGGCATCCAGCTCATCACCAAGGAAAAGATGACCCCGCGTCAGCTTACCATCGTCTCGGTGGCTCTGGGTGTTGGCTACGGCATGGGTGCCAACAGCGGTATTCTGGCACAGGCTCCGCACGCTTTCCAGCTGATCTGCGGCGAGTCCGGCATCGTTCCGGCTGCGTTCGTGGCGATCCTGCTGAATGTGCTGCTGCCGAAGGATGACAAGGCAGTATAAAGCTCAAAGCTTCTGCCGGGCCAGTGCTTCCAATTGCGCCAGTGCTTCGGGCGTGTCGGCGTCGGCCAATTCATTCCGATCCGCAATGTAAACGGTGTGAACATGCGCGGGATATTTCCGAAGCAGAACACTTCCGCCCATGCCCTGCGGCAAGGTGAGCAGTTCCTGAAAAAGTCCTTTTTCAAACAGAACGGGACTTCCAGTAAGGGGAGACGGGTCGTTACGGACCCGGAATCCCAGACGGAAGATCTCCCGTTCTGTTTCTTTTGTCGTTCCAGCCGAGTTCTTTGATCCCACCCGGAGATGCCTGCCATGGCTTCCACTGTCTCGCGGCACAAAAGCGGTTGGTCTCCCGGCAGGAACATGCAGCCAAAAAGCTCCGGAACCTGTTCCAGCAGCGCAGAAAGCCCCAGCCGCACCGTATCGTTTCGACCAGGCAGATCATGCAGCAGCACCGGAACATTGCGGGAGCGGCAAAGCTGCGCAACTTCGTCCGAACGTGTCACCACGATGCGGGCCGAAAGCTTTGGAGTATCGGTCGCTGCAAATGCGCGGCATAGCATCGGTTCCCCGCAGAACGGCGCAAGGAGTTTGTTGGAGCCGAAGCGCTGGCTCAGACCGGATGCATGATGACACAGCCCACCGGAAGAAGTTCTTTCATATAGTACCACTCTTTCTGAAACGAATTCACAATAGTATTATATCGAAATCTGTGTTAAAATAAAAGAACAGAGAAAAAAAGAGAGAGGAACCTGCATCTATGATGACGATCCGAGAATATAAGCAGGCCGAAAGTCTGGAAGAAGCGTGGCAGCTGAACCAGAAAAAGGCCAACCGTGTGCTGGGCGGCATGATCTGGCTCAAAATGGAGAACATCAATGTCGGTACAGCCATCGACCTGTCCGGTCTGGGACTGGACACCATAGAGGAGACCGAGGGCAGCTTTTCCATTGGTGCCATGGTTACACTGCGCCAGCTGGAAGAGCACGCCGGTCTTGCTGCGTATACCCATGGCGCAGTAAAGGAAGCGCTGCGGCATATCGTGGGCGTGCAGCTGCGCAATCTGGCAACTGTGGGTGGCAGCATCTACAGCCGGTTCGGCTTTTCCGATGTGCTCACGCTGTTTATGGCCATGGACTGTTCGGTAGAGCTGTACAAGGGCGGCATCGTGTCTCTGCGGGAGTACGCCGAGCGTCCCTATGACCGGGACATCCTTGTGCGGCTGATCGTTAAAAAGGAAGAAGCAGAATTTTTCTATCAGTCCGTGCGCAACAGCCAGACTGATATCCCGGTGCTTACCTGCGCTGCCGCCCGTCTGGAAAACGGCAGCTATCGCATTGCGATCGGTGCGCGGCCGCTCAAGGCTGTGCTGTTTGAGCTGCCGGCAAAGGCGGGTGTTTCTGCGCAGGAACTGGCGCAGAACTTTGCCGATGAAGTAAAGCAAAAAATTGTCACTGGCTCCAATATGCGCGGCAATGCCGAGTACCGCCGCCATCTGGCAGGCGTTCTGACAAAGCGTGCTGTTCTGGAACTGGAAGCACGCACGGCACAGGAGGAAAATTAAATGCAGATCACTCTTACATTGAACGGCATCAAGGTCACAGAGGATGTGGCTGCAGATATGCTGCTGATCGATTTTGTACGTGCCCACGGCTGCAAAAGCGTTAAGCGCGGCTGTGAGACCTCCAACTGTGGTCTGTGCACGGTGTTTCTGGACGAGAAACCGGTGCTGTCCTGTTCGGTACTGGCAGCGCGTGCCAGCGGCCACAGCATTACCACACTGGAAGGCCTGCAGGAAGAAGCCGCGGAGTTCGGCGGCTTTATCGCGGATCAGGGTGCAGAGCAGTGTGGCTTCTGCAACCCGGGCTTTATCATGAACGCGCTGGCCCTCTTCCGCGAGAATCCGTACCCCAGTGAGGAAGAAGTGAAGGAATATCTCTCCGGCAACCTCTGCCGCTGCTCTGGCTATGAGGGCCAGCTGCGCGGCATCATGAACTTTCTGGCATGGAAAAAGCAGAAGGAGGCCGCAGAATGAGTACCATCAACAAGCCTTTCCGTAAAAAGGATGCCATGCAGCTGGTCACCGGCCAGCCCGTCTATATGGACGATGTGATCCCGCAGGACTGCCTGATCGTAAAGCTGCTGCGCTCTCCGCACGCAAATGCCATCGTCAAAACTATCAATACGGCTGTAGCAAAAAAGGTGCCCGGCATCGAGGCGATCTTTACATGGGAGGATGTGCCGCAGGATGCGCCGCGCTACACGCAGGCTGGCCAGACCTATCCGGAAGCCAGTCCGCGTGACCGCCTGCTCATTGACCGCCATGTGCGCTTTGTGGCGATGTGGTGGCCATTGTGGCCGGTAAGGACGAAAAGTGCGTGGATAAGGCTCTCAAGCTCATCAAGGTGGAATATGAGGTTTTGGAAGCAGTGCTGGACTATCACACTGCCAAGGACAACCCCATTCTGGTGCATCCGGAGGACAACTGGGCCAGTCTGTGTCCGGTGGGAGCCGACAACAAACGCAACCTCTGCGCCCACGATGAGAGTGGTTCCGGCGATATCGATGCAGTGCTTGCAGCCAGCGATGTAGTCATTGACCACATTTACCACACCAAGGCCTGCCAGCAGGCATGATGGAGACCTTCCGCACCTACTGCTCCATTGATACCTATGGGCGGCTGAATGTGCTCAGCTCCACGCAGATCGTGTTCCATGCACGGCGCAATATTGCGAACGCACTGCATATCCCCAAAAGCATGGTGCGCGTGGCAAAGCCCCGCATCGGCGGCGGATTTGGTGCCAAGCAGACGGCGTCAGTGAGGTATATCCGGCTTTTGTGACTTGGAAGACCAAAAAGCCTCCAAGATCATTTTCAGTCGTGTGGAAAGCCAGATCGCATCCTCGCCGCGTCACGAAATGGAGATCCATGTGCGGCTGGGTGCCACGAAGGACGGCGTTGTGAAGGGCATTGATCTGTACACCCTTTCCAATACCGGTGCTTACGGTGAGCATGGCCCTACGACCGTGGGCCTTTCCGGTCACAAGTCCATCCCGCTGTACGGCAAGGCAGAAGCCTTCCGCTTTATCAGTGATGTGGTGTATACGAACCACATGTCTGCCGGTGCTTACCGCGGTTACGGCGCAACGCAGGGACTGTTTGCCGTAGAATCTGCTGTCAATGAACTGGCTCATAAGCTGAATATGGACCCCTTTGAGCTGCGGCTGAAAAACACCGTACAGGAGGGCGATGTGATGCCCGCCTACTATGGGGCTGTCAACACCAGCTGCGCGCTGGACCGCTGCCTTGTCAAGGTGCGGGATATGATCGACTGGGAGCACAAATACCCTGCCCGTGATATGGGCAACAGCAAGGTGCGCGCTGTCGGTATGGGCATGGCGATGCAGGCTCCGGCATTTCCGGCATGGATGTGGGCAGTGCCACCCTGAAACTGAATGACGACGGCTTCTACACCCTGATGATCGGTGCGGCCGACATGGGCACCGGCTGTGACACTACACTGGCGCAGATCGCCGCCGAAGTGCTGGACTGCCCGCTGGACAATATCACGGTCTTCGGAGCTGATACGGATACCTCGCCCTATGACTCCGGCTCCTATGCGTCCAGTACCACTTACGTTACCGGCAAGGCCACCGAAAAGTGTGCCATGAAGCTGCGCGGCCAGATCTGCAAGCTGGGCGCAGAGCTGCTGGAATGCACCGAGGACGAGGTGAAATTTGATGGAAAAGATGTTTTCAAGAGCAAAGATCCCACACAGAAAAAGTCTCTGAGCGAGATCGCGTATGCTTCGCAGTTCGGCCACATGGTTCCGCTGGAAGCCACCGAAACGCATACTTCGCCTTTGTCGCCGCCGCCGTTCATGGTTGGTGCTGCTGAGGTGGAAGTGGATACTGAGACCGGCGAGGTAAAGCTGCTGGAATTTGATGCCTGTGTGGACTGCGGCACGCCCATCAACCCGAACCTGACCCGTGTGCAGACTGAGGCGGTCTGCTGCAGGGCATCGGCATGACTCTGACAGAAAACATCACCTACGATAAAAATGGCTACCCGGAAGAGAATTCTCTGTTCCAGTACAAAATTCCGGCCCGCACCGATGTGGGCAAGATCAAGGTTGAATTCGAGAGCAGCTATGAACCCAACGGACCCTTTGGCGCAAAGTCCATCGGCGAGGTGGTCATCAACACACCGCTGCTGCCATTTCCGATGCCATCTATAATGCTATCGGCACCCGGTTCTATGAGCTGCCCATCACACCGGAAAAAATCGCCATGGCAGTTGCAGAAAAGCAGAAATGATCGACGAAAAAATTTTTCCGTTTCTTGCGGAGAAGGGACATGTTATTTCTCTGGTGGGCGGCGGCGGAAAGACCACACTGATGTACAATCTGGCTGCGCACTGCGCCCGCAAGGGCTGGCGGGTATTGGCCGCTACCACCACCCATATTATGCAGCCGCCCGGCGGGGTCTGGGCACAGACGGATGCAGAGCTTTTCCGCCTGTGGAAGTGCGGCAGTTATGCCGTGGCAGGAACCGCTGCACACGGCGGCAAATTGACGGCCCCGCCGCAGGCACAGCTGGAGCGCTGGATAACCCTTGCAGATATCGTGCTCATTGAAGCGGACGGCGCAAAACGGATGCCCTGCAAGCACCCGCTGCGCACGAGCCGGTGCTTTTACCGCAGTGCGATACGGTTCTGGCCGTAGCAGGGCTTTCTGCGTTGAGGCATCCGCTCCGGGAGGTCTGTTTCCGGGCAGAGCTTGCCGCAGAGCTGCTTTGTGTTCCGCAGGATGCGCAGTTGACACCGGAACTTCTGGCAAATCTGCTTGCAAGTGAAGCCGGTGGAAGGAAGGCTGTAGGGGATCGCAGCTTTTATGTTGTACTCAATCAGGTCGATACAAAAGAGCAGGCTGCTCTGGCCCGGCAGGTGCTGATATTCTGAAAAAAAAATTATCGGATTTCCTGCGCTACGTCTCATTTCGAGAAAGGAGAACGTGCATGAGCAAAGAAGGCAAGATCGTGTTCTGCACCGGCGGCGGATGTACCGCAAAGCTGGGAGCCGGAGCGCTGAGCCGTATTCTGGAAAAGCTGCCGCGCGGTGCAAGAGACCCGAGCCTTCTGGTCGGGTACGACAGCCGGGATGATGCCGCCGTGTACCGCATAACAGATGATATCGCGCTGGTACAGACAGTGGATTTTTTCCCGCCGATGGTGGATGACCCCTATACCTTCGGCCAGATCGCAGCGGCCAACGCCCTGAGTGATGTCTATGCCATGGGCGGCGAGGTTAAGACTGCACTGAACCTTGTCTGCTTCCCGGAGAGCATGGATCTGAACATTCTGGGCGAGATTCTGCGCGGCGGAGCCAAGAAGGTGGCCGAAGCGGGCGGAAGCCTTGCGGGCGGGCATTCCATTGCCGATACCGGTGTGAAATACGGACTTTCGGTGACTGGCCTTGTGGACCCGAAAAAAATGTATACGAATGATTCCGGCAAGCCCGGTGACAAGCTGATTTTAACAAAAGCTCTGGGCGTGGGCCTGATCTGCACGGCAAACCGTGTGGGCGAAGCGGCACCGGAAGATATGGCCGGTGCCATTGCGTCCATGACAACGCTGAACAAAAACGCTGCCGAGATCAGCCGAAAGTATACGGTCCACGCGGCAACCGATGTGACCGGTTTCAGTTTTCTGGGCCATCTGCACGAGATGATGGGCGGAAAGCTTTCCTGTATCATTGATGCACGGATGGTGCCGGTTCTACCGGGAGCCGAAAAAGCAGCAGATGATTTTTTGTATACCGCTGCCGGACAGCGCAACCGCAACCATACCGGCCCATATGTCACTTTTGAAAATGTGCCGTTTGCAATGGAAGAGGTGCTGTTTGACCCACAGACTTCCGGCGGACTATTGCTGGCCGTGTTGCCAGAAGAAGCAAATGCGCTGGAAGCAGAGCTGCAGGCCGCTGGCCTGCCCGCAAAGATCGTGGGTGAGATCATACCCAAAACCGAACAGGAAATCACTGTAAAATACTGATGGAGGCCTACAATTATGATGCTGAAAGTTGATGCCCGTGGTGACGCATGCCCGCTGCCCGTTGTAAAAGCCAAAAAGCGATCTCTGAACTGAAGGGTGCCGGTGAGGTGGAAGTGCTGGTGGATAATGAGATCGCCGTGCAGAACCTTACCAAAATGGCCCAGCAGAAAGGTTATCAGTACAGCGCCGAAAAGCTGGCCGAGCGGGAATACCGCGTGCTGTTCACGGTCGGCGAAGCGTCCGAAACACCCACTGAAGAAGCACCGGCCTGTGCACCGGACACCCGCACGGACACGGTGGTTGCCATCAGCTCTGATAAAATGGGCATTGGCGCAGATGACCTTGGCAAGTCCCTGCTCAAGGCCTTTGTGTTCGCACTTACCCAGCAGGATCAGCTGCCCAAAACAGTGCTGTTCTATAACGGCGGCGCGTCCCTGACCTGTGAGGGTTCGCCCATGCTGGATGACCTGAAGGCACTGGAAGCACAGGCGTGGAGATCATGACCTGCGGCACCTGCCTAAATTTCTATGGCCTGACCGAAAAGCTTGCTGTTGGCAGTGTGACCAACATGTACACCATCGTGGAAAAGCTGACGCAGGCAGGCAACGTGGTGAAACCGTGATCTATCTGGATAACGCTGCCACGACCCTGCGCAAGCCGCCGCAGGTAGAGCAGGCTGTGCTGGACGCAATGCGCACGGCAGGCAATCCGGGACGGGGTGCCCATGAGCCAACGCTGCACGCAAGCCGTCTTGTTTATGCTGCGCGGTGCGCAATGGCAAAGCTCCTCCACGCACCAGACCCGTCCTGTATTGCCTTTGCGGCAAATGCAACGGAGGCCTTGAACATTGCATTGGGGGGCCTTTTTGCACCGGGCGATCATATCATCACAACGGTATGTGAGCATAACTCTGTTCTGCGGCCGCTCTACCGGCTGCGGGAACAGGGCTTGCAGTTCAGTTTTGCAGGCGCGGATGAGCGCGGACGGCTGCAATATGATGACTGGAATAAGCTGGTTCAGCCCAATACAAAGGCGCTGGTCGTAACAGGTGCTTCCAATGTGACCGGCAACGGAACGGATCTTGCAAAAGCAGCGGGTTTTGCGCACCGGCACGGCCTGCTGCTGATCGTGGATGCGGCCCAGACGGCGGGTTCACAGGCCATTGACGTACAGGCACTGGGCATTGATGTGCTATGCTTCACCGGGCATAAGGCGCTGCTTGGCCCGCAGGGAACAGGCGGCTTGTATGTGCGCCCGGGGCTTTCCATCCAGCCATTGGTAGTGGGAGGCAGCGGCGTACACAGCTTTGATGAACGGCATCCTGCACAGATGCCCACCGCTCTGGAAGCCGGGACGCTCAATGTTCCGGGTCTGGCGGGCCTGTGTGCCGGTGTGGAATGGATTCTGGCTCAGGGTGTGGAAACGCTGTGTGCAAAAGAAACTGCACTGGCGGCGCTCTTTTATAAAAACATTCGAGATCTGCCGAACGTGAAGATCTACGGCGACCCGGAAATGGCGCTGCACGCTCCCATTATCTCGCTCAACATCGGAGACGAAGATTCAGCCGCATTGCAGATATTCTGTGGGAGGACTACAGCATCTGTGTGCGTGCCGGCGCGCACTGTGCACCGCTGATGCATAAAGCGCTGGGCACGGTGGAACAGGGCGTGGTACGGTTCAGCTTTTCGCATTTCAATACGGAAGCCGAAGTGCTGCAGACCGCAGCCGCTGTTCAGGAGCTTGCACAGGAGATCTGATATGCGCATCAAAAAAACTTATATTGTTCTTTCATTCCGCACAACGCTGGATGCCATGGAATGGGAAAAGCAGTGCCTTGCGGAGAAGGTTCCGGGCAGGCTCATCCCACTGCCGCGCGAGATCTCCGCAGGCTGCGGCCTTGCCTGGCGGATGCTGCCGGAAGAATTTGAGCAGTGGCAGAACCGGCTGGACCCGGCACGTTACGATCAGGCCGCAGCAGTAGAACAGTAATAAAGATAAAACAGGAGAATGACGCATGGGTAAAATGCCGCTTTATACAATGCTGCAAAAAGCCCGTTCTATGGGCGGCTGGACGATGGTGGCCCAGTTAGAGGGCGATGCCGCGGGGAGCAGCTGCTTTTGCTGGAGGGCAGGCCTGTGTGGCAGAGGGGGGACAGCACCGTACTGCTGCAGCACCTGACAGAACTGCAGGGCTGCACAGCAGCTGGTATCCACTCTGTTGCAGGCACAGACATCTTTGCGGAGCGCTTTGGCGCGGTGCCGCAGCTGGTAGTCTGCGGCGGTGGACATGTGGCTGCAGCCGTTGTGCAGCTTGCAAAGCTGCTGGGCCTGACGGTCCTTGCAATGGATGACCGCGAGGAATATGCACAGCAGCTGCGGCTGGCCGGAGCCGATAGAGTGCTCTGCCTGCCGTTTGATAAAGCGCTTGCGCAGGTACCTGACGGCGCAGAGACTTATTTTGTGGTCGTCACCCGGCACATGCATTTGATGTGGACTGCCTGAAGGTGATATTAAAAAAGCCTGCAGCCTATGTTGGCATGATGGGCAGCCGCGGGCGTGCCGCACTGGTGCGCCGTCAACTTCTGGAAGCCGGTATCGATGCCGAAAGAGTGGAGGCGTTGTACGCCCCCATCGGGCTTTCCATCGGCTCACAGACGGCAGAGGAGATCGCACTTTCCATTCTGGCACAGATCGTATCGATCAAGAATGCGCGTCCGCAGACGGAGGCTTTTCATCTGCTTCTGGAAGCCATGGCTCAGACAGATGCCGCCGGGCAGCAGGCGGTGCTTGCCGTGATTGCGGCGCGGCACGGCTCTACGCCGCGGGAAATCGGCGCAAAAATGCTGGTTCGCACAGACGGCTCTATTGTGGGCAGCGTGGGCGGCGGTATTATGGAGCACCGCACCATTCTGGCTGCACAGGAAATGCTGACGGGAGCGGCTCCGGCGTATCAACGGCTGCATTTTTCGGCAGACGGCAAAAATGATGATGCAGCAATTGCTGCCTGCGGTGGGTCTATGGAGATCGTATTGACTCGACTCCAGCCCGGAGAGGAGATCAAATGAAGAAGGATGCACTGATCCTTGTGCGCGGCGGCGGCGACCTTGCTACCGGCACCGTTCACCGGCTGTGGAGCGCAGGCCTGCGTGTGCTGGTGCTGGAAGCGGAGCATCCGGCGGCGATCCGGCGGCAGGTTTCTCTGTGCGAAGCCGTTTATGAAGGTGAGACCGCCGTTGAAGGTCTGCGTGCGGTACGGATCGAAACTCTGGCGCAGGCAGAAGAAGTCTGGAAACAGAATGCCGTTCCTGTTCTGGTAGACCCGCAAGGCAAAAGCATTGCGCCCGCAAAGCCGGATGTCCTTGTGGATGCGATCCTTGCCAAAAAGAATCTTGGCACACGCGGATATGCACCCCTGACCATTGCACTCGGCCCCGGTTTCACGGCCGGGCAGGATGTGGATGTGGTGGTGGAGACCAAACGCGGCCACCGGCTGGGACGCATCATTCGGGAAGGCAGTGCCATCCCCGATACCGGCATTCCCGGAATCATTGGCGGCTACGGCAAAGAGCGCGTGATCCATGCCGCACGGCCGGTATATTTATGGATCTCCGCGAAATTGGAGATATTGTGGAAGCGGGTGAGACCATTGCGCAGATCCGCACGGCAGATGGTGCCATGATCTCTGTGACCACGCAGATCACGGGCATTCTGCGCGGGCTTCTGCGCAGCAGTTATCCGGTAACGCCCGGTTTTAAGGTGGCCGATATAGATCCCCGCAAAGAGGAACTTTCCAACTGTTTTCTCATTTCGGATAAGGCCCGCTGCATCGCGGGCATGTGCTGGAACTTGTCTGCGCTCAACTGTGGAAATAAACCTGTAAAAAGCAAAGACCTCCGCTTCCCAGCGGCAGTATCGACAGGGAAGCGGAGGTTTCTATTTTTCATTTCAGTTGCGGTAGCAGCGGTCCTGACCTACCAGCAGTCCTCACACAGGCGCTGGGCTTCCTCCAAACTGCGGCTCTCGCAGTCGAAGAATGCACCGTGCATCGAGCGATAGGAGTAGTGAACTCTCGGAATACCGTTGCCATCCTTGAAGCGTTCGCAGCGTTCTTCACCGGGCATCAGAAAAAGTTGTTCCATGGTTCCTTCTCCTTTGATTTCAGCATTCCGGAGCGGCCGGCCGGGTGCAAGCCGCACAACGCTTGCTATTGTAGCACGCAGGGGAAAAGTTTACTATTGCCTTTTTGGCCAAAGATATGCTTTGTTTTTCTCTGTGGTTGTGGCACAAAAGGGCTTGACAAGATCATTTGTACAGGATGCATTCCTGTTCCTGCATTTTCTTTTTTGCCGCTGACGCTTTGCAGGGGCAGCTGCCTTGGCGTATGAAAAAACCGATGGAACGGATGAAAATATTTTGTGTACTTTTCACAGTTTTCTTCTCGAGATTTTGGTGGTACAATAGAAGCATTAAAATATATCCTTTCAGGAGGAGCACATGGCAGAAAAGAATATTGAACTGGATAGTGTAGAGGTCGCCGCAGCTGTTTTTGGCAACTGCGACCGGAACATCCGTCTGCTGGAGAACGAATTTTCTGTTACGGCGGTCTGCCGGGGCACGCAGCTGCGGCTTTCAGGCGAACCGGCCAATGTTGCCGCGGCCAGCCGCGCTGTGGAGGGAATGCTGCTTCTGATCGAGAATCATACACCGCTGGAAGACCAGACCGTGCGCTACTGCATCAGTCTGGCGCACGACGGAGCAGAAAAGCGGGTCAAGGAACTGACCGAAGATTTTGTTACCGTAACGGTCAAGGGACGGCCGATCCGGCCCAAAACACTGGGCCAGAAGGAATATCTCAATGCCATCCGCACCAATGCCATCACCTTTGGCGTTGGCCCGGCGGGTACCGGCAAGACCTATCTGGCCGTTGCCATGGCGGTAAAGGCTTTTAAAGCCAAGGATGTTTCCCGCATCGTGCTCACCCGCCCGGCAGTGGAAGCAGGTGAAAAGCTGGGCTTTCTGCCCGGTGATCTGCAGCAGAAGGTAGACCCTTATCTGCGCCCGCTGTATGACGGCCTGTTTGATATGCTGGGTGCCGAAACTTACGAGCGCCTTGTGGAAAAGCAGATCATTGAGGTTGCACCGCTTGCCTATATGCGCGGACGCACGCTGGATGATTCCTTTATCATTTTGGACGAGGCACAGAACACCACACCGGAGCAGATGAAAATGTTCCTCACACGTATGGGTGTCGGCTCCAAGGTGGTGGTTACCGGTGATGTGACCCAGATCGATCTGCCGGAACGCACCCGCAGCGGTCTTGTGGATGCACTGCACGTGCTTAAAAATGTAAATGGGATTGCACAGTGCTATTTTACTGAGAAAGATGTTGTGCGCCACCGTCTTGTGCAAGAAATTATCAAGGCTTACGAAAAGGCTGCACACCCTGAAAAATAAAATCACCAGAATTCATATAAAGCCATCAAAAACAGAAAGGAGTGGACTGATTTATGTCCAATAAAGTTTTGATCACCAATTCACAGAAGGCCGTCAAGGTTCCTTCTGGTCTGCGCATTCTCATCCGCCGTGCCTGTAATGCCGTGCTGGAGTATGAGCATTTTGAAGCTCCTGCAGAGATCAGCGTGACCTTTGTGGATAACGCCGCCATTGCTGAGCTGAACAACCAGTACCGCAACAAACCCATGCCCACCGACGTGCTGAGCTTCCCTCTGGGTGTAGACGGCAAATATGATGTTGACGAGAACAACGGCTGCAAAATGCTGGGTGACATCGTCATCAGTATGGAGCGTGCACAGGAGCAGGCAAACCTCTACGGCCATCCGCTGCAGCGTGAGGTGGCGTTCCTGACGGTGCACTCCATGCTGCACCTGCTGGGCTACGACCACGAAAATGGCGGTCTGGAAGCCATGCGGATGCGTGAGAAAGAGGAAGCTGTTCTGCTGCAGCTGGGCCTGCCGCGCACCGTAAGCTATACCGAGTAATAGATTCACCGTGCGGTTGCCGCACAATACAGACAGGAGCTAGATTTTGAGTAACGCTACACCCATTCAGGGGCATTATGATACTTCTTCCGTTTTTGTGGCTGTCATTGGCCGTCCCAATGTTGGCAAATCCAGTCTGACCAACCTTCTGGTTGGCGAAAAGGTAGCCATCGTCACTTCCAAGCCGCAGACCACCCGTACCCGCATTACCGGCGTGATCACCCGCGGGCCGCTGCAGTATGTGCTGCTGGATACACCCGGTGTGCACAAGGCACGCAACAAACTGGGTAAACGGATGGATAAGACTGCCAGCGATTCCATTGCAGATGTGGATGTTTCCATGATGCTGTTTGAGCCTTACGGCGCACTGAATGAATCGGAAATGGTGCTGGTGGATATGCTGCGCAGCAGCGGCGGCCCGGCAATTGCAGTCATCAACAAGACCGACCTTGTCAAGGAGCCTGCTGATCTGGAAGCCCGCAAAGAAGAGCTGAAGGCATTGTGTATTCGACGAAATCTACACCATCAGCGTCCGTGATAACGACGGCTGCGAAGTGCTGTTCGATGCTTTGAGCCGCTATGCTGTGGAAGGCCCGCATTATTTTGATGATGATGCCTACACGGATATGCCGGAAAAGGAGCTTGTGGCGGAGGTCATCCGTGAAAGGCCCTGCTGTTCATGCGCGACGAGATCCCCCATGGCATTGCTGTTGTGGTGGAGCGCTTCAAAGAGCGCCCGGGCACCGACCTGATCGATATTGATGTAAATATCTACTGCGAGCGCGAAAGCCACAAGGGCATGGTCATTGGAAAAGGCGGTGCAATGCTGAAAAAAATTGCCAGTGCTGCCCGTGCAGACTGCGAAGAGTTTTTGGCTGCCGCGTCAATCTGCAGTGCTGGGTAAAGGTAAAATCCGATTGGCGTGATAACGAGTTCCTGCTGAACAACTTTGGCTTCAAGCAGAACACCAATAACCGCTGATACTTGCCAAAGCAGGACAGAATTCCCTTGGATGAACGGTTAAAATAAACCTGACACTATCCGTAACAGGGAAGAGGTGCTGCAAATGGATGCACAAGCAAGCTGGCAGGCGTTTGCCTGCACGGGAAACATTCTTCGTTATCTCGATTATAAACAACAGCGGCCGGAAGAAACCCCGGCAGAGGACCAAGAAAATGGAAGCCTTTGTAACCACGGGTCTGGTGCTGAAGGAGACCCGCTATAAGGAATCGGACCGCATTCTGACGATCCTGACACCGGAACTGGGCGTGATCTCGGCAGCAGCGCAGAGCAGCCTGCGGCTGAAGAGCAAGCTGTTCAGCGCGTGCGGGCTGTTCTGCTACTCCGAGTTCACATTGGTGCCGGGCCGCAACATGTACACTGTGCGGGAAGCGGAAGTAAAAAATGTCTTTCACGGCATCTCGTCCAGCATTGAGGGCATGAGCCTTGCCATGTATATGGCTGAAATGGCAATGACCCTTTCGCCCACCGGCAGGAGGCACAGCGGGAGCTTCGGCTGCTGCTCAACTGTTTCTATATGATCAGCGAGAGCAAAACGGATCTGCGGGTGATCAAGGCCGTGTTTGAACTGCGCACCATGAGCGAGTGCGGCTTTATGCCGCAGATCGTGTGCTGCCGCGATTGCAGCGCCTATGATGGTGCTGCGTTCTATCTGGATGTGCAGGAAGGCCATCTGCTCTGTGCAGACTGCGCCGCAAAAGCAGGAAAGACCTGCAACCTTGATCAGGGCGCACTGTATGCGCTGCGGCACATCTGCCTTGTGGACGACAAAAAAATATTTGCATTCAAAATTTCTGTGGGCAGTCTGGAAAAGCTTTCCGCAGTGGCAGAGCGCTATGCACTGACCCACATGGACAAGCCTTTGAAAAGCTATGACTTTTTAAAGACCTGCTGCCCTGAGCATAAAGGGAACCTATGGAAACAAGTTACTTAAAAACTCTGGAACTGGATAAGATCATCGCCCGTGCCGCAGAGGGCTGCGTGTGCAAGGAAGCGCGCGAAATGCTGCTTGCCACTCAGCCGCAGTGCGACCCGGACGAGGTGCGCTATGCGCTGGAAAAGACCGATGCCATCAACACCCTGCTGATCAAAAACGGCTCCCCGCGCTTTGGCGGCGTGGAGAATGTCAGTCAGCTGGCGGCCCGCGCCGTAAAAGGCGGCGTACTTTCAATGGGCGAGCTGTTGATGGTGGCTGGTGCACTGCGCAATTTTCAGAATCTTTCAAGCTGGTATGGTGCTTCGGAGCACGACGCTCTGCCTACAGACGATCTGTTCTATGCGCTGGCACCGCAGCCGGGCCTGGAACAGCAGATCTCCAGCGCCATTCTGGCACCGGATGCATGGCAGACACGGCCTCTTATACCCTGAACGATCTGCGCAAAAAGATCCGCGCAACGGAGAACAGCATCCGTGACCGTCTGGAGAGCATGGTCCGCAATATGGATACTTCCAAGTATCTACAGGAAAGCGTGGTTTCCATGCGCAATGGCCGGTATGTTGTGCCGGTCAAGAGCGAATACCGCGGTGAGGTGAGCGGCATTATTCATGATGTCTCGTCTACCGGAGCCACCGTCTTTGTGGAGCCGCAGGCCGTTGTGGAAGCCAATGCCCGCATTTTGCAGTACCGTGCGCAGGAAGCGCAGGAGATCGAGCGCATTCTGGTGGCCTTTACCGCACAGGTGGCCGCCATTGAGCCGCAGTTCCAGTACAGCTACAAGGCTATGCTGGAGATCGATGTTCTGCTGGCAAAGGCACGGCTGGCTTTGGATCTCAAGGCATTCAAGCCTGCTGTCCGCACCGACGATTCCTTCTCGCTGATCCGTGCGCGCCACCCGCTGATCGATCCTAAAAAGTGCGTGCCTGTGGATATTGCTCTGGGCAGGGATTACGATTCGCTGATCATCACCGGACCGAACACCGGTGGCAAAACCGTCACCTTGAAAACAGCGGGCCTGCTGTGCGCCATGGCGCAGTGCGGCTTCCTGATCCCGGCTGACGAGCGCAGCGAGATCTGCGTATTTGACGAATTTCTGGTGGATATCGGCGATGAACAGAGCATTGAGCAGAGCCTTTCCACCTTCTCCGGTCATATGAAAAAGATCACCGGCATTCTGGAGCTTGCCATGCCGCACACACTGGTGCTGCTGGACGAGCTTGGTGCCGGTACCGACCCCGCCGAAGGTGCTGCGCTGGCTGTGGCCATCATTGAAGAGCTGCGCCGCCGCGGCGTGCTGCTGATGGCCACCACTCACTACGCTGAGCTGAAGGTGTTTGCTCTGGAAACCAAGGGCGTTGTCAATGCCAGCTGTGAGTTTGATCTGGAAACGCTGCGCCCGACCTATAAGCTGAGCGTCGGCGTGCCGGGCAAATCCAATGCGTTCCTCATCAGCGAAAAGTTGGGCATTCCGGAGCGCGTGATCGAAGCGGCACAGCAGCATCTTTCCGCAGAGGATAAGCGTCTGGATGCCGTTCTGGGACAGCTGGATGATCTGAAGCTGCAGCTGAAGGAAAGCCAGAACGAGGTGGAAGAGCTGAAAAATGAAGCTTCCCACCAGCTGGAAGCCGCGCAGAAAAAGCGTGATGAGCTGATCCGTCAGGGCGAAAATGAACTGGAAGCTGCCCGTGCCAAGCTCGTGCGCTGGCACAGCAGGTGGAAAGTCAGGCTTACGCCCTGACTGATGAACTGCGTCAGCTGCAGAAGGACGAGCGCATGAGCACCCAGCAGAAAGCTCAGCGCGCCCGCGAGATCGCCAAAAAAGAATCGGAAAAGCTGTTTATCGGCTCTGAGGCGGTGCATAACCCCGTCAAGGAATTTGTGCCGCTGAAAGAGGTCAAGGTAGGGCAGGAGGTCTGCATTGCAGAGCTGAACCAGCTGGCCACCGTATTGGCCTTGCCGGATAAAAACGGCGATGTTCTGGTGCGTGCAGGCATCATCAAGACCAAAGTTCCGCTCAAGGGCTTGAAACAGCCGGAAAAGCTGGTCAAGGAAAAGAAACCGCAGACGAAAGCACAGCAGCGTTATTCCCGCCTGACCGGCGATGCCAACCGCCCGAACGGCAGGGTAGAGAGGGTACAGCGTTCCGCCAAGATGGAATGCAATCTGCTGGGCCTGACGGTGGACGAAGCGCTGCCGGAGGTGGATTCCTTTATCGACCGTGCCATCCTGAACGGACAGACAGTGGTTTATCTGATCCACGGCAATGGCACCGGTGCGCTGCGCACAGCTATCCACAAGCATCTGCGCGGCAACCGCATGGTCAAAAGCTTCCGTCTGGGCCGTTATGGCGAGGGTGAAAGCGGCGTGACCGTGGTAGAGCTGAAATAAAGAAAAAGCTATCCGAAAGATTTTTCGGGTAGCTTTTTCTCACATTGAAGGAATTTGCAGAGCAGGATCGTATTCTATAAAGAATGCTAATATAAGGATGTAAGCCAAAATGGCAAAACGATATTCCAAAGCCGCGCACTCAAAAAGACGAAAACAAACTTCTCATGTGCTCAAAAATACGGTCATTCTGCTTTTTTGTGCAGTGGGCATCTGGTTTGGCAGCTCACTCTGGCATGCAGCGCTGACTCTGCAGACAGTTCAGCCAGCGGAAAGCATCGCCGGTGAAGAATTCCGTCCGCAGGTCGGTGATCCGCCTTACCGCGTGGTGATCGATGCTGGGCACGGTGGAACAGACCCGGGTGCAAGGGGAGTGATCGAAGAAAAAGATATGACCGCAGCAACCGCCTCGGAACTGATCCGGCTGCTGCAGCAGGACTCTAATTTTATTCCGCTGCAGACCCGTGACAGCTTTGATGAAACCGCTACGCCCGCCCAGCGTGCCGCCAGAGCGGACGAACAGGCACCGCAGCTGCTGCTTTCCATCCACGCAACTCAGCTGCAAATGGCTCCACTGCATCCGGCTTTGAGTGCTATCCGGCAGTGCCGGGCCGGACTTGGCATCAGGAAAGCTTTTACTTTGCGCAGCTGCTTGCCAAAGGAATGCAGGCTGCAGGAGCATCTCTGCGTGGGCGCGGGGGAGTCCGATACATTTATTATCTGGAAAACGATCAGAAGCAACTGGTGGAAAGTACCCACACCGAGGTGCGTGCAGAGCGAAGCTTTACGTTGCTGGAAGATGTAAATTGTCCGGCAGTGCTGGCAGAGCAATGCTTTGTAACGAATGAAGCAGATGTTGCACAGTTCGGCAGCGAAGAAGGTTGTAAAAAAACAGCCCGCGTTTATTACGAAGCGATCTGTGCATACTTTGGCACCCAGCCGCAGGCCGAGCAGCTTGCCGGATTCACTTTAAATTAAAAAGTATCAGCATAGCATCACCAAGGGAGAAGAAGCGATAACATTCTGAACCCAACACCATACAGCCATCAGTATTTTAAGACCGCTGAACTCATAACCAGAAGAGAAGGGCGGTCTTATTTTTGATTGCATAATTTTCGTATAATGCACGTTATGCGAATGCGGGGAAGCGAAAAATCTCTATTTTCCTGAATCTGGCCTTTTTCCGCGACCTGCGGATCTGCAGCCATCTGTAATACCGTATGATTCAACTTTTGCGTTTTTTATATTTTTGTGTCTCATTAGTATTTTGGTGCTACAATCTTTTTATGGACTTACAAATTACAAAACTGCACAGTCTGCCGCTGCCATGCGCGCTTGCATTTTATTTTTCCAGATTCTCTTTTTATATTGCTATAAGTTCTGTGGTCATTCTGATCTTTTTATTTTTCTGCGCACGACCATTTGCTCGTGCGATTTCAAATCGCTGGCCAGATCACAGCTTATCATTCCATTATTTATATAAATATATCTATAAAAATACCGCCGATGACATGTCCGCACTTTGGACGCGTCACAGACGGTATCGTTTCATTTTATGGGTATTCTTATGTGGTTTCAGGAATTTCCGTTTCCAGCGTTCGCATCAGGCTTCATTGCAAGCACGGAAGCATCCAGCCCGATGCCATCCTGAGCCGCACCCTCAAAGGCTTTCATGGGCACAGACGAAAGTTCCTCATCCAGAGCTGAATCCTCTGCTGTCTCCCCTGTTTCCTTTTCTGTTGTATCCAAGATGCGAGAAGATGCTTTGAGCTTTTTGACCTTGCCCAGCGGGTTTTCTTCAATAGCCGCGCGCACCTGAAATTCCTGTAGGTGCGTATAAATTTGTGTGGTAGACACGTTGCTGTGGCCCAAAAGCTGCTTGAGTGTAAGGATATCCACATTGCCGGTCTGATACATCAGAGTTGCGGCAGTGTGGCGCAGCTTATGTGTGGAAAAGCCTTTTAATCCGGCTGCTTTCATTGCACCGGTCACTAGCTGTTCTACTGCGGTTCGAGATACGCTCTTTGCGCCGTCGGGTAATAAAGACCGCCTTTTCCTGCGGCAGAAGCCCCTCCATCGTATTGCGTTTGCCCAGATACAGCCGCAATGCTTCCATGCAGGCATCATTCAGATAAACCATGCGCTCCTTGTGGCCCTTGCCAAACAGGCGTATCTGGCGGTTTTCCAAATCAATGTCGTCCAGATTCATGCCGACAAGCTCTGCCAGACGCATTCCACAGTTCAAAAACAGCGTCACCATGCAATAATCCCGCTCCGGAAAATCGCTTTGGGTCTGCGTGCTTTCCAATAACTCCATGGACTGCTCCGCCGTCAGATATTTGGGCAGTACCTTATCCTGTTTGGGTGGGTGGATGGCCGCAGTCGGATCAGCATCCAGCCGGTTGACCTGATTGACCAGGTAATCATAAAAGCCGTGCAGGCTTGCCAGCCGCCGGGCCGTTGAAGACTTTTTGTTGCCGCACTCGCGGTTTAAAAAGTACAGATATTCGTAGATATCCTCCTTTGTTACGGAGGCCCAGAATGCGGTGTCCAGCCCTTTGGGGTCGATATCCTTCATCTCGCTGTCTTCGGGCACAAGCCCACGGCGGCGCTTCATAAAACGGCTGAATCCGCGCAGATCACAGTAGTAGCTGAACGCCGTGTTTGCGCTTTTGCCGCGATCACTTCCAGATAGCGGACGTATTCTACAATGTCCGGCGCAGCATCATCGAAGGGCTTGTGTTTGCCGGGATTTTTCTCGTCCAGATAGATCGACATTGTTTTTCCTCTTATAAACGGTCAGATTTCAGGCATTGATCGCATCGGTGATATAAGCCGCGCCGATCAGCTGCATTCCAGGATAATCTGCCGGACTCAGATGATTCAGGCTGTGCTTCGGGATCACCGCACGTTCAAAGCCGATACGCTCTGCCTCATGCAGGCGCTGTTCCAGATTGGGTACGCTGCGCACTTCACCGCCAAGGCCGACCTCGCCAATGGCGATCAGCTTATCGCTGACGGGCCTGTCCAGCAGCGAGGAGACCATACTCAAGCAGACAGAAAGATCACAGGCAGTATCACGCAGCGCAATGCCGCCCACGATGTTGATATATACATCCAGGTTTCCAAAGAAATACCCTGCACGCTTTTCCAGCACAGCGATCAGCAGATTCATGCGGTTGTAGTCGTAGCCGCTGCAGGCACGGCGCGGCGCTGGAAAATTGGTTTTGGTTGCAAGGGCCTGAATTTCGCTCAAAATGGGACGGCTGCCCTCCATGGTACAGGCCACACAGTTGCCGGAAACGCCAAGAGGACGGCCTTCCAGCAGCATCTGTGAAGGGTTTTCGATCTCAGCAAGGCCCTGCCCCGTCATATCAAACATGCCCAGCTCATTGGTGGAGCCATAACGGTTCTTGGCCGCACGCAGGATGCGGTACGGCAGCATTTTATCGCCCTCAAAGTAAAGCACCGTATCCACGATATGCTCCATGACTTTGGGGCCTGCAATGGCACCGTCCTTGTTCACATGCCCCACAATGAACATGGGGATCTCCTGCTTTTTGGCCACGGCCAGCAGGCGGGCCGCACTTTCCTTAACCTGACTTACTGTACCGGCGGAGGACGAGATATCCATGCAGCGCATCGTCTGGATGGAGTCGATGACCACGAGATCCGGCTTTTCTTTTTCGATCAGGCCGCAGATCTCGTCCACATCATTCTCCGCTGCCAGAAAGATGTTATCCTGCGGCACTTTCAGCCGGGCAGCGCGCAGCTTGACCTGCCGCACCGATTCCTCGCCAGTGATATACAAAACGCTGTGCTGGTTGGAAATGGCACCGCACAGCTGCAGAAGCATAGTAGATTTGCCCACACCCGGCTCACCGCTCAAAAGCACAACGCCGCCCAGCACAATGCCGCCGCCAAGTACACGGTCCAGCTCCGAAATGCCGGTCAGAATACGGCTTTTTTCTTCGGTCATGCTGATCTCAGAAAGGCGTTTTGCGGTCAGGGTGGTCACCCCTTCCGGGCGGGCGGCTGCCGCCTGTTTGGCTGCGGCAGTACCTGCTTTGGGGGCTTCCGCTACAACGTCCTCGTTCATCGTGTTCCAGCTGCCGCAGCTGGGGCAGCGGCCCATCCAGCGGGGGCTTGTCTCGCCGCAGTTGGAACACACATATACAGTTTTCAGTTTTGGTTCCTTCATCAAAAAAGCTCCTGTTACATTGTCTTGGCTTTATTATTCTCTATTGTAGCATATAACAAGCAAACCCGCAAGAAAAGCCCTTGCTCAAAGCCTGCTTCCAATGCTTGCAAGCGCTGCAGAAATGCCGCACAGCGGCACAAATAACGTCAGCGTCAGCAGATACTGCCGGATGAATCCATGTGGCCGGACGATCTCCCGGTCAGGCCCTGCTGCAAAAAAGGAACAGACGCGGATCTGGCTGCTCACCCGCAGAGAATCTGTGCCGAGCGTGCACAGCCCTGCAGAAGCAGCTGCCGCAGGCAGAAATGCAAGCAGCAGAAGCCACGTTTCCTTTTTCAGTGCCGTGTCGGAAAGCAGCTGCACAAACAGCGTCCCGTTTCCCAGCCCATAGAACATCGTAAACAAAAAGATCAAAACCGGCCCCAGTGCGGAAAAGCCCATCAGGAACAGAAGGGTCGCGGCCGCAGCCAGCGTAAGATATTCCATTCCGAAAAGGCTGGCCGCAGTATGTGCATCTGCAGCGGCAAACAGGCCGCGCCAGCTTTGCAGGTAATATTGCAGCCAGTCCGGCTGCTGCTTTTCGCAGAAAGCCAGAAGCACGCCAGCTGAGCCAGAGCCGATCAGAAAGGCACAGACGAGCAGCCAGCAGGTTTTCTGCCGGGTTTCCGTGTTATGTCTCTGCAGCGGTGAAGGCACTTCCGGTGCGGATCGTTCTGGCGGCAGTGTTTTCTGCGGCTGCGGCAGAAGCGCAGCTTCACCTGTGGGAAGCTGCTGCGCGGCTTCTGGCAAATGCGCTGGCGTTCCTGTTTGCTGATAGACCCACATGATCGAACCTCCTTGTTTTATTTGTTCAGCTGCGGCGCTTTTTCTCCCGGGTCACCATGCCCAGCAATCCACCAATACTGCCGCACAGGATCAGCACAGCAAACCGCAGCAGCGGCGGCTCTTCCGTAAGCGTACCGGAAGGAACGCTGAGCACCACGAGCAATGCCGCATAAAACAGGCCCTGTACAAGCCCGCACAGCAGGCCGCGTTCCTTTTTGCAAAATGCAGCGATCCAACCGCTGCAAAGGCTCCCTGCACCAACGGCTGCTGTTGCCAGCGGCGGTGCGGCGGCACCAGAATAACCCTGTGCTGTCATCAGCGCTGCCATTGCGGCCAGCCCGCCCGCTGTGACCATAACGCCGACTGCCCCGGCCAGCAGAAGAACCCGGAGTTCCGCCGGGAAAAGTTTTTTCTCAGACATAAAAACGCGCCTCCCTGCCAGTAATCTATGCAGGAAGACGCGTTTGATATGCTCTTAATTGTTTGAAGAAAAAGCTTACTTCTTGTCAGCCTTGTCCATGTTCAGCTTTTCAACAGCGGAAATTGCAGTCTTGGTGAAGCGGATCTTCACACGGTCAGCACCGGTCTCCAGAACAAAGGTATCGTCCTTGATTGCAACAACACGGCCAATGACACCGCCAATGGTGGTGACCTGATCGCCGATCTCCAGGCTGCTGCGCATTGCGGCATCCTTCTTCTCCTGCTTCTTCTGGGGACGATAGATCATGAAGTACAGCAGAACCAGCATCAGAGCCAGTGTGAAGAACAGGCTGATGTAGCCTCGGAAGTGGTAGTCAGAAATTGCATGGGGCAAAATCTCCTCTCAAAATTCAGATAAGCTTATTATACCTTTTTAAACGACCTGTTGCAAGACTTATTCTCAAATTCGGGTATCCAGAAGCTTTACATATTTATCGTGGAAAGCCGTGAAGGTGCCTGCATCCAGCTCATCCCGGATGCGCTCCATCAGATGGTTATAGAACCACAGGTTGTGCATGACGGCAAGGCGCATTCCCAAAATCTCCTCCGCTTTGAACAGGTGGCGGATATAGGCACGGGAATAGCTGCGGCAGACCGGACAGCCACAGGCAGGATCAATAGGGCGTTCATCGCGCTCATACTTTGCATTCTTGATGTTGATGATACCGCCCCAGGTGTTCAAGTGGCCGTGGCGTGCATTACGGCTGGGCATCACGCAGTCAAACAGATCCACGCCGCGGGAAACTGCCTCAATGATATTGCCGGGGGTGCCAACGCCCATCAGGTAGCGGATCTTATCCTTGGGCATGTGGGGCTCCACCTGACTGATCATTCATACATCACCTCGGTGGCTCGCCCACAGCCAGACCGCCGATGGCGTAACCGTCCAGATCAAGATCTGCGATCTGCTTCATGTGCTCCACACGCAGATCAGCAAAGGTGCAGCCCTGATTGATGCCAAACAGCAGCTGATCGGGATTCACGGAAATGCCTCGTGCTTCAGGCGGGCCATTTCAATCTTACAGCGTTTCAGCCAACGGGTCGTTCGTTCGCAGCTGGCCTTGGAATAATCGTGCTGTGCGGGGTTCTCTACGCACTCATCAAAGGCCATGGCATGGTAGAACCAAGGTTTGCCTGGATCTGCATACTCTCTTCCGGTCCCATAAAGATGCGGTGGCCGTCCAGATGGGAGGCAAAGGTCACGCCCTCTTCGGTGATCTTGCGCAGCTTTGCCAGACTGAATACCTGAAATCCACCGCTGTCGGTCAGAATGGGGCCGTTCCAGCGGGTAAATTTGTGCAGACCGCCCATATCGGCTACCAGCTTGTCGCCGGGGCGCAGATGCAGGTGGTAGGTGTTGCACAGCATGACCTGTGCGCCAATGTCTTTCAGGTCCTGAGCAGACAACCCGCCCTTGATGGCACCGGCGGTAGCCACGTTCTGAAAAGCGGGCGTCTGCACCGTGCGTGCACGGTCTTGAACTCGCCCCGCCGGCGTCGTGTTCCTGCTTGAGCAGCTTATAGGTCGTCAAAGAAGGCATAGTTTTTGTTCCTTTCTGTGCACGGAAAACAGCCGTGCGATCTTCATGAA
>ENA-OQCS01000347-OQCS01000347.1-human-gut-metagenome-genome-assembly--contig:-NODE-347-length-25525-cov-3.871762_pt1 | contig 25525 bp, 24 predicted proteins | sample MGYA00242757_ERZ504575 | MGnify/ENA primary metagenome ERZ504575 (study PRJEB26092, sample SAMD00036297) | human gut metagenome | host: Homo sapiens | study: EMG produced TPA metagenomics assembly of... | reverse complement strand
GCTGGCCGCATGCAGCTGCTCGGTGGCGACCCATTCGAGCCAACGATAGAATTCAAGCGTGTCCGGGTACTGTGCGCGAAGCTGCGCGACTTCCTCGGAATCACGATTGTACTTGCGCACCCAATCGTCGTCGCTGCCATTCGAGGCGCCCCACTTGTCGTAGCACAGGCACCATGTGGCATAGGATTCGATCTCATCGCCCACTTCGGCGAGATACTGGTCGAACTCGGCTTGACGCTGTGCGGAAAGGCCGGACTTGTAGATGATCCACAACGCCTGCATCTTGGTACGCCACATGGTTTCGCGATCCAAGATCCGCGCATTGCCGTTGAGCGGCTTGACCTGCTTATGCAGTTCATCCACTTTCGCCTTGTCTTCCGGCGAAAGCACGGCATATTCCGGCATGGATTCCGGTCGAATATAGCTGAAATTAATGAAACGGCGCGAAATCGGCAGATACGGCGATGGCTCGATCGGCGGCACCGGTTCGGCGGCATGCAGCGGATTGATCAGCATGAAGTCGGCGCCGGTCTTCTTCTTGGACTCGACGAGCAGGGTCTTCAGATCCTCATAGTCGCCGATACCCCAGGAACCGCTGGAACGAATGGAGTAGAGCTGGCTCATCCAGCCCCACAGGGAGCCTTCCTTCATGTCGTCAAGCAGCTCGATCTTTTCCGGAGCGCTGATAACGGTTGCAATCTCCGTCTTGCCACCAACGGTGACTTCAAGGGTGTGATACCCCTCGGGAAGATCTGCCGGAAGCACCAGATATGAGGTGCACACGAAGCCGCCGTCGACCTCGACCACGGTATCGCTGCCACCCTCGAGCTCGATTTTGCCGGCATACGCCCCACCGTCTTCCAGCATGATGGAAGCTTCAGGAACGTCAAGCGCTCCGCCGTGAACCTCAACCTTGCTTTCCTTGCCGACAACGTGCAGCACGGTCGGAGGAACGATACGTGTGTCGCGTTCGCGCTGAATGGTGGTGATGGACTGCTCGATCGCCCCATCGTTGGAAGCGTCGATTCCGAGCGCCTTGAGCACCGCCACGAGAACATCGTCTTCGATTTCGTGGTAGTCGCGGCTCATGCCGACGTAACTGGTGGCGATACCCACCAACTTTGCCAGGCGAATGATCGGACGGGCTAGACGCGTTGCATTTTCGGTCTGTTCTGTCATAAACAACAGTCTATGCCCCAATCACATGCACCACGCGCAAAAATCTCATAAAAATGACAACGTATGCAATTATTTTTCCGAAAGATGCCGTTCAGCGGCCCTTTTCACCTCTCCTGACGCATCCTGCGCAAGTTTTTCCAACATCTGATCAGACGTGTTCGGGTTCAAAGCAACGGCCCTACGCACCATGGAAGCAAGCACGGCAGGAGCATTCGGCTCGACGTCGACCCCCAAAGATCCCAGAAAATCAAGGGCCGTGGAATCCATACCCGGATCCTGCGCGCCTTCGAGCCGCATCTTCCAAGACGTCTGCTTGTTGCGCAACGCGACATCGCGCACTTCGAGGGACTCATCCTTGGTGAGACGCCCCACCAGCCAATTCTTATCATTGGCATTGCCCGCAACAGCTTTGCGCACCTCAACGGATTCGTCGGTGGACAGTTTGACGAGAATATTCGGAAACGGCATGGTTTCCGCAAGAAAAACGCGATCTTCCAACGGTGTATGCGCATTGCCGGCGACGGCTTCCAGCAATGCCGTGGCACGCGAGAAAGCGGCCTGTTCGGAACGGTCAGGCAGCGGACGGCGCGCGAATTCGCTCAATTCGGCGGCATCCGTGGAGTGACGCAACCGCTCGTAGGTTGCGGTCAAAGGCTCGAAATCCGAAGGAACCTCTTGGTTTGATGCTTGTTCGTCGGCGTTCCCCACAACGGTTTCGACGGTATTTTCGGCGGTTTCCACGGCAGTAGTGTCTTGCGAGCTCATATCTTCGGTCATGCGTTCCACCTTACGTTATGTTCTGCTCAATATTCCATTCGTCATCGTTGGATTTCAGTATCGCACCGGGCGATTGGACGTGCCCGTTTGCCGCGGCGTGACGGTCGCATTGAACGTTTCGATAATTCGTGATTTGAATTTCTGCGATTGTTCCTGCGGAACGATAATTGACAGCACGATGCGATCGGTATATTGCGCATCCGTCTGCTCGCCGTCCACTGACGCAAGCAGATTCTGAAAGCTTCCCAATTGCGGATAGTCAAGCGTCACCTGATATTCGCAACATGGCACGATCTTCGCTTTGTTCGCCGCTTTGACCGCAATGGACGCACCCGTGGAATATGCGCGGATCAGGCCTCCGGAACCCAGCAGAATACCTCCGAAATATCGGGTGACGGCAACCACGCAATCCGTCATCTCGTTGGCGCGCAACACGTCAAGAATCGGTTTGCCCGCCGTGCCCGATGGCTCGCCGTCATCGCTCATGCGTTCGGCCAAACGACCGTCGGAACCGCCGCACACCGCAGCATAGGCGACATGACGCGCTTTCGGATGCTGGTCGCGAATCGTCTGCACAAACGCGAGCGCCTCATCCAAGGAGTCGATATGACAGGCGTCGCCGATGAATTCCGATTTTTTCTCGACGAACGCATCATGCGCGGGCTGATCGGCGGAATCGAGTATGGTCTGCATGTCTTTCAACCTACCCAATCACGCCGACCGTCCATATGTTTTGCCCATACCGGTTTTGCGGTTATTCACACGACGACGTTGAAATCCTCGCCCTTGCAGAATGCCGCAACGGATTGGACCACCTGTCTGGTGATGCCCACATAGGCGCCATCGGTGCGCCACGCGGTGTGCGGGGTGAGGATGATGCCTGGAATCGAACAGAGCGGATCGTCGGCAGTGAGCGGCTCGTGTTCGAACACATCGAGCGCCGCAGGAATGTCGCCTCGCTGGAGTCTGGCGAGCAATGCGCCCGGTTCGATGATTTCCGCACGGGCCGTGTTGATGAACATGGTTCCCGGTTTCAGAGCTTCGAGGTTTTCCGCAGTGACGATGCCTTTTGTGGAGTCCAGCAGCGGCATATGGATGGATACCACGTCGGAACCGGCAATCAGCTCGTTCATATCGTTGACTGGAGTGATATTCAGATCGGCGAACACCTGCTCCGGCACATGGGAGTTCCATGCGGACACGTTCATGCCCAAAGCTCCGGCGATGCGTGCCACGGTCTGACCGATGCCGCCAAGGCCGATGATGCCAAGCTTCTTGCCGTACAGCTCGTAGCCGTCGGCACCGTCCCAATCGCCTGTTTTGACTTGCCTGTCGAGTTTGCCGACCTGTCTGGCGAGTTCCATAAGCAGTGCATGGTGTGTTCGGCCACGGCATGGTCGCCATAGTGCACCACATTGCATACGCGGATTCCACGTTCCTTGGCTTTGTCGAGATCGATGTAACTGGCCACGCCGGTGCCGCCGAATGCATAGCATTTGGCGTTCAACCGATCGAGGATGGAATCGGCGCAGTGGAATCCGATCACCATGATGGCGTCAGCTTCGGCGCAACGTTCGACGATGGTGTCTTCGTCAAGCGTGAAATCCTTGTACATGCGCACGCGGGCAATGTCTTTGAGCAGTTCGAAGTTCTTTTTCGAACGGTTCGATCATCGATTCGATGATGACGGGCATGACCACCAGTGGCAGATCGGTGCGTTCCGGTTGGGTTTCGTAGATTTCCATGTTTTCACCTCACATTGTATGTTCGAGAGTTCTTACGCATATGCGACTCACGGCATGAGGCATATTGTGCCACGGAAAACTACTGGCCAGATGAACTCGTTTGCTCCGCGGTAATATTCCATTCCTTGACCACGTTCTGATCGGCGCCCATGGAATAGAGCACGTCCCAGATACGTTGGCGCACATTGGCGTCTTGCGTTTCGTCCCAGCAGGTGCCGTCAGGATGATCGCTTGCAAGGGAACACCATTGGTATTTGCCTTGGGTTTCGTTGGCACTGGGCACCCAGTCAATGCGGTTGACACGCCACGAACCGGCCACGCCTTTCTTGCCCGCGAATTGAATACGCGCGGTAATGCCTTGATTGTTCACCAACGTGTCCGCAGTATTGGCCGATTCGGTCACGGCATTGCCCAAACCGTAGATGATCCAAGTGCCGTTGTAATTCTCGACCGGCTGCGCGCAATGGCATCCAGCGCCATAAATCACGTCGAACGCACCGGTATCGGCCAGTTCATGAGCCTCACTTTGCTGCCAGGAATCAGCGTAATCCAAATACTCCTGCACGGAATGCATGGCTATGGCCACCACATCGGCACCCTGCTCGCGAGCGGCCTTCGCTTTGGCTACCGCCTTGTCGATATCGGCTTGGTGGTTCGGGTCTCCGGATTCACGCAGACGATCCACACGCCAGTCGTAGTCAGGCGTCTGCGCGTTCAACGACACGGTTCCCGCAATCAGACCGAGCTTACCGCCACCGGTAGGCGAATCGATGACCAACGGCTTATACGAATCCTCTTCGGTTTTATAGGAGCCGGTCTGGGCGATGCCATCCTGATCAAGTGTGTCCCACAAGCGCGCGATGCCGTCAGCACCTTGGTCCCAGGAATGATTCGACGCATGCGTGCAGGCGCGATACCCCACGTTTTTCGCGGCGTCGGCCACTTCTGCCGGAATATTGAATACCGGATAGCCCGTATATGGACCGCCTCGCTGCGCGATAGGTGTTTCGAATTCGCATACGGCAATGTCGGATGCATCAATGTATTTGCGCATCGGCTCGAACAAGCCGGTAAAGTCGAATGCCGTGCCATCCGTGGCCGCGGTGTTGGCGCTGGCATACTGGTTCCAAAGCCCCTCGTGGAACAGCAGATCACCGTTGACAAGCATGGCGATGCAGTCGGTGTCGGGGCAATCCGGAGAATTGCATGATGCTCCGCAGACTCAGTCGCCTGCTTCTTTTCAACCGTTTTCGGCTGGCTTACCGCCGTCTCCGGCTTCACGGCAGCATCGTTCTGCTTCGGTTGAAGACTATGCACCAACAGCCAAGTTCCCGCCACAAGCACGACGGCAAGCACCGCCAATGCCGCAAACACAAGTTTGCGACGGCCGGCCGCAAGCACTTCCGGATTGGTCGCGTGCACCGCTCTTTCCTGTATTCATGGCGCCTCTGCCTTCCTCTGGGCCTTCTCAACTCATCACTTCAAGAATAACGGATATGCCCTTGCTTCTACACCCCGAAGCTGGCGATATTGTTACCGTATTTTCGACGCACCGCATCAAGCGCCGCCTCCGCGCCACGCAAACGCGCCGAATGCGTCTGCGACTGGGCGCTGCCGCCGGAGATTCAGCACGCTGTTCGACTTCGTTTTCTTCGAGCAGATCATCCAGCGAAGGCTGAATCACAGCTTCTTCGGCAAGTACAAGCCCACTGGCGCTCATTCCCGCCAAACGCACGGGGCGCGTAAGGGAAATGGCATGCGCAGACTCCGGAGCCATGCCCATCATGGAGAGCAGCAGATTGGCACATTGCGGGTAGAGCACGCTCGCCGCATCCGTAGGACAGCCCAGTGTGTGCCCTTTTGTTGCGTAGCTCAAATCCGGAAACCGAAGTTTGACCATGACTTTACGAGCGAGGAAACCCCTCCTGCGCAAAGACGTGGCCACGTCATCGCAACACCAGCGGAGCATGGAGCACACCTGCCGCATGTCTTGCGTATCCGCATCGAAGGTGCGTTCCGCGCCAATCGATTTTTCCTGCGTATACGGCACGACGGGTCTACCATCCAGTCCTCGGGCCGCCTGATACAGCCCACGCGCGGAAATAGCCGATCCAGTAGCCTGTTCCAACGATTCAAGACTCATACGCGCAAGATCGGCAACGGAGTTGACGCCCCACGCATTCAGTCGTTTCTCCAAAGAAGGCCCAATGCCGGGAATGCCACGCAATGGCATCATCTGCACGAATTGCGCATGCCGCGCCACGGGAATCATCAACATGCCGTTGGGCTTGGCATTGGTGGATGCCATTTTGGCGACCAGCTTGTTTGCCGCGATGCCTACGGAACAGGTGACGTCGTAACGCGAAACCACCTGTTCGCGAATCCACGCCCCCAATGGCGCGAGGACTCCCCCACCGCAACAGCGCCCCGGAAACGTCCATATAGCATTCATCGACCGATACCTGTTCGATACGATCGGTGATCCGACTGAACACTTCCTCGAAAATGCGATGCGACATCGCGCGATAGTAGCGCATGTCGACCGGAAGGAAAATGCCGTTCGGGCAGAGCTTTTGCGCCTGGAACTCGCCATGGCCGAATTAACGCCGTATTGGCGAGCCTCGTAGCTGGCTGCGGACACCACCGAACGGTTGCCCACGCCGATGATCACCGGCTTGCCGCGATATTCCGGATGCCTCGCCACCTCCAAAGATGCGTAGAAGGCGTCCATGTCGATGTGCAGCACCGTGCAGCCAGCCTCGTCGTGACCCCAGTCACGTTTGGCTGCTGCGATTCTCGGTGCGGTGCTCATGGTTCCATGATAACCGTTTTTCGCAAGATATTGAAACAAATGTTCGAATATAGTGCCGCACCTTAACGCAACGGCGTGTCGGCAAACCCGAAACCAGCATGGCAGCACAATCCCACAACACGTATTTTCGTTGAAATTTCAACGTTTTCTCATCTTTTTTGCGAGATATGGTGTTTTGCCCGCAAATGGATGGTATAGTTGCATGCTGTTGCGCCGTGAAAACGGTAAAACAGTGGAGTCATGCCTGAGTGGCCGATAGGGGCACCCTGCTAAGGTGTTAGTCGTTTTTAGCGGCTCGAGGGTTCGAATCCCTCTGACTCCGCCTTGAGGGTTTTCGGAGAAATCCGGAAGCCCTTTTTTCATGCCAAAACGGCGGAATACCAACGATTTCAAGACATACGGCACAAACAGAGAATGTACGGAAATGTACGCCAATGTCAACATTTCCGGTACCCAGCAAGGTACCCGAGTTGAGTACCCAACAAGACATGCTGACGACTGCACTGCACATACGCCATAGTGTCCGCGCTAGTCATGAGCGGGGGAGTTCAGTCTTCCTCATAATCACCCCCGTTCACGCTCACCGCCACGTCCAACGATTGAGACGCCACATCCGACGGAATCCACGCAGAAACGCCCCTATACGGCGAAATATCCGGCCTAGGACACTTCAAACAACTCCTAGCCTCAAATAAGAGCCGCACGACGCCGAACAGGGTCTTTGATGCTCTGAGCCTCCGCGAGACGCCACCGACGAACCAGCCTACGGAAACGGTGAAAAGTCGGATAATCAGTCTCGAAATCCTCCTGCACGCGCAACGGCAAACCATTATGCGGCAGGGACGATCCACAAAGACCGTCCCTGTTTACATATCAGTATTTATACATCAACGGCATGCGTCACAGGACGAATGCTTTTCGATCCGTTTCGGTAAGCCAATCCGTCCGCATGCCCGGTTCTTGGCATAAATGCATGGCGGGGCATTCCTCACCGATGCAAGGATCCCATACAGGAAGCGGCGTTCCGTCACGGTCCGTTCCGTTGGGATCGCCATTGGCGGCGAAATTGGTCCAGTACAGCCCCATTCGCCTTGCCAGATCGTAATGCCATCCAACGAACGGACGCCAGCATTTCGCAAGGCTTCCAAAGGAGAACCACAGATCGGACGAGTGGAAGGCTCCGGCATCATCCCCCGGCATAGCGACATCGAAATGATAGTAGTATGGCGCGGTCCCACCGCTTGCGGTCCATTTGCGGATCAGCGTGAGATTGCCGAGCTGGCCGACATGCACAGGCTTCCCATCTTCAGTCGAAGCGATGAACTCATTGGTCGTGTTGCCGACCAGCATGTCGACGTTGTTGGCCTTGCAGCCCTCGACGATACGCTCCTCCTGATCGGGAAGGAACAGGCCGTCCACGCATGGCACCCAATTGACGATCATCGACCAGTCATCTTCACGTCCGCTGTCCGGTGGAACAGGCAGGGACTCGGCGGCTTCCAATACCGTTCGGGCCGGGATTGCACGGGCCTGCTCCAGCGTGGAGACACCCAATGCTTCGAACAGACGGATTCCGTTGGCCTGCGCATGCTCCAGCGTGTCCTGCCGCGCATTGAAATGCCCTAGGCCTGCGCCGGATTGCATGATGGCTTTCTGAAACAGGCCATGATTCATCGGCGAGCAGATCTGGGCCAAGACGCTGGCGGCACCGGCCGATTGGCCGAAAACCGTGATGTTTTCCGGATCTCCGCCGAACTTCGCGATGTTTTCCTTCACCCATTGGATTCCGGCACGCTGATCCAGGAATCCGAAATTCGCATATGGTTCGCCGTCGCCGCGTTCTACGGCCTCCTCATGCAGCAAAGGGTGCGTCATAAACCCAAATGCATTCAGACGATAGGCCACACTGACCACAACGACGCCGTTCGCGGCGAGACGTGTGCCGTCGAATTCCTTTTCACATGTGCCGCCGCATTGATAGGCTCCGCCGTAGATCCAGACCATGACCGGCAGCTTTTCGGAGGCTACCATGCTATCCGCACCATATCCGCGTAATGCCGGAGTCCAAATATTCAGGTAGAGGCAATCCTCGCTCATCGGCACGGCCGGATCGGTGCCCCATTCACGATCATAGAAATCATCGGAGGCGCCCGGCGTCGGCTGCATCGCGGTAGGCCCGAAATCGAAGGCTTGCAGCACACCATCCCATGGCAGGGCCGGCTGCGGCGCACGCCAGCGCAGACCGCCGACGGGAGGCTGGGCGAACGGAACCCCTCGGAACACGGTGATGCCCTGATCTTCAGCGCCAACCTTCGACAGTTCCTTGCGCACTATGACCTGTCGCTTCATTGCTCTCTTTCCTTCGTATCCGGCGTCGAATACGCAAAGTCGCAAAAATCGGCGATTCCACCGGTCTCTTTTGTCGAATACAGGAACAATCCGATACGGCAACCTGTGAAATGATCCATTTTGAAGATCATCCGGTGCGCTGTCCCCAATGGACACCATTCGGATTCCGGCGTATCCGCATCGCGGTAGAAGAACGTCACTTCATCCTTGCAATCGGTGAAATCATATACCGCGCGCAGGCGCATGCAATCCGCATCCGCCATGATTTCCGCATCCGTTACGGCTGGACTGTCCCAATCATCGTCGGAGAAGATGGAATCGTCATTCGCCGGCTTGTATTGGACGGTCAGCATCGTACGGCCGTTCCTTCGCGTAAGCGCGATGTAGGAATAGCATCCTTGGAACGCCGCCAATCCAGCGAAGTCGCCATCATGCAATGTCGACGCGTCGACGGTGACTTCGGCCACCGTCACCGGCCCCATCGTGCGCTGCGTCAGCGTATTCCATGCATGATTGAGATTCGAGCTGATGCGTCCGGAATGCAGACGGAACGCTCCCGGACGTTCCGTCAGTGACCAGTATTCGTTATGTGGGATGTGATTGAACTGCCAGTATGGCTGCAGACAGTTGGCATCGACTCCGCCTTCGGCGTTATACCGGGCTATGAATTCGCTGCCGTTGATGGGCGTGACAGGTTCGGCACAGCTTGCAGCCGGCACGCTGACCGACTGCGGCACTTTGCCGTTCTCGCCGACGACGGGGAATCCGTCCTCGCCGAACCGCATCGGCATCAGTATCGGCACGCGTCCCACACCGCCGCGGTCCTGCATCATGAATGCATACCAGTCGCCGTCCGGAGTGTCCACCATACCGCCTTGCGCGACTCCGTAACCGTGGAAGGACAGGTCGTCGTCGATAATTTCACGCACTTCGAAAGCGCCATCCAAGGATTCGGCCATCAAGCAGGCTTCTGTTTTGCCCTTGCCTTGCGGGAAGTGACAGGTGAAGACGTAATAGCGTCCATCATGCTTGTACAGGTGACTGCCTCATAACCAAGGTCAGCCTGCGATCATCCTGTACGATGACCCGGTCGAGCCCACCCGGCATCGGCCCGCTTAATTCAGGATTCAACTCCGTGATGCGCAATGTCGACTGCCCATGTACGACATAGGCTCGATCATCGTCGTCAAAGAACAGTCCGCTGTCGTAATAGAAGCCGTCAAGCTCACGCTTTCGCCATGGGCCGCATGGATCGTTCGCCGTCAGCAGATAGCTGGCATGCGTATCGTTGGCGGCGAACAACACATACCAGGTGCCCCGATGGTAACGCAGTGACGGCGCCCACATGCCTCGACCGTAGGCGTTGGCACCTTCACATTCCAAACGTTCTTCAGGGGTATCCGCCACGATATTCAATGCGTGCGCAATGAATTCCCAATGCACTAGGTCATAGCTGCGCAGAATATCGCACCCGGGTGTGAAATGCATAGTCGTAGTGGCCATGTAATACACGTCCCCGACCCGGATGATGTCTGGATCAGGAAAATCCGTGTAGACCATAGGATTAGTTGAGGTAATCATCATTCATACCGATACTTTCCGCTCAACGCCAGCATGGCGAAAGCATAGAGGAAATTGTCATAGTAACGACGCGCGCCGGTTCGCATCGGCGTATTCCACAGCATGCGCACCCATTCACGGGCATTATGCTCCGCGTCGGGCTGGGCCGAATGCACCGCGCAAGTGCGCCTTGCGCGGTCGCGGCCAGGAATCCGACCGGATGAAGCACGACCTCGTCCACGGCGGTGCCGTCGATGGCGTAGACGCTAGTACGGTCGTGGGTCAGGAAGAATCGCTGCAGCGCGGCGACGCGGTCGCACAGCACTTCCTGCGGACCGTTCCAGGCTGCATCCAGCCCGATATTCGCGCGGTACGGTAGGCGTCGGAATAGAAATGCCAATGATTGGACTCGTCGACATGCGGCTTTCCGTCATAATCCGCGTATTCAGCTTCATGCCGGTCCGCTCGTCGCAGGCCACCTGCAGATAGCGACGGCTTGCGGCGGCTGCCTCATGCCAAAATGGACGGTCTTCTTCGTCAGCTTCTTCGGCGAATACTTCATAGAAGTGCGGCAGATGGTAGGACGGATCGCTCCACTCGGTTTCCGGAATGAACTTGATGAGCTTGTTGTCGGGATTCCACATGGCTCGCCGTCGTAGCGTTCGCCCTTATGAACGCAATATCTCAAGATCTCGCGTCCCCATGCGGAATATTCGTAGATATCCTCGCCATCACCCCAGCGACGGGAGCGAGGAACAGATCCATCGCGAAATATTCCTCGCCGTCAGGTGCAGGACCATTCGAGTTCGGCGTACCGTCCGGCGCGACCGACCATGCGAAATAATGCGCATGATGACCGTCCTCCATGTACATGTGACGCATTACCCAGCCCCACAGCTTGTCGAATACGTCCTTACGGTCGTATTGCAGGGCGATCATCATCGCATAGCTCATACCCTCGGTACGTACATCGTTGTTGCCGGTGTCCATCACATAGGCAAGACCTTCGTCGTTCTCCCAATAGAATTTGTTCGGACCTTCGAAAATTTCATGCCAGACCTGTGACACGCGCTTATCGATGGCGTCTTGGCATATCCGCACTGTGCGAACATGGACTCGCCCAATGTCTTGCTGGTATCGGTTGCATTTGTCATATCAGTTGTTCCATTCCCAGATTCGGATGCGATTCTCTCCGGAGACAAGACCATTCAACGCCCCGGCCTTGCGTTCCGTTGCCGTCAAGTCTTGTTCCAGCAAGTCGGTGTCCAGCACATAGTCACTGCCATCGGGCTGTTCATAGCGTTCCTCCACGATGCGAGGCACGCCGAGCATATCGCTGGTGACGACCTGCATCCTGGTATCGGCGACGGCCTGTGGCACAGTGCACCGCAGGTACAGTCCATCGGGTTCTTCGACCAATGTCACCGGCATGGGCTCATCACACGCAACGCTCGTGGAGGCGGTGCCGCCGAAGAACGGGGCGTCCTCCTGCATGCGCTCCGAATCGTCGGCTGTACCTTCCTGCTTGTTCAGCCCTGTGCGCCGGACAGATAGATGTTGCCGCCCGCGTATAGAGACTGCAGAGGATTGCGCTCGCCACCACCCTGCGAAGGATCTGCCCACATGGCCCGCTGGCGTTCCAAGTATTCATGCATCGACATCGGGCAATCGCTGTAGGCGGACAAACCATATTCACCGACGGTCGTTTCACCGGTTGCGGCGCGAACATGTTGTTCAGCCAACGCTCATCGCCGCCGGACACCACAGCGCACCCGGCCACCTCGGTGGTGTGCGGATAGTGATACGGCGTGGAACGGTCGGGGACGGTATGCGGTTCAATGCCGCCGCAAATCAGATTGTTGACGAAGGCACCACCTTGCGACCAGTTCTGGAACATCACCGGCGAGGCGAAAACGTTATTGTCCACCAGATACGGCCCATGACTCACTTCAATCATGAGGTCACGGACGTTATCGTGGAACACATTGCGCGTGATGCGCGTGCCCTGCGTCTGCCAATCCATCCACATGCCCAGCGAGCAGTCGTGGATGTTGTTGTTGGCAATGACCGTATCCAATGCGGCATGGAATTTGATGCCAGCGACCTCCCATCCGAAGAATTCACGCTTCAACGCAATGTGATGGACATGGTTATGCTCGATACGGCAGAATGCGCTGCCCATATGTCCGACGATGGCATTCTGTCCACACTCGTAGATGTCGTTGTTGCGTACGATATGACCGCCGATCAGCCCCTTTTCCCAGCCGATGCGACGGGCCTTGAACACGGCCTCCAACTGGTACTGGTAACCGGTCTTGCGCTCGGTTTTCGCCCACTCGTTGTCGCCGGATGAGATTTCCTTGCCCAATGACACCGCGGAGAATTTGGCGTCATGCAGCACGTTGTCTTCGATGATCCAGCCATACGACCAGTTCGGGCCGATCATGCCCCACTGCTGCGAGGTAGGCGGCGCCCAATCTCCAGTGGCCTGCGCCATTTCAAAGCCACGCACGGTGATGTAGTTGACATGGTTGCGGGAAGGGAAGAAGCATGTGCGACGAACACTGACCTCCACCAGTTCCTCATTCGGATCGGCACCTTGGAAATTCGCCAGATCGTTGTGGTGCCGGCATTCTCGTCCACTTCGGCATGCCATACATAACGTGTACGGTCCACATCCGGCACAGGGCAGGGAATCTTCAACGCGAAATCCTCATCCGTATCACGCGGCTGCGGATCGTATACGCCTTCCAACGTCGTCGATTCGAAGAAGGAAACACCGTTGAGATACACATCGCCAAGATGTTTGTCCGGATCCTCGCCGAACTTGGGCATTTCCAGCCAGTCACCGAAAATCGGGGTCGCGAATGGATTGAAATCCCCGAACATCGTATTATCAAGCACCACCGTCCACACATGCGGATGATCGGCCAATTCCGTCCAGCCCTGCACGCATTCCGAGCCTTTGATAACCGGCCGTGCTTCGCCTTCGGCTCCGCAGTAGGTGATGCGCTCATGTTCACTCAGACCGCCGCGTTTCGGATCGACTTGTTCGCGGTATACGCCTTCATGCACGATTACCGTATCGCCCGGAGAGGCCATCTGCGCGGCCTTGGAAATCGTGGCGAACGGATGCTCCGCGTCGCCGCACGCAGCATCGCTGCCGGTTGGTTTGACATGGTATTCAAACTTCATTGCTGAATCTCCTTATTCACACATGTTCCTAAACCGTGACAGTAACGCTCCGCCATGGTTCGCACCAACCCCATACCGGTACGTTCTGCCCGGATTGCAGCACACATCCGTCATCGAAAATCTTCGGCATCGCAAGCATCGTTGCTCTTCCTTCTTCCATCTTTGACAAGTCCACATAAAGCCTCCGTATACGATTCATGACGGCTTGCATACGTCAGTGGCGACGAAAACACAGCTCCCGTCGCCACCAAAACACCTACTCGTTATCGGGCAATTCCCGATAATCGAATTCGCTGAATTTCGCAACCCTGTCGTATCCAGAAAGATCGATTGCAGCCAAACCGACGAATGCTCCGGTGAAGAATCCGCCGTATCGACGCAGGATATAGTCATCCGACAGGATCTTCGCGTCCAGTTTCACGCCCAGATCGACCCATGAAGTCCCATCAAACGAATATTCATACGAATACCACTGCTTGCGCACCTTCGTGCGCAGCCACACGGACTTCACGTCATCCGGCACTGCTGGAGCGGTATCCCGCAGGAACGACGTGTAGTTGTTGAAATCGTTCTGAGCGACCTCAATCACGCGGCATTGCCGCCGCTCGTCCCAAGTCACGAACACCCACGACCAGCATAAATCATCGTAGTAGTTCGTCAGGCCGGCCATCTGGCGGTAGTTCTTCGGATCGAACTCAACCTTTACGGTCGCATCGAAGTTGAACGCCTGCCAACGACGTGCCACCAACGACAGATCGAAAAGGTTGCACAGCGAGCCCTGGCCACGCAGTTCCAACACGCCGCCACCGACCTTGCCCATCTCGCCATCGAACGGCACACGCAGCGTATTCCAATTCAAATCCAACGTATCGGACATGAAATCGTCATGCTGGCTGTGATCCGCAGGCGCCTCGGTCTCGATGGCATCCTTCGGAGCATCCACATAACGCTGTCCGCCATGGCCTCCGACAATATACGGCCAGCCATCCTCGGTCCATTCGACCTTCTGGATGGAGGTTTCACGCCCCAGCGTGCACCAGCCGCGCGGATCAGTGAAGGATTCGTTGTCGTGATGCCACGGACGACCGCACAGCGAGGCGTAATACCATTCGCCGGACGGGGTATCGACCAGCGCGCCATGCCCCTGCTTTTGCAGATAGGAACGCGGCGTGTCGAAATTCGTGATGAACGGATTCGACGGCATGCCTTCGAAGGACAACGCGTCCAAAGACTTGGATCGGGCCACGACTTCCTGATGCGTATACACGGTACCGCCTTCAGCGGCGAACAGGTAGTAATAGCCATTGATCTTGTACAGATGTGGTCCCTCGGTGAGTTTGACGTCCGTACCGCGCCAAATCGTACGTTCAGTTTCCGGCTTGAGCTTCATCGTCTTCACATCGAATTCGGTCAGTGTGATGCCGTCGAAGCCATGATGGTACTCACGAAAATCCCAAGTCTGCTGCACCAGATACTTGCGGCCATCGTCGTCATGGAACAGACTTGCGTCGAAGCCGACACCGTTCACGCGAATCGGCTCGCTCCACGGACCATGGATACTTTCGGCAGTGACCAAATAGTTCGTGCAATCCTTGAACGCACCGTTCACGACCTTCACGTCCGTGTAGATCAGCCAGAATTTGCCGTCCGCATAGGAAAGATCCGGAGCCAGATGCCACCGGATGACGGATTGCCGCGCATGTCAAGCTGGCTCGTGCGGCTCAGTGGACTCGGCAACAGGTTCCAATGGACCATGTCCTTAGACTCGTGCAGACGGACACCTGGGAACCATTCGAACGTGGAATTGGCGATGTAGTAGGTATCCCCGACCCGAATCATCGAGGGATCGGCATTGAATCCCGGGAGAACGGGGTTTGCGATTTGCATAAAGTGCTCCTTTATATGGAACCCTCGGCCATAGGCCGAGGGAGTTGCAAGCAATCAGATGATGATCAGACGTATTCCATGCGGCATTACTGACGCTACGCCCGTCACGAATCTTCGCGAAATGCTTCTCCGGATCAGGCGCGGCATTAAGCAACACTTTCGTGTAGTCTTGCTGCGGATTCAAAATCACATCATCAGAAGGACCATGTTCAATAATGTCTCCATGACACATCACCATAATCTCATCCGAAAAATGGCGAGCAGTCGCCAGATCATGGGTAATGTACAGCATGCCGATGTGTTCTTCCTGCTGAATTCTAGACAGCAGGTTAAGCACGCCTAACCGCAAAGAAACATCCAACATCGAAACAGGCTCATCCGCAATTAGAACCTTTGGCTTAGGAGCAATGCACGTGCAATTGCGACGCGCTGACGCTGTCCACCAGACAGCTCATGAGGGCGTCGATACATGAAATTGACGGCAGGCGTTAATTCAACACGTTCCAGCAGTTCGATGACCTTCTGCTCATATTCCTCTTGGCTATTTGCCATGTGATTAATCATAAGAGGACGAAGAATATGGTGGAAAATCGTATGATATGGATTCAAGGAAGCGAACGGATCCTGAAATACCATTTGCACATTATGACGGTATTCGTACAAATCCTTACCATGCGTAGGGACAGGCTTGCCGTCCAACGTGATGCTTCCAGAAGTCGCGTCTCCAAACATGTAATCATTCGGGCGATTGTCGATTTCCCGGAACCAGACTCACCAACAAGAGCAATGGTCTTATCCGAAGCTAACTCGAATGATGCATCCTTCACCGCATGAATCGTCGTGGTTTTCAAACCATTACGCAGGGTAAAATCTTTTTTCACATGCTCAAGCTTCAATACTGACATGATTATTCCTTTCACGCATGGCGTGGAACACGAACGAATGAGCCACGATCTCCTGTCAAAGATGGGAACGAGCTCAGCAACCGTTGTGTATACGGATGCTTCGGATTGAAATACACGTCTTCAGAAACGCCTTGTTCTACGATGACACCATTTTCATCACAGCAATTTTGTCCGTGATCTCCAAGAGCATCGGCAAATCATGCGTGATAAAAATAACAGAGAAGCCCTTGTCACGGCGCAATTCCGAAATTTCCTCGATGATTTCACGCTGTACAACAACGTCCAACGCTGTGGTCGGTTCATCCATAATAATCAGCTGCGGCTCAAGAGCCAAAGCCATGGCAATCATCACACGCTGACGCATGCCGCCGGAAAGTTCAAACGGGTAAGCAGCTAGACGATTTGGATCAACATGCACCATCTCAAGCAAATGTGCGCAACGGTCTTGTCGTTCGCTCTTCGCCATATGAGGACGATGAGTTTTATAAATATCGGCAAGTTGCTTACCAATCTTAGTTACAGGACTTAATGAATTCATGGCGCCCTGAAACACCATGGAGGTTTTCTCCCAACGGTATTCACGCAATGAACGCCCCGACAAAGCACGGATATCGATATCTTTCCCTGACTTATCATGGAAAATCACAGAGCCAGAGTTAATCTTACCCGGAGCTTTCAGCATTTGATTGATGCTATACGCCAATGTACTCTTGCCGCAACCGGATTCACCAGCCAAACCAAGCATCTCACCGCGACGCAATTCGAATGTAGCGTTCTGAACGGCGTGCACCGGATTATCCGTATCGTAGATAACGTCGAGGTTATCGACCGAAAGCAGGATATCAGAATTCTGAGTCGCCATCGTGTTCACCCTTTCTTTCCCTTGCTTTTCTTGGTAGGCTTACGCAGTCGCGGATTGATGACTTCATCGATGGAGAAATTAATGAAGGACAATCCGGCGCCGATGGTAGCGATCATCAGTCCCGGCGGCAGGAACCACCACCATGCGCCCGTGTTCAGAGCAGAACCGTTCTGCGCGTAATACAGCATGGTTCCCAGCGAGAAGGATTGGGTCGATCCCAGGCCAATGAAGGACAACGAAGACTCACTCAGAATTGCCATAATAACGGAGAACACAAACTGCGATCCCATCACAGGCAACAGATTAGGCAGAATTTCAACGGTAATCACGCGCCACGGACGTTCACCTGCAATTTTTGCGGCAAGAACATAATCACGCCCACGCATCGACAATGTTTGCGCCCGCAGTACACGGGCACCGCCAGCCCATGCGGTGATTGAAATAACAATGACCAACATCATCGTGCCCTTGGAAGGCATCAACGCAGAAATCACGATGGTCAGAGGCAACCCCGGAATCACCAGCATGATATTGGTAATCAGAGAGAACAAATCATCCCAAATTCCGCCAATATATGTGCCCAAAACACCGAAAATGAACGACATCGCAGTTGCGATCAAGCCAACAGCAAAGCCAATAATCAGAGAGCCACGGACAGAATAGCCAAGCTGAGTGAAAACATCCTGGCCAGACTGCGTAGTGCCCAACCAATGCTGGCAGATGGCGCAGACAAGCAATGTCATTAATCTTATTAGGATCCTTCGTGAAGATAGGAACAATAATGGCGAACAAAACCATTGCGATCACAATGGTTAATCCAGCCGTCAATTTTGCAGAACGCTCAGGAAGAACTCGCTTGAGAGAATCCAAAGCGGAGCGACGATGTTTAGCTTGGCTACGAGCCACAGCAGCAGAAGAATTTGTTGCAGACATATTTAACCTCAATCCTGTTGCCGCGTACGTGGATCGATAATGCCGTAAAGCAAATCAATGATAAAGTTCACGACTAGAACAGTAACGGTAATAATCAGGAAGATACCTTGCATCAGCGCGTAATCGTTACTGGTCACCGCTTGCAAAAGCATCTGACCAACACCTGGATAGGAGAACACCTGTTCAGTAAGCAGCGATCCGCCCACCACTGCACCGATAGACGTGCCAAAGCCAGAAATGGATGGCAACACTGCATTACGAGCTGCGTAGCACATCATAATGCGTTTAGGACTTAAGCCTTGGCCTCAGCAGTAACAATGTAGTCCTCAGACAACGTGGAGACCATCATATTACGCATACCGACAACCCCCATGCCCAGAGAGCTGACAAGAATCGTCAAGGCCGGCAAGATTGCATACTTCACTGCGCTCGAGAAGAATTCCCAAGTGAAGCCGGGCACAACCTCACGATAATTGTATCCGCCTGACTGAGGGAACCAATGCAGCGTACGGGCAAACACCCAAATGAAGATGAGTGCAAGCCAGAAGTAAGGAACAGCTTGGAAAATGGTGGACACAGGGGAAATGATGTTATCAAAAGTGCCACCACGACGCCAACCAGCCCAGATACCAAGAGCCTGTTGAACAAAGAACGATATAATCGTGGTTGTGCCGACAAGACAAATGGTCCAAGGCAGTGCAGAAGCAATGGACGTTGTAACTTGGTTGGGGAAATACGTTACAGATACGCCCCAGTTGCCGGTGAAGATATTCTTCAGATAACCAATATACTGCTGGAAGATGTTGCCTCCATCTTGTCCCAGCATTGCAGTAATCGCTTCCCTTGTTTCGGGTGCAACAGTACCACCTCGCGATGCAAGCCTGGTAAGAACAGCTGAAACCGGATCACCTGGCATCAGTCGCGGGATGGCAAAGTTCAATGTCAAAGCCGCAAACAATGCAACAAGGTAAAATCCTATCTTTTTCAGGTAGAACCTCATCGTTACCTCATTTCTACACGGAAAATGGTGCACAAAGCGCACAGCTAAAACGCCTTGTGCACCGTTTGATTCATAAAATCCGTCAGGTTACTTCTTAACCTTCAGGTTCTTCAGAACAATGCCCAAATCAGGATTTGCCCAAGTCTGCGGATTAGCATAGACGTTATCGTCTGTCGGCCAACCGGTAACCTTATCGCTCCACATTTCGCTCAGACCGGATTGACGCAGAATCGGGATATACGGCATGTCCTCAAACACCTGAGCCTGAATCTTCTCATATTCAGACTTCTTGGTCGCCACATCAGTGGTGGTATTGATGACATTAAGAGCATCATCCACGGTCTTATTGCTGTAGCGAGCGTAATTAGGCCAAGCGCTTTTACCCACTTCAGCCGTATTGGCAGTGGCATAGAACTGGTTGTAGAACATCCATGGTTCGGCACCTGCGACCCACAGACCATAAATGGACATTTCAAACTGGCCCTGCTGCATCGCCTGAGTCCATTCATTAGAAGACATTTGGTCCGCATGCAGTTCAATACCGATTTTCTTCAGCTGCTGCGAGGCGACGTTAATCGCGTTGATCCAGTCAGAGACATCACTCATAACAGCGACTTTGATGCTCAGCTTAACTCCGTCCTTCTGATAGATGCCGTCATCACCCTTCGTATAGCCGGCGTCCTCCAGTATCTTGACGGCTTCATCCGTACGTCCTTTACCCGGAATAGGTGAATCCGGGACGTCATCCGAAGCGTACTTGGTGAACTGTCCATACGGATACAGAGAACCAGCCAGCTCACTGTACTGGCCATTCAGAGCGAGTTTATTAATCTGATTACGATCAAGAGCGTAATAGATAGCCTTGCGCACTGCCGGATCAGTGATAGGACCACTGCAGCCGAGTTCTTTGTTCGAACAGGTCATGAATGCCATCTGACTAGAAGGAACGTTAACCGTCTTAATATCAGGATATTCCGACAGCACATCATCCATATTCGGGAAGATCGCAGACATCCAGTCCACATCGCCAGCGGTCAAGGCATTTTGAGAAGCTTGGGTGCCACCGGTGATCAGAACATAACGGACGCCATCAATTTCAGGCTTACCTTCATCCCAGTAGTACGGATTCTTCTTAAACGTGTAAGCGGTTGGGGAAAAGTTCCCGCCCTTAACTGTGAAAGGCCCAGAGCCAACAGCGTCTTTATTGGTATAGGTCACCGGATCATCGATCTTTTCCCACACATGCTTCGGGACAATCATCGTGCCGGACAGATACGACAGAGCATTCACCGATTCAGGCTTGTCCAAAGTGATACGAACTTCCGTATCGCTAAGGGCCTTGACAGAGAGCAAAGCCACTGGTATTCAAAGCCTTGTTGGAATTAAGGAGGTTGAATGTGTATTCAACGTCTTCGGCAGTGTAAGGTTTGCCATCAGACCACTTTTCACCGTCGCGAATCGTTACATCAATAGTTTTCGCATCGTCACTGATAGTGTAGGATTTACCCATTAGCGGTTCCAGCTTAGTAGGTCGTCCTTAAGGTTGTTCATATAGAACAATGGCTCGTACAGAGCACCGACCACACCGGTCAAAGCTGTAGAAGAGAACGGATTATAATTCAACGACGCCTGCGAAGTTGAATTCATAACACTGTTGATAATGACTCCGTCCTTCGCGGTGCTATTAGTACCTCCGCCGCAAGCAGCCATTGAAACGGCCGCTACACCAGCGCAAACAGCAGCAAGCACTCGTTTCCAAGTTCTTGACCTCATCATGTCTTTCTCCTTTGGTGACATGCATGAACACACATCGTTATGTTTCATAGATGCTTTAGCATTTCAGTTAAAGCACTGCTTGATTATATAACTTGATTTTCAAGAAAGTCAAGTCACTTAACTAAATACTTAAAATTTTTTGTTACGAAAGTTCTATATGCAAATATTTACGATATTTTCGAATAGATTTAAGTATTTCAAAAGCAGGAAATTACAGACTTCCGCCCAAACACGATTAACTGTGAAAACTATTTACGCTGTCCCCGCCAACCGAACACGCCGAACAACAGCGCAAACATATCTTCAAAAACAAGACCTCAAACTACTGTGACAAGTGTCAGCAAAACATCATAGATGGCAAGAAGCTCGATATCATAATTCAGAAGCGACGCATCGTTGCGCCCATTCCGAATCACATAAGCCATGTGTCCTAGGATCAACGACACAGCTTTCACCCCACTGAGAGGATTCCGTTATGGAACATATTCTCAACAGACGAACCGCCACCATCCTCACCTGTACACGTACCCATATAAACCAGGGACGACGCCTGCGGCCTAGCCTACGCCGTTCACTTTGCCATCAGCGACATCAACAGCTGCGCATAACCATAAGACGCATGGGCGTTGGACTCCCTCTGACTCCGCCGATAAAGGGCTTCCAGCGATTGCCGGAAGCCTTTATCGGCTTAGCGCGCCAAGCGCTCAGCTGCGGAAGTGATCGCCTCGTCGCTGGCGGTGGCGGAGAAACGCAGACATTCCGGCGCACCATAGAACTCGCCGGGGCTGGCGATGATGCCAATCTTGGCAAGCTGCTCCATATCGGTCCAACAATCGCCCGACTTGGCTCTCACCCATACATACAATGCACCATCCGGCATGTCGGTGCAGTATCCGTAAGCACGCAACGCGCTCACCAACACGCCGAGACGTTCCCGATAGCGCGCATGCTGAACCTTGACGGATTCCAGATCACGCAATCCGGCAGCCATCGCAGCCTGCACCGGACCGGGAATAATCTGACCAATCTGCTTGCGATATGCACTCATCGATGCAATCAAAGACTCATCTCCGGCAATGAACGCGGTACGATACCCAGCCATATTGCTCTGCTTGCTCAACGAATACAGCACCAGCACGCCCTCGGCGGAGCCCAAACACACATCGTCACAAAGCGCGCACGGCGTCGACGCAAGTGAATCAGCTTCACCTTCAGCGCCATTCACAGCACCCCTCCACTGCATCAGCGCATAGCATTCGTCGGAAAGCACCACCGCGCCGATCTCACGCGCAGCTACGACAATGCCAGCCATCCGCTCGGCCGAATACACCTCGCCCGTCGGATTGCAAGGGGAATTCACCCACACCGCTTTGACACCAGGCACATTGCGCCACGACGCAACATCAGCCACATCGTCGACCTTAAGCACCTGCGCTCCAGCCAACTGCGTGCCGATCTCATACGTCGGGTACGAAACCTTCGGCTGCACCACAACATCGCCCTCGTCACAATGCAACAGCGACGCCATCAACGCAACGCCCTCTTTGGAGCCGACCGTAGGCACCACATCAGCATGAATCGCCTGCAAATCAACATTGCGAGTCGCCGAAAACCATTCAGCAATCGCAGCACGTAAATCGGCAGTACCTGCAGTAACCGGATATCCATACGCATTCGGATCATTCGCCGCCACTGCGAGCGCCTTGCGCACCGAATCGGGCACGGGATCGACGGGAGACCCCACGGACAGGTCGATCATGCCTCCGAACGCGGCTTTTGCCGTGCGCTTGTATGCTGCGATACGCGACCAATCGTATGGCGAAGAAAACTCATGAAAGCCCATCGTGAAAACTCCTTAATAATCCTCTATAAACAAAATATGCGGCCTCTTCCAACGGGAAAAGGCCGCTTTCAAATGCCGATCACTGATTTTGCGGCGGCAGAGCAGCTACCTGCTCCGGATCCTTACCGATCGGGCCGGCTGCGGAAGCGCCGCCCATATCGCCGACTTCAGCGAAGAAGCTGACTGCGGCATCCTTGTACCAGGCCCACTCGTCTGGCAGATCATCTTCATAGAAGATGGCTTCAGTCGGGCACACCGGTTCGCATGCGCCGCAATCCACGCATTCGTTCGGATTGATGTACAGGGAACGGGAGCCCTCGTAGATGCAATCGACCGGGCATTCGTCCACGCAGGCCTTGTCTTTGACATCGACGCACGGCTGAGCGACAACGTATGGCATGGTTACCTCCTTAACACTTACCGTTCAAGACTACTCTTGATTGCCAACTTCCAGCTCTCCCGTACCAAGTCGGGCGTGGCGGTAGCCGTAGCGAAGTAGATGCAGAAGCCGACCGCAAGCCAGACCACGAATCGAATCCAGGTAAGCACGCTCAGGTTGAGCATGAGCCAGATGTTGGCGAGCGCGATGAGGATAGCACCCATGGATTGCCGGGGATTTTGAAGACTCGCTTCAGGTCGGGGCGCTTCTTGCGCATGATCGGAATAGAGATTGAAACAAGGGTGAATGCCGACAGCGTGCCGATGTTCACCATGTCGGCAAGGATGCTGACGTTGCAGCTGGCTGCGATGAGTGCCATGACCACGCCGACGGCAATCTGCAGACGTACTGGAGTGCCGTGCTTGCCTGTGTGACTGAGCGAGCGCGGCAGCAAGCCATCTCGGCTCATGGCGAACACCACGCGGGTCAGGCCGAGCAGCAGCACCATGACCACGGTGGCCAGGCCGATCACAATGCCGAAACTGATGATTTTGGCGGCCCAGTCAGCGCCGACCATTTCGAATGCCGTGGCGAGCGACGGATCTTTCTGCTTGGCAAGGTCTTTGTAGGAGACCATGCCGGTGGTGACGATGGCGACGAGGGTGTAAAGCACGATGATCAGTCCCATGCCCACGCCTATACCCAGCGGAACGTTCTTCTTCGGATTGACGGTTTCTTCGGAAGTGGTGGCGACCACATCGAAGCCGAGGAACGCGAAGAACACGAGCGCGGCTCCGGAGATGATGCCGCAATGCCGTAAATGCTGGGGGTCATGCCGGTGGCCCACTGCCACAATGGCTGTTCCATGGTTGCGGCCAACCCGGATCCGGTGGCGGTCGCCGGTTCGCTCGGTGGAATGAATGGGGTGAAGTTCTCGGCTTTGACGTAGAAGAATCCGACGATTACCACGAATAGCACGATGGCGATTTTCAGCATGGTAAGCGCGCCGTCGACCCGTGCGCCGATTTTCGTGCCGCACACCAGCAGTGCCGTGAAGAAAGCTACGACGATGATTGGCGCGAAATCGAAATTGAATGATCCGATGGTGACGTTGGTATTGATATTCCATCCGACAAGTCGGAAGAAATCGTTGAGATAGACGCCCCAATATTTGGAGACGACGGAGCCTGCCATCAGCATTTCAAGGATCAAATCCCAGCCGATCACCCACGCGACGATCTCACCGACGGTGGTGTAGGTGAAGGTGTAGGCGGATCCCGCAACCGGAATCATGGACGCGAATTCGGCGTAGCACATTACGGCCGCACCGCATACCACGCCGGCGATGAGGAAACTGATGATCACGGCCGGACCCGCATGGAAGGCTGCCGCCTGCGCGCCGATGGAAAAGATACCCGCGCCGACGGCCACGGCCACGCCCATAATGGCCAAATCCCACCAGGTCAGGTCTCGTTTCAGGGAGCGCCCCGACTCCTCTGTTTCCGCCAGCGTCTGCTCGACGGATTTCTTACGTAATACGTTCATTGCGTTTCCCTTCTCCCTTCGTTCTTACGTTTACTTAAGGCTCATGCCGATGACGACCGGTTCGGGAACGAGACGAATGCCGAATGCCCGTTCAACGCCATCCTGCACGGTTTTGGCAAGTTCCGCGATATCTGCAGCTGTGGCTCCGCCGCGGTTGTCAATGCCAGCGTATGCATGGTCGAAAGCCCCGCTGCGGCATTTCCGCTGGTTTTGTAGCCCTTATGGAATCCCGCATGATCGATAAGCCATGCCGCGGATGTTTTGACGCCCGGCGTGCCATCCGGCAAGGTCGCGTCGAATCGTGGCGCGTCTTCGGGAAGCTTTGCCGCTTGTTCTTTGGTGAGAATCGGATTCATGAAGAAGCTGCCGCAGCTGTGGCGATTGTAGTCGGGTTCATCGTTGCCTGTCTGCGTGCGCTGTGCGTCATGCGCGATGGCGACCAGTTCGCTCTTTTTGGTGCCTCGCATGGCTTCGGTCAGATATCGATGGGAATCTTCAAGCATGCCTTTGGAGGCGCGTACTTTCAACACGGCGTTGCGAATATCCGCGGTCGCCATACGGTCGCCCACTTCCACGCCCAATGCTTTGGCGAGCTGGCCGTAGCAACTACGCCGGTTTCGCTGTGATGCAGCGCGAAGTAACGGACAACACCACGTAGCGCGGTGTCGGGAAGAAGTCGGCCGCAGGCGTTGCCGGAGCGCTGTACATGCTCGCTTTGAGCGCGCTCATGCGATAGCCGAAATGAAGTTCCTGATTGGTGAGCTCCTTGGTCTGCTTG
>ENA-OQCS01000346-OQCS01000346.1-human-gut-metagenome-genome-assembly--contig:-NODE-346-length-25591-cov-4.928448_pt1 | contig 25591 bp, 27 predicted proteins | sample MGYA00242757_ERZ504575 | MGnify/ENA primary metagenome ERZ504575 (study PRJEB26092, sample SAMD00036297) | human gut metagenome | host: Homo sapiens | study: EMG produced TPA metagenomics assembly of... | reverse complement strand
CAGTTAATCTGGAATGTTATCGAGAAGCTTCAGAAAACAGAAAATATGACAGTATTTTTGACTACACATTATATGGAAGAGGCTGCCAATGCTGGTTATGTTGTGATTCTTGACAAAGGAAGTGTTGTAGCAGAAGGTACACCGTTTGAACTTAAAAATGATTATGTACAGGATATAGTGTCTGTTTATGGTGTTTCCGAGGATGAAATAAAGACATTGAACAGAGAATATAAAAAAATACGTGACGGATATCAGATAAAAGTAAAAAATACGAAAGAAGCTACGAAGCTTATTGTAGAGCATCAGGACCTATTCACGGATTATGAAGTAGTAAAAGGCGGTATGGATGATGTATTTCTTGCAGTCACAGGAAAGAAGCTTGGAGGTGAACGCTGATGAGAACAGTATTGGCATTAATGGACAGGAACAGGAAACTGTTTTTTAAAGATAAAGGTATGTTGTTTACATCAATGATCACACCAGTTATTCTGATTGTTCTTTATGCTACATTTCTTGCAAAGGTTTTCAGAGATTCTTTTACAGCAGCGATTTCGGATATGATTATGATTTCGGATAAGCTATTAATGGAACCGTAGCAGCACAACTGACAGCATCACTTATGGCAGTAAGCTGTATTACTGTAACATTTTGTGTGAATCTGACTATGGTGCAGGACAAGGCAAATGGAACAAGGAAGGATTTTAATGTTGCACCGGTCAGCAAGGAAAAAATTTATTTGGGATATTTTCTGTCAACAGTAGCTAATTCATTGATGGTCAATGCACTTGCATTTGTATTATGTCTGGGATATTTACTTAAAATGGGATGGTATATGAATACAGCAGACATATTATGGGTTTTATTTGATATGATATTGCTCGTCCTGTTTGGAAGTACGCTTTCAAGTATCATTAGCTTTCCGTTGACAACACAGGGACAGCTTTCGGCTGTAGGTACAATTGTCAGCGCAGGATATGGTTTTATATGTGGTGCTTATATGCCGATTTCAAATTTTGGACCAGGTCTTCAGAAGGCACTGTCTTATCTTCCGAGTACATATGCCACTTCATTGATTAAGAATCATATGCTTCACGGAGTTTTCAGAGAGATGGAGAGAAAAAATTATCCGGATGAAATGGTTGAAGCGATAAGAGACACGCTTGATTGCAATCCGGTATTTCATGGAAATGTGGTGAGTATAAATCAGATGATTGGCATTATGATGGGAAGTATAGCTGTATTTGGAATTATTTACTATGTGGTTACATTGTTGTCAGCGGGTGAAGGCAGACGATAGGAAATATTGTTTTTAGCGGGATATGGAACGATCTGAGTACCAATGAGCAGGAAACAGTAATGTCAATGCTGCGTGGTCTTCGGAAGTAGAAGAACAGTTCGAGTATATGTATCGGCTGTTCTTTTTTTGTTTTCAGGCGTTAAAACGGTAATGTTTTTTCTTGTGTACAGTAGAGTGCTATAGTATAATAAAATCAGTTTTTTGCATAAGTATTAAAGCTATAATATGGAAATTGGCAAACCAGATGAAAGTCTGGGACGCAAAGCTACAGGGCCTGTAAAATGGCAGCCAGTTGCATGAAATGAGGTGCACTGTCTGTTTGACAGTGCTTTTTATGGTAGAGCACTTGAATAAGTAATACAGAAGCTGCTTGGAAAAATATTGTGAAAAATAGTGTGGAGGTTATTGATAATTAATGAATGTAAAATTAAAATCTGGAAGCAAGCAAGCAACTGTAGCCTAGAGGAGGGGAGAAAGATGAAGAAGTGCAAATTAGTACAGAATATAATGAATTTCAAATTTTGTTACATTATATTTTGCACAATTATATGTTCTATTGTTTTATCCGTTCCTACATTTGCCAAAGAAAACTCTGACAATGTTATCCGGTAGGATCTTTTGAAGAAACTTATAATACCGTCAATGAAAAGGGAGAAAGAAGCGGCTATGGTTATGAGTATCTTCAAGATATTGCAGGTTATGCAGGATGGACATATAAATACATAACAAGTGATTGGAAAAACTGCTTTACACAGTTGGAAAATGGAGAGATTGATATTCTTGGTGACATTTCCTATACAGACGAACGTGCTGAAAATATGCTTTTTTCCGATATGCCTATGGGGGAAGAGAAATATTACATCTATACGGATGCATCCAATATGGATCTTACAGCAGGAAATTTGGATTCTTTTGAGGGAAAAAATATTGGTGTGTCTAAAGATAATATAGTGGAGGATGTGCTTAATGAATGGGAATCAAAATATGGTCTGCATACGAAGCATATCAATGTTTCTACAACCACAGAAATTATGGACAAACTGTCGAAACATGAAATTGACTGCTTCGTTTCGGTAGAAGAATCCCGTTGGGAAGAATCGGATATTTCACCGCTTACAAGTATTGGAGAGACAGAAATCTATTTCGCTATAAATCCAGAACGTCCGGATATCAAAGAAGCACTGGATAGTGCTATGCGCAGAATCAAGGATGACAACCCATTTTACACAGATGATCTCTACAGGCGTTATCTTTCTGCACAGAGCAGCTCCTTTCTTTCAAAAGAAGAAAGGGAGTGGCTTGGACGGCATGGTGCACTCAGGATTGGGTATCTGAATCAGGATGGAGGTATCAGCAGTGTAGATTCATCAACAGGTAAATTGACAGGTGTTATCACAGATTATGTGGATCTTGCAGAAAATTGTCTGCAAGGTCAGACTCTGGAATTTGAATTAAATGGATATGATACAAGAAGTGAACTGCTTCAGGCATTGCAGGATGGAAAAATAGACCTGATTTTTCATGCAAACCAGAATCCATACTTTGCAGAAACAAATGGATTTGCTTTGTCGGATACACTATTGACTCTCAATATGGCAGCAATTACGGCAAAGGATTCTTTTGATGAAAATAAAGAGAATATAGTTGCCGTTGAAAAAGATAGTTTTGCATTGAAAGCATATCTTTCATACAATTATCCGCAATGGGAGGTTGTGGAATATGAGACATCAGATGCAGCAGTAAAAGCAATGCAGAAAGGGGAGACGGATTGTATTGTAAGCAATTCAGGTACTGTTTCAGACTATTTGAAAAATAATAAGCTTCATAGTGTTTTCCTGACAAAAGAAGCTGATGTTTCATTTGCTGTTCAGCAGGGAGAACCGGTTCTTTTGTCCATTCTGAATAAAACACTGACATCTATGCCTACAACTCAATTTTCAGGTGCAGTAGTTTCGTATAATGCTTCCTCACGAAAAGTTACAGCGAAGGATTTTATTCAGGACAATTTACTGACAGTTTCACTTATCGCTGGAATTTCTTTTTTCGTTGTTCTGTGTATAATTCTTGATTCTTTGAAAAAATCAAAACGTGCGGAAGAAAAATCCAAGAAGTCTGCTGAGCAGGCATTGAAGCTGAATCAGGAGCTTGAAGAAAAACAGCAGGAATTACAAAATGCACTTGTAGAAGCACAGAGTGCCAATAAGGCTAAGACTTCCTTTTTAAATAACATGTCTCATGACATCAGGACACCGATCAATGGCATTATGGGCATGCTTACAATTCTTGAAAAAAGCGGAAATGATGGTGAACGGGCAAAAGATTGTCTGAATAAAATAAATGAGTCTTCGAAACTGCTATTATCATTGGTAAATGATGTTTTGGATATGGCAAAGTTAGAATCGGATACCGTGGTTTTTAGTGATGAATCCATCAATCTGGATCAGGTATGTCAGGAAATCACGGAGTCACTATCTTTTCAGGCAGAAGAAAAAGGACTTCATGTTATAGGAGAACATGATGATTACAGTGGTATATATGTTTGGAGCAATGCAGTTCATCTGAAAAAAATATTGATGAATCTGTTTACAAACAGTATGAAGTACAATAAGGTGAATGGTTTTATTTACATGAGTATGAGAACGATTGAAAGATCAGAAGATCACATGACATGTGAATTTAAAATAAAAGATAATGGAATTGGAATGTCAGAAGAATTTATAAAAAATGAATTGTTTACTCCATTTGTACAGGCAGATAATTCCCCACGTTCTGATTATAATGGGACAGGTCTGGGAATGCCTATTGTGAAACAACTTGTAGAAAAGATGGGCGGAACCATAACAGTTGAAAGCAAGCTTGGTGAAGGAAGCTGTTTTACTGTAATACTTCCATTTAAAATTGATACGAATGCACGGCTGGAAGAAAAAGAAGATTTCAATGCAGATATATCAGGTGTCCGGATATTATTGGTTGAAGATAATGAGCTGAATGCGGAAATAGCAGAATTTATACTGACGGAAAATGGGGCTAAAGTAGAAACAGTGAAAAATGGGTTAGAAGCTGTTCAGTACTTTGAAGCCTGCGAATCAGGAACATACGATGTTATTTTAATGGATGTCATGATGCCGGTGATGGATGGGCTTACTGCCACAAAAACAATAAGATCCCTGGAACGGCAGGATGCAAAAACAATCCCTATCATTGCTATGACTGCAAATGCATTTAGAGAAGATGCAGAAAAGTGTATGGAAGCAGGAATGAACGCACATCTTGCAAAGCCATTAGATGATAAAACAATCAAGCAGACTATATGCGAAGAATTGAGAAGCAGTAGGGACAGGTGAAAATTTATTAAACCAGGAGGTTGACAAGGAGACGTATAGAGAAATATATTTGACAGACAGGAGATTTAATATGATTTCGAGTGCAAAGAAATATATGGCAGTGTTACTGGTTTTTGTATGCGTGTGTATGATATTTTCTCCCTGACTGCATATGCGGCCGAGGACAGTTCGCAGCATGAAACTGTCAAAGTCGGTTTCTTTGCCATGGATGGATACCATATGATGGATGAAGAGGGGAACCGCAGCGGTTATGGCTATGATTTCCTTCGCTGATGGCCCGTTATTGGGATGTAGATTACGAATATGTCGGATACGATCAGAGCTGGGATGATATGCAGCAGATGCTTGAAGATGGCGAGATCGACATGGTAACATCTGCCCGCAAAACACCGGACAGAGAAGAAAAGTTTGATTTTTCACGTCCGATCGGAACTAATTATGGGATGTTGACCGTCCGCAGTGACAACAGCACGATTGTGGACGACAATTACAGCACTTACAACGGTATGCGTGTGGCGCTTTTGAACGGAAACACCCGGAATGAAGAGTTTGCGGATTTTGCAGACAACAAAGGATTTACATATGTTCCATCTTATTTTGATACGACCGCAGAGATGGAGGAAGCCCTTCAGAGCGAAAAAGTTGATGCGATTGTTACCAGTTCTCTGAGAAAAACAAACAATGAGCGAATCGTGGATAAATTTGGCAGCAGCGATTTCTATGTCATTGTTAAAAAGGGCAATACAGAATTGCTGAATGAGATCAATTATGCGATCGATCAGATGAATGCAGTTGAGGGTGACTGGAAAACAACGCTTTATAATAAAAATTATGAAAGCATAGAAACTAAGAATCTGGAATATACGGAGCAAGAAAAAAGTATTATTGCACAATATTCCAAGGACAACCCGCTTCATGTTCTGTGTGATCCGTCCCGTTATCCATATTCTTATAATGAAAATGGTGAGATGAAGGGGATTATCCCGGATTACTTCCGGAAAATTGCAGACTATGCCGGGATTTCCTATGAGTTTCTTACACCTGCCACCAGAGATGAGTATATTGCTTATCAGAAAAATAAGGAAGCCACAAATATAAGTATCGATGCACGCCTGGAAACAGATAACTATGCTGAGACGAAAAAATGGGGGGCTTACTGCACCTTTCATTACAATGCAACTGGCAAGGGTGACACGGCGTGACTTTGATGGAGAAATCAATGTTGTTGCTACGGTTGACCAGACAGCATCAAATTCAATTGCAGATGCAATGGCACCCGGTGCAGAAAAGCTGATGTGCAGTACTCGGCAGGAAATGATGGAAGCTGTCCGTAAGGGTAAAGCCGATGCTGCCTTCGTCTACTATTACATGGCACAGGCGTTTGTGAATAGTGACACTACGGGCACCATGACATATACGCTGCTGGAACAGCCTACATTCACCTACCGCATGGTAGTTTCGTCAACAGAGAACCATGCGCTGGCTGGTATTCTGACGAAAGCAATGTATGCCATGCCCCAAAATCTTGTCGAAGATCTAGCAGCACGGTATACCACATACAAAGCAGCAGAGCTGACATTTGTTGACTGGATCCGTCTGCATCCTGTTGCTACTGTTTGGGTTCTTCTTATTTTCGGATGGCTGCTGACTACTATGGCTATGATAGCAATGCGTCTCAGTGCAAGAAAAAAAGCTCAGAAGGCAGCCCAGGAGACGGCTGAGGAAATGGCGGAACTGGCAGAGCATGCGCAGGCTGCAAACAAGGCAAAAACAGCATTTCTGTCACATATGTCCCATGATATGAGAACACCGATGAATGCAATCATGGGATTCACCGGTATTGCAATGAAAAATAATCCGTCAGACGAAGTGAAAAATTGTCTGGAAAAGATTGATGAAAGTTCAGAGCATTTACTGTCGCTGATCAATGATGTATTAGATCTGACTCGCGTGGAAAGTGGAAAAGTGAAATACAATCCGGTACCGACAGATTTGAAAAGTATCACAGATTTTGCACTGGATATTACAAAAGGCTTTCTTACGAACAGGGATATCAGCTTTAAGATCCAGCGTGAAGAAGCAAAGATCCCCAATGTACTTGTGGATTCTGTACGTCTGCGAGATGTGCTGGTAAATATTCTGAGCAATGCCGTGAAGTTCACTCCGGATGGAGAGACGATTACATTTGAAGCCCGGTGTCAGGAAAAGGGCGGGGATGGATATATAAATATGCATTACCGCATTTCGGATACTGGTATTGGCATGAGTGAGGAATTTACAAAAGAAGTTTTTGAGGAATTTGCACAGGAAGATTCCGATGTGAGAACGCAGTACCATGGAGCTGGACTGGGGATGGCTATCGTAAAGAAGTATGTAGATATGATGGGTGGAACCATTTCCGTGCAAAGCAAAAAGCATGAGGGAACCACTTTTACTGTGGATATTCCTCTGGAAATTACTGATAAGGAATGTAATAAGTCAGACATAGGTTTTTCTGAAAAGGTAAATCTTACAGGTGTGAAAGTTCTTCTTGCAGAGGATAATGAGCTGAATGCAGAAATTACGACCGTGCAGCTGGAAGAGTTTGGAATGAATGTAGAAAGAGCTGTAGATGGAAAGAATGCTGTTGAGATTTTCAGAAATCATCCGGAAGGCACATTTGATGTAATCCTGATGGATATCATGATGCCTGAAATGAACGGTTATGAAGCGGCAAAAGCAATCAGGGCGATGAATGACAGACCGGATGGAAAAAACATTCCTATTATAGCAATGACAGCCAATTCATTTGCTGAAGATGTTCAGGCATCGTTGGATGCAGGAATGAATGCACATTTGTCAAAGCCGATTGTGATTGAGGAAGTTATAAAAACGATTTTAAGGTATGTTCATAATGATTAGCAGAGGTTCATGAATTAGTGGAATACGATTGACAGGAGGGCTAAAAGATGACAATGCAGGAGTGCTATAAAGCTATCGGAGGAAACTATGAGGCTGTTTTGGGACGCCTTCACAGCGAAGCACTGATTCAGAGATTTACATTAAAGTTCCTTGAAGACCAGAGTTATCTACAGTTAAAACAGACATTGGAAAATAAAAATTATGAAGATGCTTTCCGCAGTGCGCACACATTGAAAGGGGTGTGTCAGAATCTTTCCTTTGACCGTCTGTATGAGGTTAGTGATAAATCCTTACCGAACCAGATTTATTCACAGAATCTTATCAAGGTATGCAGGAAAAAATCGATTTCTTCAAATCGAACAGTGGCATAAATTCGATTGATTACAATGCAAGTTCGGGGCAATTAACTATAATAAATGAAAAACAGAAGATAATATACCAGAGAGAAGATCCGGGATTTGATGTATTCAAAGTGTTTGAATAACTGCGCGTCGCATTCTCGTTACTTCAGTAATAGATAAGATTCTATAAAAAATAATACTATCTGATTTAAAATAATTCAACTACTTCGACATTACTATAAATCAAAACAAATTGATTGACAAAGAAAACCTAGAGTTTATGCGGGATTAATGGACTTTATAATCGATGTAACTGTCAAAGCCCCGGCTGCCCTGATTGTTTCATTATCAAATTGACATCTGATTATTGTATAGTATAATTACAATTAAAAACACCGAAGATAAAAGACGGAGGAATTATATGAAAGCACATAAATATTGGTCAGTAGGAGCATTGATCACAATGATTGGTACTTTTTACACTGGACATAAAGGGTTAAAATCAAGCCACAAATACTTTGCGTTAAGCTCTATGCTATGTATGACAATGGCGATATATACAGGGCATAAAATGATTTCCGGGAATAGGAAGAAAAAGGTGAATAAAGAGAAAGTTACAGAGAGGGAGGAATAATTAATGTTGGAAGTAGGGGTCAAGGCACCTGATTTTGAGTTGCCAGATCAAAATGGAAAAATACACAGATTATCGGATTATGCAGGAAAAAAAGTAGTATTATATTTCTATTCCAAGGATAATACAGCGGGATGTACGAAACAGGCATGTGGTTTTTCCGAGAGATATCCTCAGTTTATTGAAAAAGGTGCAGTTATTCTTGGGGTCAGTAAGGATTCTGTATCCTCTCATAAGAGATTTGAGGAAAAATATGGACTGGCATTTACACTTTTAGCAGATCCAGAGCGGAAAGTTATTGAAGCTTATGATGTATGGAAAGAAAAGAAAAATTATGGCAAAGTCTCTATGGGTGTGGTAAGAACTACATATCTTATCGATGAACAGGGAGTTATCATCAAAGCCAATGATAAAGTCAAAGCAGCAGATGATCCTGAAAATATGCTTAAGGAATTAGATTAATGAAGATAATATTATCCCCTGCTAAAAAGATGATTACAGATACTGACGGCATAGCGCCGGATGGATTGCCTGAATTTATTGAAAAGACGACAGAGATACAAAGTTGGTTGAAAAGCAAGTCAAAAGAAGAACTGAAGACTATCTGGAAATGTAATGACAAAATTACAGAACAGAACTTCAATAGATTGGAAAACATGGATCTTTATCATTTACTTACTCCAGCTGTCTTATCATATGAAGGAATTGCTTTTCAATATATGGCTCCATCCGTGTTTGAGGACAGTCAGTTTGAGTATGTACAAAATCATTTGAGAATACTATCTGCGTTTTATGGCGTTCTAAAACCGTTGGATGGCGTGACACCTTACCGCTTGGAAATGCAGGGAGAAAGTAAAGGAATAGCATAGTTATTGAAATGAATATTATTTAAGGTTCAAGATAAATTGTAAAATGCAGACAAACAAGAAAAAAAGTAAAAATATAATAGGTATTATACAGAGTGTCCTTATATTGATATTAGTAGTTCTTATTATTTTTATGATGATTCAGATTATTAGGCTACAGGGGACAGCACGCGTAATAAATTATGCAGGCCTAGTACGTGGAGCTACACAGCGCGAAGTAAAATTAGAAATTACAGGAAACCAAAATGAAGAATTAATTAAATATTTGGATGATATTTTTCTTGGATTAAGATATCAGGATGGACATTATGATCTGGTAAAACTCAATGACGAAGAATATCTGGAAAAATTGCAAATTCAGAGTGATTACTGGGATAAATTGAAAAAAGAGATTGAAGCAGTAAGAAACAAGGGATACGAAAATACAGACATTGTTAATATGAGTGAAATATATTTTACGATGGCAGATGAAACTGTCTCTGCCGCAGAAAGCTATTCAGAAAAGATTGCTATAAAGATTCGTACCATAGAGCTTCTGTCGACACTTGATATGTTGAGTCTGGTGATATTGGTTATTATGCAGACTCTAAGGGCAATGCAGATGGCAATGCAAAACAGACTGCTGGAACAGAAAGCATTCATAGATGCCTATACTGGACTGCCAAATAAAAATGCCTGTAATGAGATACTTAATAAAAAGATATAATTACAGATCCTACAGCATGCATAATGTTTGATTTAAATAATCTAAAAACTGTAAATGATACAATGGGACATTCCGCAGGAAATCAGTTAATATTGAATTTCGCAAAGCTTTTGCGCAGTGTTATTCCAGAAAAGGATTTTGTTGGAAGATATGGCGGAGATGAGTTTATAGCAGTCATTTATCATACAAGCGAGGCGGAAATTAAGGTGATATTAAAATCATTGTACAGAGAAAAAAACAGATTAAATAGTTATGAAAATCAAATACCAATCGACTATGCCTGCGGATGGGCATTATCCTCCGATGATATGTCGGGTACAATGCAGATGTTATTGGATGAGGCAGATGCTTATATGTATAAAAATAAACAGTTATGCAAGAAATATAATTAGCTTTCAGCTCAGAGTAGATGAATCTTCTTAAATGAGTAATCGATAGAACCCTGTTGGAAAAACCAATAGAGTTTTTACTATGTTATTGTGTGATAATATCACGAAGTCAGTTTATAATACAGTCATAAATTAAGCAAGTAAGACTCCGAAAGATTTTTGAACAATTCCGTATTGGTATGAAGATTTGTCATGAAGTTATCGCTATACTTCCGGGCTGCACCGCAGAGAAATCTGCGGTGTTTTTTGACTTTCTGTATATGGTGAGTTTGATGGAAAACAGATCAATGATACTGGAGCAGGGCTTCCGCGGATATTGAGAAAACGGAACGAATGTGATATCTTTTTATTAGGATAAAACGACGCGAGGAGGAAATGACATGGTTGTTTATTTTTCAGGAACGGGAAACAGTAAATATGTAGCAGAGAGGATTGCCGGCAGCTTGCAGGAAAAACTGCTCTGTATGAACGAACAGATTAAATCGGGTGATACCGGAACTGTTAAGACAGGAGAGAATCTGGTAGTGGTGGTACCGACTTATGCATGGAGGATCCCGCGTGTGGTTTCTGACTGGATCGGACAGACAGAATTTGTCGGGGCGAAGAATGTCTGGTATGTGATGAGCTGCGGAAGCGGTATTGGTGGCGCAGATATATACAATCGAAAATTGAGTGAGAAAAAAGGATTAAAGCATATGGGGACGGCACAGATCATTATGCCGGAGAATTACATTGCCATGTTTAATGCTCCTGATGTGGAGAAAGCAAAGAAGATCGTTGCGGCAGCAGGTCCTGATATTGCTAAAGCTGTGTTGGCGATCAAACATGGAGAGAAGCTTCTGTCAAAAAGTGGCTGGGTGCTTCTTTTGAGAGTGGTCTGGTGAATGATATCTTCTATGCGGCATTTGTAAAGGCAAATGCATTCCGGGCGGATCAGACATGTACCGGCTGTGGCAAATGTAAAAAATTCTGTCCGTTAAACAACATAACACTAAAAAATAAAAAGCCTGTATGGGGAAAGCATTGTACGCACTGTATGGCCTGCATTTGTTATTGCCCGGCTGAGGCAATCGAATATGGCAGGAAGAGTGTTGGAAAGCCCAGATATTGTTTTGAGAATCTGGGGCTTGAGAAATATGACTATAGCAATCCTCTAAAATAATGCATCTTAATCCAGTCCATCAGAGTGTGAAATCTGCGTCAGATATTTTTGCCTTGCGTCAGCACGCCTACAGATATCTTCCTTGTCTTTCGCACTCTGCTGAACTGTCTTAAATGCATTATTTACGAGGATTGCTATAGACGGTCGTAAATTGCAGGCAAGATATGGAACATAAAAAGTATCTGATAAGGGGGTATTAGATCATGTCTGCTTATCAGATACTTTGTTTATGCTTCTGGCTGTGTTCGTGTCATCAGTTGATTAGTTTGATATTTACGATTAATTCTCGAAAAATGTGACAGTAAAACCATCAGTTCCTATAGTTACGTCAGAAATAGTATCATTATCCCAGAGAGCATCCGTAATGACAGACTTTAAGGCTTCGTCCAGAATAAGATTAAATTCTTCTTCGATAAGTGAGAATGGAACCAATTTCTGGACTTCTGCACATTCCAGAATAAAATTAAGTATTTTTTCTTCCATGATAAATCCTCCTCGTAAAATTCCATACAGCATATATTACAATAGACAAAGTAATCTGTCCACCTTAGATTTTATTTTTGATAATTCATTATGGTACGATACAGGTGGCGGTATATGACAACCGATTAGAAATTACTTCTTCAGGAAAGCTGCCAATGGGACAAACATTCATATCGGATGTACCTTGATGGTGGAGATATATAGCTAATTATTCAGAACTTTCATAGACAAAACGGATTCCATCGTATATACTTTGAGTAGAAACGAAAAAAGAAGAGTAACTGTTCATGATAGTTTGGAGTATCTGCGTAATGAACAGCTACGGGAAAAAGGGGAACAGTTATGTTATTGGTAAAGAATGCAGAGATTTACGCACCAGAATATCTCGGTAAAAAGGATCTTTTGATTTGCGGGGGAAAGATTGAATGTATACAGGATTCCATCAGAGAATTGCCTGTGGAGTGCGAGGTGCTGGATGCAGAGGGCAAGATTCTTACTCCCGGATTTTTAGATCAACATGTACATATCACCGGAGGCGGTGGAGAGGGAAGTTTTCATACGCGGACACCGGAATTACAGATGTCGGAGCTGGTAGAGAACGGTATCACAACAGTGGTGGGACTTCTGGGTACGGATGGTATCACCAGGAGTGTGGACAATCTTTATGCGAAGACCCGGGTATCTGTGAGGAGGGCGTGAGTGCTTATATGCTCACAGGTGCTTACGGATATCCCAGCCCGACTATCACAGGTGAAACAGACAGGGACATCGTATTCGTGAATGAGATTTTGGGTGTGAAGCTGGCGATATCTGATCACCGGGCACCTAATGTGACTGGTGATCAGTTGGTTCAGATTGCAAGTAAAGCTCGTGTGGCGGGAATGCTCAGTGGAAAGCCAGGCATTGTGGTGCTTCACATGGGAGATGACAAAGATGGTCTTGCGCCGGTATTCCGGGCATTGGAGGTGAGTTCTGTTCCTGTACGGATTTTCCGTCCCACTCATGTCAACCGGAATGAAAAGTTGCTGGAAGAGGGCTACGAATTTCTGAAGCGGGGAGGTTATATTGATCTGCCTGCGGTATGCACACTTCACCGGGAGAATGTGTTCTGGAGGCTAAAAAGCGGGGACTGCCCACAGAGCATATCACAATGAGCTCTGACGGACACGGAAGCTGGTCTAATTATGCTGAGGACGGCAGCCTTCTGGAGATAGGTGTATCTGGTGTGGATGCACTTTATAAAGAGTTGAAATATATGGTACAGGTTCTGGGAATGACTCTGGAGGAAGCACTGCCTTATATGACCTGTCAGGTTGCAGAGGGGCTGGATTTACTGGGAATCAAGGGAACTGTGGCAGAGGGGGCCGATGCGGATCTGTTGCTGTTTGATCAGGATCTGACGCTGGATACTTATGTAGCCAGGGGAAAGATCTTTATGAAGCATGGAGAGGTGATTCGAAAAGGCACCTATGAGAAGTAAAAAGAGAATAAAAACGAAACCGGATATATGGCTTTCTGTTGGAAACCTGTATATCCGGTTTTGTTTTTGGGCTAAAAATCAGGATGGCAAAGTGTCGATAAAATCTGCCGTTCAGATGGTGATACACTATCGATGACAAGACAGGATGCCAGAATATTGAGCATAGCCATAGGTGCAGTCATAGAGTTATAAAACAGCTTCGTAGATGTGGGACAGAGAAGCAATAGTGTGCTGTGCGCAGCTGCCGGTGAAGTATCACTGTCTGTGATGGTCAGAATCGGTACCCCTGATTTAGCTGCTTTTTTAGCAATATTTCCAATCGGAAAATAATAGCGGGGGAAAGAGAAAAAGATTACCAGGTCACCATCCGTCAGCTGTTGGATAATCTTCTGGGTGACTTCCAGATCCGATAAATCAATCAACGCAGAATTCAAGTACAGAATTTCCAAACGGCTCTGTAAAAATTTGCCGGGAACCAGAGAAATATCATGGGCAAAGATGTAGATACGGGTGCTTTTCCGGATTTCATCAGAAGCCTTTATGACAGATTCCAGATTGATGTTGGTAATAAAATCAGAGAAAACTGCGGCCTCTGTATTGCAGATTTCATGAAGCATTTGTTCCCGCTCGGTGTCTTCGCCTGAGGTACGCTCTGGCAGAAAAAAGGAAGAAGAGGAGGCCTGCTTAATCATTTTTTGGGTATAGTCCCGAAACTGCTCCTTTAAGTCCAGAAAGTTGGAGTACCCCAGTTTTTGACAAAAACGAAGCAAAGTCAGCTCGGAGGTACCGGTCTGATGGCTTAGCTGTGCCAGTGTAATGTAGCTGATTTCCTCCGGATTAGCAATTAGATAATCTGCGATTGTTTTCTGCTTTTTTGTCAGGGCAGGATAAAGTTTTTGAAGATGCTCTAAAATATCCATAGATATTACACGATGTCCTTTCTTTGCATGGTGCATGCAATGTTTTATATTTTTTTTCATAAAAATATAAGTAAAAACTTACAAATTTATTATAGCATGTATAATGGAAAATATAAAGTAAAGTATATACTTAACAAAAAATCAAAAGAAAATCATAGTATATATTACATGATTTTCTTTCGAAAGCAAAGGAGGAAAAAGGCTATGAAGAAACTTTTTGAGAAACACTTCGAACGGACATGGTTGATTATTTTTCTGATTATGTTTGTATTAATTATGATTCCGTTCCCGTTTTTCTACAGCGAGACGTATATTCCCGCATTTGGTGGTGTTCCACTCTATATATTCGGATGGATTGTTCACACTGCCATTACATTTGTGCTGATTATTGTTTATTATCGCATGTGTATGAAGAGAAAAGAATATCACACTTATGATGAGGAGGACAAATAAATGAATGGAGCAGCAGTAATTCAGCCAGCACCGATTCCTTTCTATACAGTTCTGGTACTTTATCTTGGAATTATGGCATTTATTGGTTGGTACGCAGGACGTAAGACGAATAATATTGGCGATTTCTTTGTATTGAGTGGAAAAGCTGGCGTGGTAGTAAGTGGTATTGCATATTTCTCAACTCAGTTTTCCATGGGAACATTTCTTGGTACACCGGGAACCATTTACGGTGTAGGCTATGCAGGAATGGCTATTTCTGTACCTGGAGCTGTGTTCTGTATGATTCTTCCGGCTCTTCTGATTGGTCGCAAGCTGATTACCCTTGGTCATAAATATGGTTTTCTGACCATGCTGATTACTTGACAGATCGTTATCACTCCAAGAATATGAGCGGTGTTTTGGGCGTGATGATGCTCTTCTTCCTGGTTCCGATGATGGGTGCACAGATTATCGGAGCAGGCGTTATTGTACATGTATTTACCGGACTGCCTGAATGGGTAGGCGTTGTGGGAATGGGTATCATTGTCATTCTCTACTGTATGACTGGTGGTATGAAAGGTGCCATGATGACAGACGTTATCCAGGGGTCTCTGATGATTGCTACTGCAGTGGTTACTTTTATTGTATCTATAGTAATGGGTGGAGGTTTCTCTAACATTAACCATACACTTCAGAGTATGAATGAGGCTTATCTGACCTTCCCGGGTGCTAACGGTTATATGCCTTGGACTTATTATGTATCCAACATTGTGCTATGGTCGTTCTTTACCATGGGACAGCCTCATCTGTTTACCAAGTTCTTTGCCATGAAGGATCATAAGACCATGTTCAAAGCAATTCTTCTTGGTACTGCAGGTATGTTTTTCTCTGCAACTCTGATTGAGTGGGCCGGTGTAAATGGTATTGCTTCCATTCAGAATATTGAGAAGGCAGATCAGATTATTCCTATGATTCTGCAGAGAGGCATGAATCCTTTCCTGGCTTCCATTTTCATCGCAGGTATTGTGGCAGCAGGTATGTCCACAATCGATGGTATTCTGGTAACGACTACCGGTGCTGTTACCCGTGATATTTATCAGAAGATTATCAATAAGGATGCTACAGATGAGACTGTTATGAAGTTGTCCAAGGTAGTAACTGTAATCATCGGTATCATCGTAATTTGCTTTGGTGTATTCCAGCCAGGCAGTATTTTTGAAATTAACCTGTTTGCATTTTCAGGAATGGCAATTTTTGTAGTGCCGATTCTGTTTGGAATTTACTGGAAGAAAGCAACAGCGAAGGGAGCAATCGCATCGGTTATAGTAGGTATTATTTCACTGTTGCTCTTTACACTGAATCCGTCTGTCAAGGCGTTGGCTATGGGATTCCATGCACTGTTCCCAACTACGATCATTGCTTCTATTGTAATGATTGTAGTAAGTAAATTTACAGAAACTCCGCCGCAGGAGACTATTGATCGTCATTTTACAGTATAAAAGTTAGGAGGCGTATTTAAAATGTATCTTGCAAAAATGACTACAGCACAAGCAAAAGAGGCTTTTGAGAAGGATCCGATTATTGTGATTCCGGTGGGAAGCACCGAGCAGCACGGAACACAGGGTGCGTTGGGAACGGACTTTATGGTACCGTCCTATCTGGCGGATCATGTGGAGGATGTAGATAACGTAATCGTAGCACCTACTGTTCCATACGGTGTATGTCCTTATCACTTAAGCTTTGAGGGAAGTATTAATATTGGTTATGAGGGACTGTATATGGTTCTGCATGGCATTATGGACTCTCTGATGCAGCATGGCGCAAACGTTTTGTAATTCTGAATGGCCATGGCGGCAATACTCCATCCATTGACCGGGCAGCTCTGGAGGTATATCATAAAGGTGGTGTATGTGCCAGCGTAGACTGGTGGAGTCTGGTAGCTCAGCTGGACAAGAAGTTTGAAGGCGGCCATGGTGATGTTCTGGAGACCTCAGTTATGATGGCAATTGCTCCGGAATCAGTACATCTGGAGCTCAGCAAGCCTATCAATGCACAGGATCCTTCTGAGAATATGAAAGCGGCTTATATCCAGGCAGTTAATTTCAAGGGTGGTATCGTACGTCTTGTGAGAGATACCAAAGAAATTGCTCCAAGTGGCTGGTTCGGTCCTTTTGATCCGGAAGATTCTTCCGCAGAACTTGGACAGGAGGCCCTTGATTTGGCAGTATCCTATATCCGTGATTTTCTGGAAGAAATGAAGCAGATAGAACTGTCTTCCTGATATATATCTGAAGGGATGGGGGTGTCGTAAAATCATCAAATTAGATGATTGAGCGATGCCCTCGCTTTATATGTGTAAAAAACCGGAAAGAATCTTTTGAACTGTTAGATCTTTCTGGTTTTACGTACTTTAGCAGTTAGTCTATGAAAAATAGGTTAGCTGCTTTTTTTCGTCTCAAAAACAATTATCTTTGAATCAGTTATAATAATTTTATGAAATTCATCATATTACCGCTGGATAGTTCTATGCCAAATTGCACATTATAACATACAGAACAGGAGGAATGCTTATGACATTGGAACAGGTTGTACTGACAATGATTAATGACAAAATGCTTGATAATGGACAGATTTCCGAAAAACTGCACAGCAGTATCCAGAAAGACATTATAACCTTGAGTACATTCAATACAGTAGTCGCAAAGAATGGAGAACAGATGGACAGTTCAGATGAATATTGCCAGCGAATCAGTTGATTGGAAAGGAATAAGATGGATATTTATGCAACACGTGAGGAACTGAAATCCCGGCAGAAAAATATATTTGATCTGAAACTGAATGTGGCGTATTATGCCCGAGTCAGTACGGATAAGGAGGAACAGAAAACCTCTATTGAGCATCAGTGGACTTTTTTTGAACAACTGATTTCAGACGTAAAGAATTGGACGCTTGTGGATGGTTATATAGACGAAGGAATCTCCGGTATTACTGTAACCCACAGAGAGGAATTCCAGAGAATGCTCCAGGATGCAAAAGCCGGGAAAATTGATCTTATCATAACTAAAGAGATCACCCGTTTTGCCCGAAACGTATTAGACAGTATACGATATACAAGAGAGCTTCTGGACTGTGGAACTGCTGTCTGGTTTAGGAATGACAATATCAATACATTAGATGAGGATTCGGAACTCAGGCTGTCAATTATGTCCGGTATTGCACAGGAAGAAAGCAGAAAACTTTCAAGTCGTGTGCGTTTCGGTCATGCAAGATCCATACAGAACGGTGTGGTTCTTGGTAATTCACATATATATGGATGGGACAAGCGAAACGGAAAACTGTTTTTGAATCCCGAAGAGGCAAAAATGGTACAGCTTATTTTTGAAAAATATGCCCTGGGAAACTGGTCTACCCATTCACTGGAACAATTTTTATGGGAATGTGGATACAGAAATTATAAAGGGGGAAAGATTGACAGCCATGTGATTGCCAATATTATCCGAAATCCTAAATATAAGGGTTACTATGTTGGTGGAAAAGTAAAAATAGTTGATCTCTTTACTAAGAAACAGAAATTCCTGCCTGAAGATGAATGGGTGATGTATAAAGACGATGGTACCCATGTCCCTGCAATTGTGGATGAAAAACTGTGGGAAGATGCAAACAGGATTATGGAAGAAAGAAGTAAAAATATCAAGTTGAAAAAAACTTCCTATAAGCAGGACAACCTTTTTACCGGACTTATACATTGTGCGGAAGATAAAGCTGCGTACTGGCTGAAAGTCAGAACTGTCCGCGGAAAAGCTGCAAAGACCTGGGTATGCAGTCATCGCATAAAACAGGGCGCAGTTTCCTGCAGATCAAAACCGGTAAAAGAAGAAATCCTGCTGGAGATGATATCGGATGTTTATAACAATCTGGCTCAAAGCAATAAAAGTATATTGCATAAGTATCTGGAACTTTATGAGAAAGAGATTAACAAAACAGAAGGAACTGAAGAAAAAATTGACAACATACAGCATGAAATAACAGTACTGGAACAGAAGAGAGATAAGCTGCTGGATTACAATATGGGCGGCTACATTTCTGATGCGGAATTTTTAAGCAGAAACAAGGTTTTTACACAGCAGATAGCAGAGAAAAAAGCGAATCTGGAACAATTGAAAAGCATGAAACCTCTTTCAAAAACAGAATTGACAGATCAGATGGACAGGATATTAGACTATGCAAAGGAATATTCCTGCGTAAAACCCAAAGATATCACCAGAGCCATGATTGAAAACACAATCAATAATATAGAAATAACTCCGGTTAATGAAAAGAAAGCAGAAGTGATGATCGTATTTAAAAGTGGAAGTCTGCACAGCTCTGAATCTGTTATTCCGGCACTGGGACAGGAAAAAACTTATACTACGGAGACAGGGTATGAATATGTTGTACATTCAGGAATTTCTATGTAGATATTGCACTCACATATGGAATTCTTTTGCGAAGGTTACGAAAAGTAAGAAGTAGTGAATATTTCAGTTTGAAATAATATATAAAACAGGTGTAAGACATGGCAAATACGAAAAAAAGATGGACAGCCGATGAAATCGAAATATTAAGAAGTACTATCCCGCAGAAGGAGATCAGGTCTGTGAAAGATTATCCGGAAGAACTGCAAAAAGCTGCAGGATCCAAGCATCAAAAATGGAAATATCCAAAAACATTTCCTCTTCAGCAACTGTACAGAATGATGTTAAATATGTCAGATTATGGACAGAGGCAGAGGATAAAATACTCAGAGAGTATTATGCTGCGGAGGGCAGTAAGGTACGTTATCGCTTAAATCAGAGATCAGCAGAATCCTGCAGAGGAAGAGCTGCTGCATTAGGACTTACTTATTCCGGGGCAAACAGAAAATGGAGCAGCAGCGAAGATGAAATTCTGAGAAACTATTATCCAACAGAAGGTGCTGAAGTTCAGAAAAGACTGGAGGGAAGATCCAAAGAGGCATGTAATAAAAGAGCTGCCAAATTAGGTCTTTGTATACAGGGAAGAAAAGAATGGACTGCAGAAGAAGATGAAATTATAAGAACATATTACAAAGCGGAAGGCAGGAAGGCAGCAGAACGATTGGAAGGGAGAACTCTGACTGCCTGTCAGTCCAGAGCTAAGTACTTAAATGTCAGATCAGACAATAACAGACTTCCATGGACACAGGAAGAGGATGCGATCATTTCCCGATATTATGAAGAAAAAGGTGCCGGATATGTGCATACTCTCATTCCTGAAAGATCTCTTCAGGCATGCAAATACAGAGCGATGATTCTGGGATTAAGCAGGAAAACCAATGATCCATGGACAAAAGCCGAAGAGAAGATACTGAAGAAATACTACCCGGTTGAGGCAGCAATGTTTATAAACGTCTGAATAACCGTAGCAGAAATGCCTGCATCAGCAAGGCAGCCCAATTACATCTGCAATATGGACAGCCTATGTATAAAGGACCTGTATTGGATGAATGGATCATACTGGCAGTGAAACAGGGGATCACAAAAGTAAGACAATCTATGACATACAGTGAGATAACCTTTAAACCCGGAAAACTCCCTGAACTGCATCTGAGACTGGAATGTGATGAAACCGGAAAATTCAGGGTTTATGAGAAGTCTGTTCTTTTGGATGAAAAAGAATATGACAGGCAACGGGTTGAGAATCTCGCGGATACAATGGGACTTCAGATAGAAGGAAACAAAATTACTTTAAACAGCAGCGAAAAAGAGATAGAAGATGATATTTTCAGACTGATAGCAGGATGTTACCTGATTTATTTCCTGCATTATTTTATGGGATTGCCATAATTGCTCTATTCTGTCTTATCTTGCTGTGAAATGATAAAAATTTGTCAACAGGATACTGCTTGGTTTATGAGATACTTCTCAACAGATGCAGAATAATTCTCTTGCATTTTCACGCAGGTTAGAATATACTAACCAACAGAGTTAACCAAAGCAAACTATTGCGTGATTTGATCATTTAAATTTCCACTGAAGAAATGGGGTGAATCGGATGATTTTATTCGCTTCATCTGAAATGAGATGATACACAGATAGCTTCAAGTCAGGGACGAAATATCTTTTGCCCCTGATATCATATTACAGGAGGAGAAAGAAACAGATGAAGAAAAGAATGGCAATTCTGATGTCTATGGCAATTGCGGCAAATATGATTGCTTCTGTACCGGTATGTGCAGCAGACATATTACAGATTCAATGACTACGGATTCAGCAATCACACAGGAGGCAGATGATGATTCCTTTAGTGATGGATCGGGAACACCGGATTTTGCGGATGAGCAAGAGAATGTACAGGCGGCTCAGGATGAGGGTACACAAAGTGCGAAAGAACCGCCGGAGGTGACGACAGAATATGAAAGTGGCTTTTTTGCGAATGTTTGTAAACTAAAAACTTCTCTTGACCCAAGGTATGTTGAGAAAATTACAGGAATATCTGTTAATGGAACAGAGTGGAATGAAGTAACTGGTTCGTGGGATCTTAAAGGAACAACATATATTAAAAAAGACTCAGACGGTTATGTTGGACTATCTCCGGATACACTTAAGGTGGGTGATAAGATTGTAATCACCAGTGACGGATACAAGGATCTTACTTTAAAGGTAACAGGAACCGGACAGCAATGGGCTGTTGAAAAAGTAACTTCACAGACTGAACCTGAACAGACCAAAGATGCTCCGGCATTTGCAGGAGATCAGGTGGAAATTTTATATACAAACTACAAGATCATTCAACTAACTGATGTAAATAATGATTCTGATTATATCAGTAAAATCACAAAAGTATCTGTAGATGGTAAAGAATGGGCTAGAACGGATTCTGCAACAGCATTATATGGCAGAAAAGCATATTATCCGGACAGCAGTAATAATCGTGTTGTATTTGATTCAACTGTACTTCATACTGGAAATGTCATTACAATAAAAAGTGATGGATATAAAGAACTTTATCTTAAGGTAACTGCAGAAGGAAATGATTTCACAGTTATTGCAACTGATTCCGGTGAAACTAATATTAACGGTGCATCTAACGGAGTGAACACTCTTCATGTCAGATTAAAAGGATACTTCGAAAGCGCTGTTACAGGGCAGCAGAAATACGATGCAGTTTCAGGGGCATCCACTTCTGTTTCATCCAACAAAAACAGTAATGTAGTTGTGGAAGCAGCTGATCTTCCGGATGGGCAGGAACCTGTTGAAGCTGACTGGAAGGAGTTAAAAGAAACAGGTGTAAAAATTGACACAAAAAATACAAAGGTAAACATTGACAGTAAAAGTGGAATGGCAGGGATGTATTCCACATATGACAGTTCTCTGTCTCTCAGCGGAACTCCTGCTAAAATCGGTACATATCCTGTCAGTGTTACAGTAACTGATGAATCAGGGCGTAAAGTAACAAGTAATGAGCTTACTTTCAAGGTTTATGGTACGAATGAAAAACTGGCAGATCATCTGAATCTTGACAATGCAACCAAGACTGCAGATGGAAAATATATGTACGATATGGATCCATGGGTAATTCCTGATTTTAATAATACAGATGATATTGTAACAGTCCCGACAGAGATTAAAGCCTGGTATGGCTCTCATACCAGCGGTACATATGGAGAACTGGGATATGCTGTTTCAGAGGGAGATGCTACAACTCAGACATTGATCATACCGGGTGGATGTAACCTTACAATGGTCAATATGAAGGTTCTCAGCAGTGTGAAGATAAAAGTTGAAAATGGCGGAACATTGAATCTGAGAGATTCTTCTATATATGGACAGATTGAAGTAGAAAATGGTGGAACAATATCTGTTAACCATGATGATTATAGCGGAAAATTCCTGACAGGTACTTCCATTAATGGACAACTGATCCTGAACGATGGAGCGACCATAAAGAATTCCATGATCTACTCCAACACTAATTTCCTTCCCAATGGAACACAGGCACGTCACAATACATCACCTGTTGTTGTGACAAACGGAAATGTAAAGATGGAAGGAAAAGTATATATCAAAGGTGATGAAGCTGCAACAGGAACAGATCCTGCCACAGGAAAAAGCTACAGCGGACAGCCGGCCCTGAAAGTCAGCAGCGGAACACTTACTATTGGCGAGGGCAGCCAGCTTGCAGCATACGGCGGAGGAAACATAGCAACTACTTCAGTTGGCGGTGCATCGGTGATTCTTGACAACGGAACGATTTCCGGAGCAGGAACGTTGATTGCTGTTGCAGGACGAGGAGATGGTGATAACGGTGGCAATGCAGTTGAGGGCACCGGAAATGTAGAAACAGCAAAAGCATATCTGGAGGGAGGTTCTGCTTATTCATTTATGAACAAAAATGCGGAGCCAGGTAAAGCGTATACTGAATCTGTCACTATATCTCCTTCTACAAAAGGAACAGCAGTAAATGGTAAAAAAATAACTTCCAACAGTGAATCTGCTCCGGATACATATTGGAGTGACATTACAAAAACACCAGATGATAAAATTCAGAACTGTACTATATCAGATACCACAATCATACAGACCGTAAATCCATCACCGTCGGTAAATCCGTCACCGTCGGTAAATCCGTCACCATCAGTGAATCCAACAGTAACGCCGGTACCAACTGTCGCTCCGATACCGGATACTTACCCGGAGGGAACTGAGAAAGATAAAAATGGAAATCTTGTTACACCGGAAGGAATCGTAATCAGCTCAGACGGAACTGTAACACTTCCGGATGGCACGAAGCTGACACCTGATGCAGATGGTAAAAAGCCAACTGTAAATAAGGATGAAACTGTAACCGATACCAAAGGAAATACCTACAGTACAGACGGAAGTATCACAGATTCAGACGGAAATTATACCAGACCTGCAAAAGCAGTTATAAAGAATGTATCTGTTTCCAAAAACTCCGTAAAAATGGTGCTGAATGAAGAGTGTAAGGGTGCTCTGAAATATGATTATGTGATCGGCACCTCTGAGGATATGCTCAAAACAGGACAGTATACAAAGATTCTGAAAAATCAGGAAGAACTGAAGTCTGCGTTTGCATATATGGATAAGGGAACCTGGTATGTAGCATGCCACGCATGGTTTAAGGGTGAAGATGGCAAAAAAGTATTTGGACAGTGGTCTGAAATCCATCAAGTAGATGTAAGTACCATTACGCCACAGACACCTGTGATCAGTAAAGTAACTGTGAAAGGTTCCACAGTGACAGTAAAATATACAAAGAGCAAAAACTCTCAGGGATATGATGTGGTTCTCAGTGACACCCTTACCAGAACTAACGGACAGAAGCGCCCTGCTGTTTCCGGAGAGAATTATTATGTAAAAAAGATAAAAGGAAATACAGTAACTGTTACATTTAAGAATATTAAATCAGGCACTTATTATATTGGTTTACATGCATGGAACCGTACTTCTGAGGATAATTCAAAAACATTCAGCGAATGGTCAAATGTCAGAAAAGTTAAAATGAAATAAAAAATTGTGAATAATGGTTGAGTAAATCAGAGGGGATACCGGCAATGCATATTATACATTGCAGTATCCCCTCTGATTTGTCAGGAATGTTGCAGAGATTTCGCTTTTAAGAAAAAAGATACCAGTTTTACTAACAGTTTATGTGGAAAACCGGAAAGAACCATACGGAATAAAAAGTGTGTATTGGAACCGTTACTGTTCAGGGGTTAGCTGGACAGTAACTTTCCATGTTTATAGATTCGATTTTATCATAGGCGGTATGAAAGAGGGTATATTGGAAATGGCGAATGGGCATTTTTCCGCGAGATTAGAAAAATAAACAGCAGGTCCTCACCCACTGCTTATTGCTTTTCGTAACCTCCACAGGGGAGTTACTTGATTCGGTTAAAATATATGTAAATTTTCCACCAAAATATTATTGACGTAAGAAAAGCCACATGGTATTTTATTTTTGGAAAAACTGAAAATTATTTTAAAGGCAAACCTGTTGAAAGGCAGGGACGCAAAGCCAGAAGGGACTAAAGTCAGAAAGTTTGACCATGTCAGCCGGTTGCCACTGTTTCCATATCATCATAATATATGGAAAAGATGTTTGAACAGAAGAGATTCCGATACCTTTTATACTATATAGATGTGTGATTTTAAAGAAATATAGTAGGGACACTGGCAGATTTTGGAAGGTGTCCTTTTTGTATGCAAAAATGGGTAACAAAACTAGTGTACCAACAAGTTGATTTCTAGAACAATCTTGCGTCTAAATTTCTTATTTCCGCGTTGTCGTCGGTCGCCGTAGCCACCGCTACGCCTCCTTCCTCCGCCTTGAAATAAAAAAATTTATCCTGCAAGATTGTTTCAAGAATCAACTTGTCGGCACACTAGCAGGGACAAGTTTTCTGTATACAGATAAAAGAAGGCATAAGACAGAGAGAGGATTTTTATAAAATGAAAAATTATGAAGACAAAATATATTCTTTAGGTGAGACTGTAACGGGGCAGACACAGACCATGTCACAGGCCGTACAGAAAACACTGGAAAATAATGGCGGGGTAGGTATAATGACAGGATCTTATGACCAAAACCTGTCTATTTTGTCTGTGAATAATCTGCT
>ENA-OQCS01000345-OQCS01000345.1-human-gut-metagenome-genome-assembly--contig:-NODE-345-length-25595-cov-6.770025_pt1 | contig 25595 bp, 23 predicted proteins | sample MGYA00242757_ERZ504575 | MGnify/ENA primary metagenome ERZ504575 (study PRJEB26092, sample SAMD00036297) | human gut metagenome | host: Homo sapiens | study: EMG produced TPA metagenomics assembly of... | reverse complement strand
CAGTTCCCAATGTGCAGGACCTGTAGTCATATTAAATGCTGCAGGGACGAAAATCATCCTTGCACCGTCCAGTGCCATTGTGCGGGCAAACTCCGGGAAGCGGATGTCGTAGCAGATCATGACACCCATTTTCCCAAATTCAGTATCAAACACGGTAGCATGATCTCCCGAAGTCAGAGTATCAGATTCCTTGAAGTGCTGGCCATTTTTTACATTGATATCAAAGAGATGAGCTTTTCTGTGCTTACCAATCTGTTTTCCATCTCTGTCAAAAATATAAGAAGTGTTGTAAACCTTTCCCACATCATCTGCTTCCGGCATGGAACCTGCGATCAGATAAATATGATACTTTCTGGCATAATCAGACATTTCCTGCAGGATGGACCACCTTCTTTTTCTGCATAAACTGGAAATTTTCGGTCTGATACGGACAGCAGAACATCTCCGGAAGAATTACAAAGTCCGGATTTTCTGCCTTTATTTTTTCTATATAAGTGCCGGCAGTACGGATATTTTGTATTTTATCTTTTACTGTAGGCATCTGAATTGCTGCTACTTTCATATGCGTCCTCTCCTTTCTTTTATCTATTATAGCTGAAAAAAATCACATCGCCAATCCTACATTAAAGTTGCTTCCAATATTTTTATATGCTATATTAAAAACAAGCCGAAACATATCTGCTTCTACCAAAGATAAAAATTCTAAATATCCCGGAAACCCCGGAAAAGGAGCATTTCTTTGTTTCAAATCACATATTCTAAAAAGGCTGAAAAAGTCTGGAACTTAATTCAGGCATCATTTATTTTGTCCGACGTTGAAGAAATAGAACCAGACCCAGAAGAATTGGAAGCACTACGCCGATATGAAGCTGGCGAGCCTGATTATCAACCATCCATCTCTGCTGAAAATCTGAAAAGAGAACTAGGATTATAATTTAAAAACATCCCCCACGCATGAACATTCCTTCCATGTGTGGGGGATATTGATTTTCCGCAGGTAAGTTGCTAAATGCACCTGCATTCAGTTGATTTAATTAATTATTCTTCATAACCATTCGGGTTATTGGACTGCCATCTCCAGGAGTCTGCGCACATTTCTTTAATACCGTTTTCGGCTTTCCATCCCAGTTCTCTCTCTGCTTTGGAAGCATCGGAATAGCAGGTTGCGATATCGCCTGGACGACGTGGCTTGATCACATATGGAATTTTAACACCTGTAGCAGCTTCAAAATTCTTCACAATATCAAGAACACTATAGCCTTTTCCTGTACCAAGGTTGTAGATACTTAATCCGGAATTATCTTCGATTTTCTTAAGAGCTTTTACATGTCCTTTTGCAAGGTCAACTACGTGAATGTAATCTCTCACACCAGTTCCGTCCGGAGTATCATAATCATTTCCGAATACGCCAAGTTCTTTCAGCTTACCAACTGCAACCTGTGTGATATATGGCATCAGGTTGTTCGGGATTCCGTTTGGATTCTCGCCAATAGTTCCGCTCTTATGAGCACCGATTGGGTTAAAGTAACGGAGAAGAACTACGTTCCATTCCGGATCTGCTTTCTGAATGTCGGTCAGGATCTGCTCAAGCATGGATTTTGTCCATCCATATGGATTTGTGCACTGTCCTTTCGGGCACTCTTCTGTGATCGGGATAATTGCCGGGTCTCCGTATACAGTTGCAGATGAGGAGAAGATAATGTTCTTTACATTATGTTTTCTCATGACATCTACCAGTGTTAAGGTTCCTGCAATGTTATTTTCGTAATATTCCCAAGGTTTGGCAACAGATTCCCCTACTGCTTTCAGACCTGCGAAATGAATACAGGAATCAATATCTTCTTTATCAAAAATTTCATTTAAAGCATCGCGGTCCAGGATGTCTGCTTTGTAGAATTTCACTGGTTTGCCTGTGATCTTGGAAACTCTTTCCAGAGATTTCTCACTTGCATTGCTTAAGTTATCCAGAACTACAACATCATATCCTGCGTTCTGCAATTCTACAACTGTATGGCTTCCAATATAGCCTGCTCCACCTGTAACTAAAATTGCCATAATAATTCCTCCTAACCTGTCTTCCTGCTACAATACCTGTTTTTTGCAATTTCTGTTTTTTTCTCTTTCAACAATACCTATATTAGTTCACAGTATCAGAAATATCCTTGATAATTCTGAGTGTAATCTATAAAATTCTGCGGATATCCTGTTTCACATCTGCAAAATTTACCTCTGTATTTTACAGCACCCTATATTCAGAACTGTAAAATACCGTTACCTGGCACATCATGTATTGTAGAAAATCCTGCGAAAATATGATTTCTCTCATATCCCCGCAGGATAATTCTATCCGAATCAGTTCATAAATACAAGTCTTTATGGACATGTACATTTTTTTATACCTGTTTATAGTTACTGTTCACTCCGTTCTCAGTAACGTTTATACTTATTTACAATCTCTTTCATCCGGGAAAGTTTTTCTTCCATGTCTTTCACCAGTTTAAACTGTGTTCTGCAGCGATCCAGATTATGTCCCTCTCTGTGAATCTTGAAATAATGATCTCCCTCCAGATAGTCTGTGAGGAAACGCATTCCACATTCAAAGGTCATAAGGATTGCTCCCATGGGAAGCATATCCAATTCTGTCTCAGTCAACGCACCGCCACAGCCTTCAATGAAGCCTTTAACATAAACTTCATACAAGTGAAGATTACAGGACACCTTCGTCAGGTCTTTCTCATCCTCTGCTCCGGTACTTGCGCCAAAACGGATAGAATCGCCGAAATCATTTACGGAAAGTCCAGGCATTACGGTATCAAGGTCAATCACACAGATGGCTTTTCCCGTTGCATTATCGATCATAATGTTATTCAGCTTGGTATCATTATGTGTAACACGCAACGGCAGCTTTCCCTGATCCTGCATATCGCACAGGACATGTGCCAGTTCTGTGCGGTCCAGCACAAACTGAATCTCTTTTTCCACATCTGCTGCTCTGTGACATATATCTTTTTCCACAGCAGTTTTAAACTTATCCAGCCTGTCCACCGTATTATGAAAATTTACGATGGTCTCATGAAGCGTTTCTGCCGGATAGTCTGCAAGCAGCCTCTGGAAATGCCCGAAAGCAACTGCACTCTGGTAAAAATCTTCCTCATCTTTTACCATATCATAGCATGTGGCATTTTCAATGAATAAATATACTCTCCAGTATTCTCCGTCCTCATCTACATAATAAGGAAGTCCATCCTTTGTCATCACAAGATTCAGAGTCTCTCTCTCCACATCTCCACCGTTTTCCTGAATCTTTTTCTTCAGCCAGGCAGTAACACCGCTGACATTCTCCATCAGTTCCACAGGTTTGGTAAAAATACTCCTGTTCATTTTCTGAAGAATATAATGTTTGCCTGTACCGTAAGTCAGTCGGTAAGTATCATTGATATGTCCGCTTCCATAAGGAACACATTCTGTCAGATTATCTTCCAGAACAAATGCACTGGTGATATTCTTTATTTCCCGGTTAATTTCCACTCAATTATTCCTCCCATAATTTCTGTGGATACAGCCCTCCATCTTTTAAATTCTGAATGGCAGCTACTACCACAGGTTTATCTTCTTTGTAGGTTACACCATACCATTTATCCATAGATTTCAGAACTTTTACAGTTGCTCTCTTCTCACCGAGAAGTTCATCTACTACAAATGGCAGGAAATATTCGCATTTCAGCGGGTTTACTTTCAGATTCTCATCCAGGAATTTAGGGAATCTGTCTTTCAGCTCTTTTAGGATACTTGCGGAAAATCCCCACATATTCATGGATACTGTACTGCCTTCCGGAAGCATAGTCCATGTTTTTCCATCGTCTTCTGTATAAGCTGTGCCGCCGTCATGCTTTTCGATATGGGTACGCTCGTTGATCTTAAGAAGATGTCCTTCTTCATCTGTAACGCACACACCTCTTGCCACATGGCCATTCTCTGTCAAAGTATTTTCCAGTTTATAGCCGACCATCATATATCTGTAAGTATCTGCGGTATCTTCGTTCTCTGTCAGGAAATCATATGCCATCTTAAATGCATGGCTTCCATAATAGTCATCTGCATTGATTACAACGAATGGTCCGTCGATTTCATTGATGCAGCTTAATACGGCATGTCCGGTTCCCCATGGTTTCACACGTCCTTCCGGTACTTCATAGCCTTCCGGAATATTGTGAAGATTCTGGAAAACATATGATACTTCCAACTGATTGCTGAGGCGGTCACCGATGGCGCTTCTGAAGTCTGCCTCATTTTCTTTTTTGATAATAAATACTACTTTTTGGAATCCGGCCTGTACTGCATCATAAATGGAGAAATCCATGATGATGTGTCCCTCTTTGTCCACCGGATCGATCTGTTTCAGACCGCCGTAACGGCTTCCCATACCTGCTGCCATAACTACTAATACTGGTTTCTTCATAATTTTTTTCCTCTTTTCTTTAAATGTTTTTCGTTACTCTCAGATTACCTGGTAACTTTTTACATTCATCTTATCATACTATGATTTCGAGGTCAAAACGTGTTACATAATACCTTTCACAATCGCAAACGTTACTGTTCACTCCGTTCACAGTAACGTAGCCAAAATTCATTCCAGATTGCCTGCGGCAATAGAATTTTGGCTTGTATGTCTCGGGATTTTGGCATATTCATGCCAAACACCTCGCGGGATAGTGGTGTGTGAACAGTAACATCGCAAACAATTGTTATTGTCCTGCTGTCCTCTAATATTATCCCTTAATGCCACCGGTAACACCACCGATGATCTTCTCAGACAGGAAAATATACAGAATAAATGTCGGCAGGAATACAATGATCACTGCTGCAAACATTCCGGCCCAGTCACCTGTATATTTCATGGAGTTGATCATTCCATAAAGTCCGGGTGCAACAGGTTTCAGCTTATCCGAGCTTGCGAAGATCAGTGACAGGAACACTCGTTCCAAATATTAATAAAGTTAAAGATTGTTACTGTTACGATTCCTGACTGTGCCATGGGAAACATGATTTTCCAGAAAGTACGCATGGGAGGCATCCGTCGATTGCTGCCGCTTCCTCATAGGTCCTGGAAATTTCCTCCTTTGTCGGTTTTGACATTTTGTCTTCTTTTTTCTCTCTTTTCGCTCTTTTATTGAATTTCAACAATTATTTCTTTTGGTAGTTCTTATTTTATCATTTGCACAAATAGTATTTGCACAAACGTCCATTTCTTTTGTACAAAAATTCATTTTTAACTGGTTTTTCATCTGTTTTTGTTGTATACTTGTACACAACAACCATATTGCAGTTTTCGGACAGGCTAAGGGAGGTGGCAGTAATGGCTTTTGAGAGTATGTATCTGGAAGAAGATATTCATATTGACCGGATTTATACAATCCACTATTTTGAATACAAAAGCGATTTTCACTTTGCAGGAGAACGCCATAATTTCTGGGAATTTCAATGTGTAGATAAGGGAAAGGCAGAAATAGAGACAGATAACGGTATCTACCATCTGACAAGCGGACAGCTCATCTTTCACAGACCAAATGAATTTCATAACCTTATTGCCATAGGAAATACCGCTCCTAATATTGTGGTAGTTTCTTTTGAATGCGATTCTCCATGTATGAAATTCTTTGAGAAAAAATTGCTGAAACTTTCTGATTCTGAGAGAAATCTCATGGGAATGCTGATTGCCGAGGCACGCCGCTGTATCAAAACCCCTCTGGATGATCCTTATACAGAAAAGATGGAAAAGAAAGAAGATTTTTTGTTTGGTTCTCAGCAGCTTATCCGCATTTACCTTGAGCAGATGCTGATCTACATGATCCGGAGAAATTCTTCTCCTCCCATGACTGTACCTGTCAGCCAATTTGTGAATCTGAAAAATAATTCCGCTGTCTATAAGCGTGTCATTGCTTATATGGAGGACCACATCCGGGAAAATATTACGCTCTGCGATCTGTGCCATGACAATATGATCGGACGCTCCCAGCTTCAGAAAATATTTCAGGAACAGCATCAGTGCGGCGCTATGGATTTCTTTTCCCGGTTAAAGATCGCCTATGCCAGACAGCTGATCCGCGAGAACCAGATGAACTTCACACAGATTTCGGAATTTCTGGGATACTCTTCCATCCATTACTTTTCCAGACAGTTTAAAAAAATTCCGGAATGACACCCACAGAATATATTACATCAATAAAGGCGCTCTCAGAACGAGAGCGCCAGTAATACCAGACCAATATTTTCATAATGTTGAACAGCCTTTTTCTTACTTCATATTGCTGAGATTCTCTATAAATTCATCCGATGTTTCTTCTAATCTTGTAAGCTTCAGAAGTTCGCTTTGTATCTGTTCTTTATAATCCGGATCTGCCTCCAGACCTGCAGCCCACATGTACGGCTTTGACATCTCTTTCATATACGGTACTGCATCTGCCAGCACTTCCGGCCATTGTGTATTGTCCGTATCTGCCGGGATGGAATTAACCGCATCTGTCATTTTCATATCTGTTTCCCCGGTACAGATGGAATATGCAAAATCAAAAGCTTCCTGTTTCATCTGCGAATCCTTCGTGACTCCAAATCCCTGTGCTCCCACCATAACACCTTCTGTGCCGTCTGTTCCGGCCTTTACTGCAGGCCATGGAAAAAATCCCCAGGAATCATCAGATTCTGTAGCTTCTGTCACTTCATTCGGAACCCAGGAGCCTTGCAGCACCATGACTGCCTCGCCATCTCCCACTTCATCCTGACCTTCCGGATGCTGTGCCGGTGCACTCTGACTCATATATCCCGCAAAAAACAAAATTCTGATATCATCTGCCGCCTCTTTTGCCTGCGGAATCTGTGACCAGGTACAGTTACGGATCAGCTGCTGCACTTTCTCCTGTCCAAGATATCTGGCAAGCTGATATCCATACAGAAGATTCACATACTCTTCATCGCAGGTCATGGCACTAAGGCCACTGTCACTGTTTTTAATCTTACGGCATACTCTGATCAGTTTCTCCCAGGTATCCGGGATATCCTGTTCTGTAAGTCCAGCCTCTTCCCATAAATCCTTATTATACCAGACGCCTGTGATATAAGGCTGATACGGCATTGCAAGCAGTTCTCCATTTCCCCAGTTCTTCACCTGCTCCAACAGTACCGGCATAATATGCTTCTCATAATCCACAGTATCTGCCATTCCTTTTAATTCTGCCAGATAATCCCTGTGTTCCTGAGCCATCCTCTGATAATCATCATCAAAAAGGTCAATCTGTTCTCCGGCATCCAGGGCAGGTTCTATCAGAGACCGGATTCCTCTGCCCTTCCACTGAATCTCTACAGAAATACCTGTTGCTTCTTCATAAGCTTCTGCTGCTTCTCTGATCACATCTGCCTGTGGTTCATCTTCTTCCCACATGGACCAGTATACAATACTCTGTTCCGGAATTTCTGTGATTTCATCTGATGCTGATACAGTAACCGTTCCTGTTGCAAACAACATTAACAAACAGCTCATACCCGCTGCAATGCTTCTCCATTTTTTCATACTGAAAATACCCTCCATTGTCTCTCAGATTTGTCCACATGAATTTATTTTTGTACCTGCTTCTATAGAGGAACTGTCTGACTTTATTTTCTCTAATAATCACTTGTCTGTCAATCCCCAAAATTCACCTGAAAGCAATGGAAACAAGAGTTTTACTTATAGCAATTCCATAAATTACTGCAAACAATCCAGTCCATCATAGCGTGAAGTCCTGCGTCAGATATCTTTGCTGTGCGTCAGCACGCCTGCAGATATCTTCCTTGTCCTTCGCATTCTGCTGAACTGTCTTGATTGCATTATTTTATGGAATTGCTATAGTTTGATCAAACAGAATTTCCATCTTCGTTCCCTTACCCGGCTCACTGTCCAGAAGAATCTTTGCATGATGTAAGACTGCGCCATGTTTTACAATAGAAAGCCCCAGGCCTGTACCTCCGGTTTCACGTGAATGGCTCTTGTCCACTCTGTAAAAACGCTCGAAGATTCTCTGCTGTTCGCTCTCCGGAATTCCTATTCCGTTATCTTCCACACGAAAGTACGGTTTTCCATTGAGTTTTCCCACAAAAACCTTTACATCTCCACCATCCGGGGTATAGCGGATAGCATTATCTGTAATATTGTAGAACATTTCATATAATACATGGCGTACTCCCTGCATCTGTGCAGGTCCGCCTGTATATTCCAGATTAATCTTTTTCTTTGCTGCCCTGTTCTGCAGATTGTTGATCACATCTTCCCCAAGCTCTCCGATGTCAACCTGTTCAAACATAGTTTCTCCGTTCTTCTCATCCAGTCTGGAAAGCTGAATGATATCTGCAACCAGATTTGATAAACGCTCGGACTCATGAAAAATCCTGCCGGAAAAATCCTGCATCTTGTCCGGCGGTACCATTCCATTCATCATAAGCTCCGCATATCCGGAGATTGACATAAGAGGAGTTTTCAATTCATGGGAAACATTTGCGGTAAATTCTTTTCTTGCACTCTCTGCGTTCTTCAAATCTTCCAGTTGTTTCTTGATCTGTCGGTTCTGCTGATCCAACCGAAACAGCAACGGCCTCAGTTCTTCATAGCAGACATTGTCCAGCGGCTTTTCCAGATTGATCTGATTGATCGGCTCGATGAGCTTTTGCGTCTGGTTCTGTACCAGAAAAAACTCGATCACAAAGATCACACATACCAGTCCTCCAAGCAATAAAAAACTGGATAACATAGTCATCAAAAGACTGTCTGTGGTCCTGGCTACACGAAGAACCTGATCATCTTTTAATTTTATTGCATAATAGAAGTCTGTTTTGACAGAGTATCAGAGTATCTGACCATTTCACCGAATCCCTTTTTCTCAGCTTCAATAAACTCTGGTCTGTCGCTGTGATTTTCCATTTCAGAAGGATTCTCAATGCTGTCAAACAACACATCACCGTCTTTTCCCAGAAGAGTGATGCGGCTGCTGGTGGCATCCCCTACCTTATCTGTAAGAAAGTCCTGACCGTCTTCTTCCAGACCTGTTTTAATGTATGCAGCTTCGTCTCTGACACCCTGCTTCATATAAATATCATATCTGTTATACATGACAGTTCCTGCTGCCAGGAATGTAAGTATTACGGATAAAATAATAAGTAAACTGGTGTGACTGAATATTTTATGCTTCATTTTTCCACTCCTGTTTTCGTCGGTTTTATCTGTTATGCGCCGATCCTGTATCCTACACCCCGGACCGTTTCGATCAGATTTCCTGCCTCTCCAAGTTTCTGACGCAGGGTTCTCACATGGACATCCACAGTTCTGGTTTCACCGTCAAAGTCATATCCCCATACATGGCAGAGGATCTGATTTCTTGTCATAACAAGTCCTTTATTCTCCAGCAGATACTGAAGAAGTTCAAATTCTTTTCGGGTAAGATCGACCTTTTCTTCCCGGTAATGCACCTCATGACGTCCTACATTCAGATAAAGCTCGTCGTAATGCAGTTCCTTGTCTTCATTCTGACGGGCACTTCGTCTGAGAACTGCTTTTACTCTGGCAACAAATTCCATCATACCGAAAGGCTTGGTAATGTAATCATCTGCTCCGCCTTCCAGACCTTTTACTTTGTCAAATTCCGCTTCTTTTGCAGTAACCATAATTACCGGCACATCCTTTACAGATGGCATACTTTTCAGCTGTTCCAGAATGGTATAGCCATCATCTCCCGGAAGCATGATATCCAGCAGGATCAGCTCCGGTATCTCTTCTTTCAGCGCTTTCATCAGTTCATTGCCATTTCCAAACCCCCTGGCTTTAAATCCTGTTGTTTCCAGTGTATAAATAAGAAGCTCCCTGATATTCCGCTCATCTTCTACACAATAGATCATTCTGCTTTGCCTCCCCTTTATTTATCACCTGCTTTGTCGTCACAAGTGTATTTCTTTTTTCAGTATACTTATTTTTTTATCCCTGTACAAGTAGATATCCGGCATCTGCTTCATTTCTTTAAAGCAAAAATCCGGCCATTTTCTCTGAAATATCTCTCAGATACTTCAGAGTGCCGGATTTCCTGATCATGCAAATAACATCATCCGTTACTGTTCATTTCGTTCTCAGTAACGTTGCCAAAATTCATTCCAAATTGCCTGCGGCAATGGAATTTTGGCTTGTATGTCTCGGGATTTTGGCATATTCATGCCAAAACACCTCGCGGGATAATGGCATGTGTACAGTAACCATCATCCATCTGTTTATTTTTATGAAAGCTGATATTTGATTCGTGCGTCTTCCAGTTCATGATAAAATGTTTCGTCCGGATGGCTCTTGACAATATTCAGATGACTGTGAGTATCATACAGATCTTCATTCACCTGCGTCACACAGACTCCAATATTGGAACAATGGTCTGCCACACGTTCCAGACAGGTTGTAATGTCTGAAAGGATAAATCCCATCTCTATTGTACATTCACCGTTTCTCAGTCTCTGTACATGACGACGTTTCACTTCTTTGGAAAGTTCATCAATCACTTCTTCCAGCGGTTCAATTTTCTCCGCAAGTTTCATATCCTGTTTGTCAAAAACTTCATATGCCGTATTTACGATATCTTCTACTGCCTGTCCCAGCACTTCCAGATCTTTCTTTGCATTTTCGGAAAACTTCAGTCCTTTTTCATAAAGCTCCTGTGCTGATTCCATAATATTTACAGCATGGTCGGAAATACGTTCAAAATCCCCGATACAGTGAAGCATAATGGAAAGGCTGTGACTGTCTGCTTCTGAAATATCTTTGTGGCTCAGCTTCACCAGATAAGTTCCCAGTTCATCTTCATAGCGATCAACCTTGGATTCCATGTTTTCCACACGTTCTACGCCTTCTTCACTGTATTTGTCCACCAGACTCAGCGCTGTAAACAGTGCATTGTGGGATTCTTCTGCCATTTTTCTGGCTGCATTGCGGCTCTGCTCTACTGCAAATGCCGGTTTCTCCAGGAAACGTGGTTCCAGAATCATAAATTCTCTGTCCTCTGCCGAAACAGCAACGTCCTCTTTTTTATCCCGAATCGTAAGACAGGCAAGTTTCTCCAGTCCCTTTGCAAAAGGAAGAAGAATGATCGTTGCAGTAACATTAAATACACTGTGGATAACAGCAATTCCTGCCGGTGTTGCTGCCTGATGGAAGAAAGAAAATCCAACAACTGCATTTATAAGATAGAAAACAGTCATAAAGATAACTGTACCGATCAGGTTGAAATACAGATGTACTGCTGCTGCACGTTTTGCATTCTTCTTGGCTCCGATTGCAGAAAGGATCGCAGTAATACAGGTTCCGATGTTCTGTCCCATAATGATCGGGATTGCTGCACTGAACGGTACTGCACCTGTAAGACACAGGGCCTGCAGAATACCTACGGATGCAGAAGAGGACTGGATCACTGCAGTAAGAAGGGCACCTGCTACAACACCTAACAACGGATTTGAGAATTTAAGTAACAGATTTGTAAATTCCGGTACTTCTGCAAGGGGTTTTACAGCAGAACTCATCATATCCATACCGTACATCAGGATTGCAAAACCAATAAAAATTGTTCCGATATCTTTCTTCTTTGAATCATTGATAAACAGAATGAAAATCACACCAATGATCGCAAGCACAGGGGAAAATGATGTTGGTTTAAACATCTGAATGATAAAATTGTCACTCTGTATTCCTGTCAGGCTTAAGATCCAGGAAGTGATCGTGGTACCGATATTGGCACCCATGATCACTCCTACTGCCTGTGATAATTTCATGATCCCTGAATTTACAAAACCTACTACCATAACAGTCGTAGCTGAAGATGACTGGATCACTGCTGTTACTCCTGCTCCCAAAAGCACTGCTTTTATCGGATTTGAAGTAAGATTTTCAAGAATCTTCTCCAGCTTTCCGCCGGAAACCTTCGCAAGGCCATCTCCATTGCATTCATACCATACAAAAATAATGCAAGGCCTCCGATCAATGTTAATATACTGAATAAATCCATGATTATTCTCCTTTTCCCTTTTCATAAGTATACGGTTATTTACTTTCTGCCATCTGCTGGCAGTCTCAGACATGTGCAGGTATATATATGTTTTTTGTGATACATATCCCTGACTTGTTTCTCATCATAACCATACTTTGTAAAATCATCCCCATGAGAATGTTAAATCCATGTAAAATTTCCAGTCATCCTATTCATTCTATGCAAAGTTCCCATAAATCCATCCGCATTGTTAATATAAAAATAAAAAGAACCATTGCAAGAGATATGACACTAACCGGTGTTCATCTCTTACAATAGTTCTTTTATCAATCTGGATCCTGTATTTCAACAGTATTATTATCAGAATCCACGGATTTCTTCATCCTCGGAACCGGTCTTATCAATAGAACGGATTTCCAGGAAGTAACTGTAGTTATCATTTACCTTTACTTCCACTCTGTCTCCAACCTTATGACCTTTTAATGCCATACCAATGGGAGATTCAATGCTGATGCGGTTTTCCATGGAGTTTCCTCTTATGGAAGTTACCAGTTATATTTCTCAATCTCATCGTCTTCCTCGAAATATACCTCTACAATATCGTCCATTCCAACTTCATCGTCTTTGGAATCATCAGAAACAATGGTCGCTGTTTTCAGCATATTCTCAAGATAACGGATACGGCTTTCATTCTGATTCTTATGCTTCTTAGCCGCATAATACTCAAAATTCTCACTCAGATCCCCCTGGGCTCTGGCTTCCTTTACAGCTTCTATTGCCTCTTTTCGTACAACCAGCTTGCGGTGGTCGATCTCCTGCTGAATTTTCTCAACATCCTTCTGTGTAAGCTTTTCTCTCATGACTGCATCTCCCTTTTACTGTTTTTCAAGTCGTTTCTCTTTCATATATTGTGCCATCTCATCAGAAATATTGTCAATCAGATAATTCTTACTGCTCTGACGTTTCTCATGCCATTGCTGGCGGATCTGATTTTCTGTAGCTTTTATTTCATCCCGAAGACCTCTGGCAGACATACGGTGGGCACCCTGTCCCATGATGATGATCTGCTCCAGTCCATCGGATGTTGCTACCGTTACCTGATTTTCCCGGCCAATCTTATGAACCGTTTTCTCAATGTATTGATCCGCTGTCTCAGCTTCTTTGGTGTAGACTACATGGATGTTATGATAAGTGATCACTTCCTCTGCATGGCCTTCTATCTTATAAGCGTCAAATACAAGAATTAACGTACATTTCTTAAAGCCCTGATAGTTGCTCAGGATATCCATCAGTTTTGTCTGGGCTGCATGGAGATTTGCATCTGCCAGTTCTTTTAAATCTTCCCAGGCATAGATGATGTTGTAACCATCTACAAGGAGATATTCTTTTTCTTTCTTCTTAGCAGAAGAACTGTTGCGGTAATAGCTTCCGCTGTCGGATTTTGAAGAAAATGTTCTCTTAAACTGTGGTTCTTTGTAACGCTTGACTGGCCCGAATGTGCGCTCAAAAATAGCTTTCAGTTCTTCCTCATCCTCATAGCTTCCTACGCCGGCATTCCTGGGTGGACGATAACCCGAATCTGTCTGATTGTTACTATTCCTGTTTCCTGCTATACTTTCTTCACTATCCGGTATGGTACTTCCCAGCTCAGACTCGTCAACCCCTTCTAAGTGCATATAATCCTCTACTTCATACCATGGCACCACAAATCCTGCTCCATGAGCACAGAATACAGAACCTGTGGGATTGTCCAGGTCACGTTCAGAATCATATCCAATCTCCGCTACAATCTCATCCTGATTCTGACATGGTGCATAGCCCTTCAATGAACAGAATATCTGCCACGTCCCTTTGTATAGGAGGTTACCTGTGTCTGATAATCTCGCATCATTGATACAGGTGCACTGCCTTTCAGAACCATCATATCATCCTCATCTGCTTCCGGCTGCTGGAAAGTTCCATTCATTTTCTGAATGTCAGTCATAGCACGCCCGATCATATCTCCCGGAATCTCAAGTCTGAACTCATAATATGGCTCAAGCAGGACACTCTTTGCTTTCTTTAATCCCTGACGCACAGCCCTGTACGTCGCCTGCCGGAAATCGCCGCCCTCTGTATGTTTCAGATGAGCTCGCCCTGTGATCAGTGTAATCTGCATATCCGTAATCGGAGAACCGGTCAGTACTCCCGGGTGCTCCCGTTCTTCCAGATGAGTCAGAATCAGACGCTGCCAGTTACGGTCCAGCACATCCTCACTGCATGCAGTAAAAAACTGCAGACCGCTTCCCGGTTCTCCGGTTCCAGAAGCAAGTGTACTTCTGCATAATGACGCAGCGGTTCAAAATGGCCTACACCTTCTACCGGCTCTGCGATTGTTTCTTTATATACGATATTTCCTGTGCCAAACTCTACTGCTACGTGGAAACGCTCCCAGATCAGATGCTTTAATATCTCAATCTGAACCTCACCCATCAGCATGGCATGGATTTCTCCAAGCTGTTCGTTCCATACAATGTGAAGTTCCGGTTCCTCCTCTTCCAACTCTTTGAGTTTCTTAAGCATCTGGTGAACATCACAGTCCTCAGGAAGCAGAATTCTGTAATTTAATACAGGTTCCAGAACCGGCATCTCAGATTCCCGTTCAATCCCAAATCCCTGTCCCGGATGTGTCTGGGAAAGGCCGGTCACTGCACAGATAGTTCCTGCAGGAGCTTCCTTTGCAAGCTCAAATTTCGCACCGGAATAGATACGGATCTGATCCGCTTTCTCTGTATCTGTGAGAAGTTCCTTCACCTTCAATGTTCCACCTGTGATTTTCATATAGCTTAAACGATTGCCCTGATCGTCTCTGGCAATCTTGAATACTTTTGCCCCGAACTCAGATGGATATGTCGGTGTCTCGCAGTATTTTTCCAAACCATGGAGAAATTCTTCTACACCTGTCATTTTTAGCGCAGAGCCAAAGAAACATGGAAAAAGTTTTCGCTCTTTGATTACTTTTCGGATATCTGATGTTGATATTTTCTCTGTTTCCAGGTATTTTTCAAGCAGTTCCTCATCGCAGACAGAAACATCTTCCAGAAACTGAGAATGCAGAGCTGATATTTCATCTTCTGCTTTCTCCGCTGTTTCGTCAATACTATTTTCCATTCCACTTGTGTTTTCCCAGGTGAAATCAACGCAATTATCACTTAATCGCTTCTTTAATTCTGCAGAAGTTTCTCTTTATCAGTTCCGTCCTGGTCCATTTTATTGATAAACAGAAACGTCGGAATCTGATATCTTGACAGAAGTCTCCATAAGGTCATAGTATGCCCCTGCACACCATCCGCTCCATTTATCACAAGAATCGCATAATCCAGAACCTGCAGTGTCCTCTCCATCTCTGCCGAGAAATCCACATGTCCCGGCGTATCCAGCAAAGTTATCCCCCTGTTCCCCAGTTCAAACTCTGCCTGTTTGGAAAAAATCGTGATTCCGCGCTCCCGCTCCAGGTTATAGGTGTCCAGATAAGCATCCTTATGATCCACCCGCCCCAGTTTACGGATTTTTCCCGTTAAATATAAAATCCCCTCCGACAACGTAGTCTTACCAGCATCTACGTGTGCAAGGATACCTACAACAAGTTTCTCCATAGTATATTTAAAAGCTCCTTTTTCTTTATGAATTGATATATAAGTATTGGCTTAAATAAAATTAATCGTTTGTATCAATTAAAGAACTATTTTAACATAAGAATCTATATAATTCCAATATGGTTCTACTTTAATTTCCTGTGTCTCCGCCGGTGTTGCTTTGTCGGTTCTTTACATTCCAATATGGTTCTACTTTAATAATATATAAGGAATGACAATGATGATTATGCTCATCTTTACATTCCAATATAGTTCTACTTTAATTATGTACTCTCCCACCGTCCACCTGATTCAGCACACTTTACATTCCAATATGGTTCTACTTTAATTGGATTCTCCAAGAATATTTTTAGATGTTTCAGTGTCCTTTACATTCCAATATGGTTCTACTTTAATTCCAGAGCGTTGTTAATCTGCCTTTTCCACTCTTTCTTTACATTCCAATATGGTTCTACTTTAATAAAGAGCTGTGCCAGAACATTTTCTGTTACAGACGCCTTTACATTCCAATATGGTTCTACTTTAATCTATAGCTGTCAGTTCCGCATATTTTTTATGCTTATTTGCTCATTTTTGTCGACTTCACTATATCTGTTCTATTTTCCCATTCATTTTATCATGTTTTTCATCAAAAAACCACTCATTCCCTTTATTTACATACCATTGTCGACCTCTTCGCATTTTTATTTTATCGAACATCAACAGAATTTTTCATTATTAATCTACATCATCTACAAATTCAATTTTATAATATCCCATTTCATCATATCGACATTGCATAACTTTAATTTTTTCGCCTGGACTCAGATTAATTAATTGATATTGATGCACACATCCTTTTTTCATAGCCTTTTCATAAGAGTTGCAGTGATAATATGGAATTTCAAGCGAATACTGCAAAATATCACTTCTTAAACATTTTCTTTCAATCGCAGTTAATCTTTCTGAATTTAATTTCTGAGATATAGTATCTATTTCTTCTCTATATTTTTCATATACTGTTTCAGGAATGATCGTCTCACTTAAAATATTTCTCAATTTATTTTCATTTTTCTTAAAAGAATATATACTAATAGAATCTATGAAACGATACTTTTCCCTAAATTTTTTTATGAAATGACTTTGAGAAATATTTTCCGTTGTTAAGTATCTGTTAATCAACTCTTGTTTCTTACTTTCAGATAATTTTCCATTAATATCATGGATCGCTTTATTTGACAACTCAAATATTGCTTTATCAATAAATCCTTTATTCCCCAATATGAAATCGCCCTCATCCAATTGCGTATATACATAACAATTGTACATGGTCACATTTTTTGCGCCTTTTCTATTGCATCTTCCAAATCTCTGAAACAAAGAATTTAAATCAAGAAGCTCTGTAAATAAATAATCAAAATCAATATCAAGCTTGCCTCTACAATTGAAGTCGCAATCCAAATTCCTGATTGTTTATCCAGATTCCCATTTTTGTCATAAGTTTTTCCAAATTTTATAATTTCTCCTTCAAGTTTAGCTCTATCTTTTTTTATGAAACGACTATGAAAAATATTTACAGTAACTGATATATTTTTACCTGCTGCTTCTGCCTTCACTTCTTCCATAAGTTTTTGTGCCGTAGCAATTTTATTACAAACTACCAGTATTTTATTACTGATTCCTTTTCTTTCATTTTCTTCATATATATCCAGAATATCTTTTGCATTAATTTTTCTATCCCTGACTTCTACATTATGGCGAATAGAATCATTAATAAATACTTTTTGATTGTCCTTTGAAAATCCAACATATTTTTCTAATAACTCTTTTACAAATGGAGATAAGGTTGCTGTCATAATCGCTATTTTTCCACCCATCTTTGCAATATGTTCCAGTCCATATATTAGATACGCCAACAAATCCGGGCTATACATTTGAATTTCATCAATTACAATTCTTGAATAAGACAAGGTTGTCAATTTCAATTCATATCCCTGATATTTAAATACAAAATTAAATAGCTGATCCATTGTTGAAATACTTAATGGAATAGAAAATGCTTTTCCCCTTTGCTCATACTGAAATATTTCTTCGTCTGTTCCCACATGCTTTTTGACATAATACTCCAACGATTCAGAATGAAGAAGACTGACTTTCTCAGACAAATTTTCATTTTCCAGTATATCTTCGCACACTCTGTCATAGATTGCATTAATCGCAGTTCGTAACGGTAACACAAAATATCCTTTATGATTTCCAATCCACCATAAACCGCCCTCCGTTTTTCCCATTCCTGTTTGAGCTATGGCAATAATATTCTGATTTTGTTTTTCCATGCAAAATCGTTGTAGTGAATTCCATTCCACATTGGGATTTTTTCTTTGCCACTTTCTCATACAATTTTCCAATCCCTGTTCCAGAAAATCATGAGGATACTCAATCATATAATTTCCACTGGCACTATAATCACATTTATGTAAATACCCTTTAATTTTTACTGCTCGAATATCTTCAATATCCTTAACCATAGCCAATTGAGTATAAAACTTTTGGGATAATTTGAAAATTTCATTTTTAACCTCGGCTAAATTTTCCTTAATTGTATCTTCTCTCTCCAAAATAGTCTTTATCGGATCACAATAATCATGATGATACATTACTGCAAAGCAGACTCGTGCATAATCCCGTTTATCATGCCCTTTTATCTTTTGAACCTGGTCCTCATTTACAAAATATACTGACAGTACATTATGTGGGATTTCTCTATCTGGATCAAAATATTGTTTTTCTTTTGCGAGAACTCTCTGTTGAAATCTTTCCGTTACTTTTCCAATATCATGATAATAACAAGCCTGTTTTACCAATTCGTATAAATCATCTGAGTCAATATATCCCATTGTTTTTAATGTTTCTAAATGCGTCAATAAATCATTTATATGTTGTTGAATCGTTTTATCTGGCTTTGCCCAATACCTTTCTAAATTCATCCTTTGTCTCCTTCATTTCCCAGAATGCATTCCTTTATTATAGAAGCAAGGCAGCAAACTCCCATTTGCTGCCTCAATTTTAAAGAAAATTAACAATATAATTTTTCCCATCTTCCTGATCCAGGTATATTCCATTTCCAATTTTATCGATACCATATTGTGAAATATATACTACAGATTTTTTTTTCAAAAATTCTTTTTCCATCTTTTAACTCATAATTTTTATTCAGATAATATCTGGTTCCATTTGCTTTCATACGATTTCGTATTTTATATGGATAAACCTTTCTCTCATCCGTTTCTTCATCCAGTTTCAGAGCGTCAGAATCTATATAAGCAGAATACTCACTTGTCGCCGAAATATTTCCAGTTTCAACTAAATCTATAACTTTTGCCTGCTGTATATCTACCATGTCTTCACTTCTTCCAATAGATTTTATGTCAGTCCAATGCTGTTCCAAATCATGTAAAACCGCATCATCTGCCTGTATATGAATAATCAATTGAATATTATTCAGAACTTCATAAAATTTCATAGACTTAGTTAATGTCCGAAAATAAGAAATAGGTTTCGTATAGTTTTCTCTTACATATTCATCATATCGCTGCTTTATTTCTTTCTCATACTTTTTAAGCTCATTTTCTCTCTGAAGTACACTTTCATATGGAATGCCCGCTGCTTTGCCTTTTTTCTTTTCTCTGCTAATGCTTTTTTCTTTTCTTCAATGATTTAAAACTGGCCCAAGTCTATTTTTCTTGAATTCAGAAATAGTTATCATTTAAGCCTTTAACTGTTGATACTCTTTCAATAATGTTTCATTGTATACCTGAATTGTTATATTTTTTCGAAAACTATTTCCCTGTGGTTTCTTAGCTACAGCAACCTTGTCAAACGCAGTCGACAGCATTTCTCCATTTTTCATTTTTACAAGAATTCCTCTGTCATCTTGTAAAGAATTCAAGAAACAATAATCGGTATACGGTTCACGATGCATAGATTCATACTGTCCTTGTATACTTACATTCATTGGATGGTATTCTGTGTATCCACATGCTTTATGCAACGCTCCAATTACTGTTGAAAAAGGGGGGAGCGGATATGTCATTTTATTATCCACGCATTCTGGTTTCCTGTAATTTGCGCTCGTCTGACGGATAACCAGTCGAAATGCTTTCATAACAGAATCTCTCCTTTCTGTTAAACGCCATAGTATTCTCTTACTTCTTCTTTTAAAGTCTGGAAAAATTCCGGCATATTCATTGTTTTCAGAGTTTCTTCTATTTCTTTTTCATTTTCCAGTGTCTGCCCTTTTAATAATGCCGCATGAAATCCCTGATTTTTCTTTATAATTAAATCCTCCGATAATTCCAGTCTGTCTTCTTTTACATGTACTACATTTTCAAAATAATGTGTTTTCCTCTCTGACAATCCACCTACTGCAAAAACAGGTTCCGCATTATCCATGTTTCCTTTTACTATCAGGCTTAACGTTTCTACTGCATTAAGCAACATGCATACTCTTTCAGCTTTTTCCTCTGCTTCTGCTTCCTCCTGAAGTTATCATCTTTTCCCACCATTTCCAAATCTATTGTTATACTGTAAGTTTTTAAAGATTTATCATATTCGTACTGATATGGCATCAATCCTACCTGATCTGCATGATTCTGTACATTTAATCCATTTTCTTTTGCATAATTCGTAGCCATATAAAGGTTATTGTGAAATCTTGGCTGACTTACAAAGCTTTCGCAGGAAATGGCATCTGTTACGTAAAATGAACTATTTCTGATATATGTAGTGCCGCTTGTATTCATATATCCACCTTCTAAAGCTCTGCAATTAGATGCATTTGATTCTTCTGTAACTTTTTTCTGCACTGCTCCATCAATCTCTGTTTTCAAGTCTTCATATAAACCAGACTGAGTCATAATTGCATTTTTAAGACTCTCTCTGCTTCGAATTGTATACACTTTTCGATTTCTAAATACCTTTTGTACACTGGCGATATTTCCCAGAGATTCCGAATAATTAGATGTCATATTGGCTACTATTGTAATTGTCAAAGCTTTCTTATTCATTCTCCTTACCTCCCGTTTGCTTATCCTGCACTTTACTTTTCTTTGTCATCGCATTAGCAAATGTATAAGCTAATTCCTTGTTATCCTCAAAATTTTCAAACAAATCATAAACAAAATCAAATTGTATATCTGTATAATTGGACAATTGGGCAAGAATATCCAAAAATGCACTATAATCTTTCAGTGCAAGTGAACTTGTCAACCTCTGACGATAACTCTTTCTCTTATTCTCTGGTAATCTTTCAGCTACTTTTTTCGCACACGCATATGCAACAGTCATTCCTTTTGTCATGTTTTTTCCTCTTTCTTTTATCAACAAATTTAACTTAATCAATAAACTAACCAAGTATTCCGAGTCTCGTTTTAAAAAGAATTCTATCAATTCATCTGCATCTTTTAGGTTTAATATGCAATCCATGACTTCTTTTTGAACATCCAGATAATATTCTTTCCTAATTGAACACTAAAACAAAAAAGGTTCATATACCTCCAATTCAGAAAGAATATCAATGCTACGTTTTCGAATATATAAAGTTTCAAAAAAATCTCTGTTTCTGTTTTTAGTTATCACTTCTACATCGTAATCTATGAAAGCAGAACTTCTTGGATAGATTTAAATAAAATTTTTCGGGCAGTTTGATATTTGTCCGGTTTTTTTTCCTTTTCTTCTCTAAGTTTGTCTATTAACTGCTGATTTGTATCTATAAGTTGTTTGACAGAATAATTATCATTAATAAATAAAGATTCACGTTCTCCACAAAAAGCAAATGGGATAAAATCAAATAGCTGGCAGTCTTCAGATGCAAAGCTTTCTGTTCGAAATGCAAAAGAAAGATTTTTAGATTTTCTCGCACCATCTATATAATATCCCCAAGTCGGCAACAATCTCGTTTTTCCTCAAACAATAAATTCGGGTTGGCAAAATCAGCATACATATCCGATTTGTTTCGGAATGTTTCCTGTGTCAATATTAACCTGTTTTTTCTTATACATTCTAATATTTCTACCTTATTATCTCCATCAAATTTGATTTTCCCAAATATTTTTTTCATAATCGCATTGCTTTTAAGTAATTCATTAATCTGCTTTTTCTCTTCCTGTGAAAATTCATCTTTTCTCAATTGAATTTCCAGTCTTTTATGCGGAAACGATAATGAATAATACTCCTCTGCAAATTCCAGAAATCTTTCCCGAGTAATATCTTCCTGATTGAATGCAAAATACTCGTCCTTAATCTCATATTCCAGATTCTGGTTATATAAATATTTTTCCAGACCTACAATTGCAGCAGAATATCTCCAATCTGAGGGAATAACATGCGTATTAAAAAGTGCATCATTTACTTTTTTATCATTCTACCCTCCTATATCTGCTGAATAATCTGCAACAAGCCATATCCCATCGACGAATGTCCACCAGCCCCTACCTGATAAAAATATTGCAGAATTTCAGGTTTTGCTTCTATAAGAAAAAATCCGATTGATATATCTATAAATTGTTTATATATGCGTGCTACAACCTTTTTTCCTGATATAGTTTTTATTTTTATCTCCTGCACCTCATTCTCAGCAAATCCCGCATAAATAGCTTGTCGCTTTAAACTATCGCCTGCTTTTTCTTCAAACTCTTTATCATTGATCGTATAATAATTGTCTGTATTATTCTCTCTGAAATGTTCTCTAATAATCAATCCGCCACCTGGAACAGTACGAAAGATTACTTTATCACTCGTAATCGCTTCTTCTTGTACTTTTACAATTTTCTTAAGTGTCATACTGTTTCTATCTGGCAAAAGAAATCTTTTATGCTTCATTCCAATAAAAGCAAAATAAAAAATCTGCCCTATTTTGCTTTTATCACTTGCTGAAAATATTAATTTCAATCGAGGAGAAGCCAGAATAATTTTGTCTTTCTCATATTGCGGTTTATCAAATAATGGAACAAAACAATAATCTTTTCTGTTCGTTCCGGTAAAATAGTGTTCATAATATTTTCCCTGATTACATTCTTCCAATGTTTTCTTCAAAAAGAAACAAACATTGCCCGATTGTCAGACGGAATAATGTTCTTCTCTAGTTCAAAATATAATTCAATACGCACTTGCTACTCCTTCCTTACCATTTGCACATTTTTCCTATATTTTGATATTACTACATTTATTATCTATATACAATAGTTTTTATTATTAAGTACAATTTTTATAATACTTGGTTTATATTTATTTTTTTATTTCTTGCACTTGTTTACTGATTTGTTTATATACTTTAATTGTATCTGTTGTTCCACATTGGAATGTAAAAGTATTATAAATTTTTACAGAATTAATAGTTGTTCCACATTGGAATTTCTCATTGCCAAAGTTAAACAGGTATCTATATCTTTAACTGGCATCATTGGAGTAACAGAAAAGAGCGCGCATAGCAAATGCACGCTCTTTTCTGTTACTCCACCTTTATATCCATTTTTTCATTTACCCATCCTCTGATAGTTTCTTCACTTTCGCAAAGAATCCTGGCTACCTTTTCAATTGAATCTCCCTCTTTAAAAAGGGAATTTGCAATTTTACGTTTTTCCTCTTCTCGTCCAATCTTTATCCCATCATTTTTCCAGCTTCATACTCAGCTTTCCTGAGTTTCCTTTTTTCCTCTTCCTCGTTATATTCAAATATACTCATAGCGACTACCTCCGCTCGATTCTTTTGCAGAAATTCTTTGAGAATTCCCTCCTGAATGCTTTCTCTCACTGCACGTTCTACTGCCGTATTCAGTTCCATTTCATTAGAATATCTGCGTACTTTGTCAACATACTGAGCATATTCTCTTAGCGTCCGGCATTCTTCCATTAGTTTTTTATTATGTCCTACATTGATATTTAATGTGATGACTTTAGTTCAAGATTTGGTTCTCCTGACATATTTTCATACGATTCTGACAGATAATCTACCCACCTATCTTCTTTTTTCTCTGTTCCATTATAAAATACGATAAAATTCGGTGTGGGTATTCTCAGTCTTGTTGAGGTATACAAGGACTTCCAATCCACCATTTTCTGATATTCGCTGGAAATGTAGAATAAGTCTCTCAAAGGCATGTTCGGGTTATACGTAGACTGATGTTCATACAGAAACAGATTCGTATTTATAATAAACGCCAGATCATTCTTCATTCCCATATAGATTGCGTTCTCAAGTGTCACAATCTCTAATTGAGCAGCATCTGTATAAGAAGTTTCATTGATTGCATTATACAGCGACAACAGATTCTTTCTGTCTGAAAACAGCATACGGAAGACTGTATCTTTGTACTTACGGTTTGCAGTTGCTGTGTTGCCTTTCAATCGATTTCTTTTCACAATAATTTTTTTGTTCTTTCTTTTTGCCATTGGCAATACCTCCTGTTTTCCGCAGGAGTCAAAGAACATTTTGTGCTATTCTTATCACTTCTCAGCTCCTGCTTTTCATAATTAACTGGAATTAAAAGCATGGATTTCTGAATTGAGATTAGAATAATCAGACGGCAAAAATGCTTGAAATATAAGAGAAATATGCTTTATACTTATGTTAGCATTACTTACTCTTATTTTCAAGGCATTTTATATTCTTTTTATTTTATAAATTGTATGGGAGTTACTGTTCACACACCACTATTCCGCGAGGTGTTTGGCATGAATATGCCAAAATCCCGAGACATACAAGCCAAAATTCCATTGCCGCAGGCAATCTGGAATGAATTTTGGCTACGTTACTGTGAACGGAGTGAACAGTAACGTATGGGAACTTTTTTATTCCTTATGTGTCCCTCTGACTACTTTGATTCCACGTTCTTCTATCATATTGCAGATCTGTGTCATCCTTGGACATTCATGCTTTCCATCCGGGAGACGACAGACACCTACGTGGATGGTACTGATTTTTTCACTGACCAGTCTGTCTATCTTTTCCAGGATTCCTTTGTCTTCTATGGGTTCTATCGGGTTGGCGCCTTTGCATTCGTTACAGGTCATCATTGCTGCCAGACAGGTATCTTCCGGATAATCCTGAAAGAAATCGGTTCTGTTCTGAAATGCTGCCAGGCATCCAACTCTGGCGCATACATTATTAGAATGAATACACGGTGACATGCTCTCGCCACTTAAATCTTACAGATTTTGAAGTGGGAGCTTCCTGCTCAATTGCCCTTCAGGGCAAAGCTAAAACAGGCTATCCCCGCGTGTCCCGCGGTTCTTTTTTTATCCGGTTACGGATCTTTTCTGTGCTATTATGCACATTTTTTATATATTCTTTTTCCTTCTTTCAGAATATTGACCGCCGCATTCACATCCCGGTCCATCCGGTTTCCACATTCGCATAGGTATATCCGTTCTGATAATGCCAGCTCTTTCTTCTTATGTCCGCATACGCTGCATATCTTACTGGATGCAAAATATCTGTCTACTTTTATCAGATATTTTCCACGTTCTTCCAGCTTATATCCAAGCATGGAAAGGAACTGACGTATCCGTTATCCTGTATCCCTTTTCCGAAATGCAGCCTCCGGCTATCCCCTTCAGGTTCAGATCCTCCACACATACTGCGTCATAGTCTTCTGCAAGGCTGTGGCTGAGCTTATGCTGGAAATCCTTCCTCTGGTTCTTTATCTTTTCATGATATAAAGCAACCTTTTTCTTCTGTTTCTGATAGTTACGGCTGCCCTTTTCACATCTGGAAAGTTTTCTCTGTTCCCGGGCAAGCTTTTTCTCTGCATTCCGGTAGAACATGGGATATCCGGCTCTTTCACCGGTAGAAAATACACACATCCCATGCATGGCAAAATCCATCCCCAGGAATTTTTCCGCCTGTCTTTTCTCCGCTGTTTGGTTTTCACAGTCGAACAGCAGGC
>ENA-OQCS01000344-OQCS01000344.1-human-gut-metagenome-genome-assembly--contig:-NODE-344-length-25623-cov-6.093505_pt1 | contig 25623 bp, 27 predicted proteins | sample MGYA00242757_ERZ504575 | MGnify/ENA primary metagenome ERZ504575 (study PRJEB26092, sample SAMD00036297) | human gut metagenome | host: Homo sapiens | study: EMG produced TPA metagenomics assembly of... | reverse complement strand
CATACATATATATACAACAGGCTGGTATCTGTACACACAGATATCAGTTTGTTTTTTGATTCCCCCTGATACAAACAGCCGCCCAAAGTCAGATCATCTCCAACTCCGGGCGGCCGATATACATTCTTACATATCGGTTTTATTTATTATTTGTAAAGAGGTCCATAATTCTTGCATGCTCTGAAATCTGCACCTTCTTTATCCATTCCAAATGCATTCCATGCTGCCGGACGATAGATATCTTTCTCAGGAACATTGTGCATGGATACAGGAATTCTCAGCATAGAGCACATTGTGATAAGATCTGCACCAATGTGTCCGTAGGAGATTGCTCCATGGTTTGCACCCCAGTTGTTCATTACATCATAAGCTGTCTTGAACGGTCCTTCTTTGCCATCGCATCTTGGAGCAAACCATGTACATGGCCATGTATAGTCTGTACGTTTCCACAGCTTGTCAGATACTTCTTCAGGAAGAGCTACTGTCCATCCTTCAGCGATCTGCAGAACCGGTCCAAGTCCTTTTACAAGGTTCAGACGGATCATTGTTGCAGGCATCTGGGCACGTGTTTCATAACGGCTGGAGTATCCGCCTCCACGGAAATATCCGTTGTCAGCCATACACCATTCTGTGTTTTCCATGATTGCTTTCTGGTCTTCTTCTGTGATATCCCACCACTGTTTCATAACAGCTGTTCCATCAGCTTCTTTTGCTTCTCCGTTAGCATCAAGGCAGGCAGCACCGGAGTTGATCAGGTGAAGGAAACCGCCGGCTTCTTTTGCTACGCCCTCAAGGTCATATCCTGTAGCTTTCTTAACAGCCTCCGGGCTCCAGTATGTACGAACGTCAGCGAAAATCTGTGCTCTGTTTGTAAGAAGTTTCATGAACAGCATTCCAAGTCCGTTAAGAACATCGTTCTCTGTAGCCAGGATGTATGGTTCACGTGCTCCGTTCCAGTCAAAGGAGGTGTTCAGCATAGCTTCTGCAAAGTCACCGTTCGGATAGAAATCTGTCCACTGTCTCTGTCCCTGGAAACCGGCTGCCAGAGCATTGTGTCCGATTGCTTCTTCAGAGAATTTAGGATCAAGGTTGTCACAGCCGTTCATCAGTTCTTTGATGATAACTGCCATCTTAACAACAAACTCGAACTGCTCTTCTTTCTTTTCAGCTGAGAACTGAAGTTCTTCAGGGTTCTTATCCCAGCCGATCTTACAGGTTTCTTTTGCCCATTTCAGAGCTTTCTCAAATTCTGCGTGATCATAGATACCCTCTGTCATACGACGGATGATCTCTACCTCATCAACAGACTCAACTCTCATTCCAAGATAAGATTCGATGAAATCGGAATCAATGATAGATCCACCGATACCCATTGTTACAGAACCGATCTGCAGATAGGATTTTCCTCTCATGGATGCTGCTGCAACTGCTGCGCGGCCGAATCTTAACAGTTTTTCTTTAACATCTTCCGGATAGATGTGTCATCAGCTTCCTGAACATCATGTCCATAGATACCGAATGCCGGAAGTCCTTTCTGTGCATGTGTTGCAAGTACAGATGCAAGGTATACAGCACCAGGTCTTTCTGTTCCGTTGAATCCCCATACAGCTTTGATTGTCTGTGGTCCATATCCATTGTCTCAGCGCCGTAGCACCAGCATGGTGTAACTGTAAGAGTGATATCTACGCCTTCTTTACGGAATTTATCTGCACATGCAGCGCTCTCTCCAACACGTCCGATGGTTGTATCAGCGATTACAACTTTAACCGGTTCACCGTTGGAATATCTTAAATTCTCTTCAAATAATTTAGCAGCTGATTTCGCCATATTCATTGTCTGATCTTCCAGAGATCCACGAACATCCAGTGCTCCTCTACGACCATCGATAGTAGGTCTGATACCAATTACCGGATAGCTGCCAATTAATCTGCTCTTTGCCATAATAAAATACCTCCTGATAAATTATTGTAATATTCCCGCAGGATCATTTCCTGCTAGAGCGTGTCTGAAAAAGGCTTTCTGCAAGATGTGCGTCACAATTTGTGGGATATTTTGCCCGGATGAGGGCGCGTAGCGGGCTACGGCAACTGAATTCGGGTGAAATATCCCGCAAAGTGGGGCGTGTAGATTGCGGGAATGATTTTTCAGACACACTCTAGTAACCAGAGTGCGAAAGACATGGAAGATATCTGCATATGATACGGCGTTCGCTTTGTCGCTTTAAATTATTTATGTATAAAAGTGCCGTATGAATTGACTTTTCAAATCATATCCTTTAAAATAGTAAATTATGAAATCATGTAACTGTTCCGTATTTTCACAGTTACGAATAATGTTACCTGAAAGGATGCAAAAACCACTATGAAAACTATCGGTTTTATCGGTCTCGGACTGATTGGCGGATCAATTGCCAAGGCCATCCGAAAATACCATGAAGACTACCGACTTCTTGCTTATGATCAGGATCGGGAAACACTTGCTGCAGCAGTAAGCAGCAATATGATCGATGCTGTATGCGAAGAACATGATGAACGTTTCAGGAGCTGCGATTATATTTTCCTGTGTGCTCCTGTAGAATTTAATGTAAAATATCTTGAGTATTTCAAAGACAATATCGGTCCTGATACGATCCTCACAGATGTTGGAAGTGTCAAGGGCATTATCCATAAAGAAGTAGAACGTCTTGGAATGGAATCCCGTTTTATCGGAGGTCATCCAATGGCCGGTTCTGAGAAGACCGGATTCGAAGCTTCCAGTGACCGTCTGATTGAGAATGCTTACTATATTATTACTCCGGGCGGTGAAGTTGCACTGGAACGCCTGACAGATTTCACAGAGATGATCTCTTCCCTTGGTGCGATCCCGATGGTCCTTACAAGTGAAGAACACGATTTCATCACTGCCGGAGTCAGCCATCTGCCTCATATTATCGCTTCTGCACTGGTAAATCTTGTCAATATGCTGGACAGCGATCAGGAATATATGAAAACGATTGCAGCCGGAGGTTTCCGTGATATCACACGTATTGCTTCTTCTTCTCCAATTATGTGGGAGCAGATCTGTGTGGAAAATAATCAGAATATCTCCAATGTTCTGGATGACTACATCCGCCTGCTGGTTCAGATCAAATGTTTTGTGGATAACAAGGACTCCAGGAGTCTGTATCAGATGTTTGCAAGTTCCAGGGATTACCGTGATTCTATTGATGTGGTAGACAATGGTCTGCTGAAAAAGGCTTATGTCCTGTATCTTGATATTGCGGATGAGGCCGGCGGTATTGCTACGATTGCCACTATCCTTGCGATGGAGAAGATCAGCATTAAAAATATCGGTATCATTCACAACCGTGAATTCGAGGAAGGTGTCCTCAAAATTGAATTCTACGACGGAATCTCTATGGAAAAGGGTGCCGCACTCCTTAAAAAAAGAAATTATATTGTCTACGAACGCTAAACAGATCACCCTTTGACATTCATTTCAAAAATATTTTGTCAAAAGCAGATTGCTATAAATAGCTGCAGGGAAATACAGAAATATTATAAAAACAGGCAGGAATCAAACATGGAAATAAAAAACAGACAAACCTCAGAGGAGAACTCACTGTACCCGGAGATAAATCCATTTCCCATCGTGCAGTTATGTTCGGTTCTCTTGCACAGGGTACTACAAAGATCACACATTTTCTTGAGGGAGCTGACTGTCTCTCTACAATCTCCTGTTTCCGGAAAATGGGAATCGATATTGAAAGAAATGCTTCCGAAATCCTCGTTCATGGAAAGGGACTTCACGGACTCAGTGCTCCGTCTGAAACTCTGGATGTGGGAAACAGCGGGACTACCACAAGACTGATCTCCGGAATTCTGGCAGGACAGTCTTTTACCAGCGAATTAAACGGCGACGCTTCCATTCAGTCCCGTCCAATGAAAAGGATTATGACTCCTCTTCTGTCTATGGGCGCTGATATCGTAAGTCTGAGGGGCAATGGATGCGCACCTTTGCGTATTACAGGAAAGCCTTTACATGCCGCTCATTATCAGTCACCGGTTGCTTCCGCACAGGTAAAATCCTGCGTGCTTCTGGCTGGTATGTATGCAGATGGGATTACCAGCGTTACTGAGCCGGTACTTTCCAGAAATCATACGGAAATCATGCTGAATTATTTCGGCGCAAATGTAAATTCCCAGGGAACAACTGCTTCTATTGAACCGGAGCCTGTGCTGAACGGACGCGAGATTAAAGTTCCCGGAGATATTTCTTCTGCTGCTTACTTTATCGCAGCAGGGCTTCTTACTCCCGGAAGTGAGATTCTTCTTAAAAATGTAGGCATTAATCCAACCAGAGACGGAATGCTTCGCATATGCAAGGCTATGGGGGCTGATATTACTCTGCTGAATGCAAGTACAGAGGGTGAGCCTACCGCTGACCTGCTGATCCGCACAAGCAGTCTTCACGGAACCACTGTTGAGGGTGAGATCATCCCCACACTGATCGATGAAATCCCGATGATCGCTGTAATGGCAGCTTTTGCAGAGGGGACTACTGTTATCAGGGACGCACAGGAGCTGAAGGTAAAAGAATCCGACCGTATCGCAGTGGTAACAGAAGGGCTGAAACGCATGGGAGCTGATATTCAGCCGACTGATGACGGAATGATCATCCATGGAGGAAAGCCACTTCATGGTGCCGAGATCAATTCTTATCTTGATCACCGTATTGCCATGTCCTTTGCTGTTGCAGGTACAATTTGTGACGGTACACTTACTATCAAAGATGGGGACTGCGTTAAAATTTCCTATCCGGAATTCTATGAAGATCTGTACTCTCTCGGAAAATAGCAACTGTCATTTATAATTATGCTGCTGTCAACATATCATTTTTTTATGTTTGTTGACAGCAGCATAATTTTTACTGTTCACCGGTAATATCCCGCAAAATGTTTTTTATCCTGCATATCTTTTGTCTTTCTGTACATACTTTTCATAACAAAGCATAATTTGCAATTCCTGTTTAAGGTATCTTCATACTCTCTCAGATTGTATTTTTATAGATACTTGATAAATTTTATCCAAAATAGCCTTTTCTTTTTCCGATAAATCGGTTATAATATGAATCGTCAGAAGATTGTTATTATTTTAACATTATTCGATTTGTTTTACTATAGCAGGATTTCACACTCTGATGGTCTGGATTAAGATGCATTATTTATGAGGATTGCTATAAACACTGATATTATAATTTTCACGGTGAGTATACCATACAGGTATACAGCCAGAGAGGAGCTAACATTTATGAAAATCTTATTTTACGGCACAAAAAACTACGACGAAGAATTTTTCGAGAAGCTTCTTCCTTCCTATCCGGGAATTACAATTAAATTTACTGAAGCAAATATTCACGAAGAAACTGCTTCCCTTGCAAAAGGATATGAGGCAATCTGCGCTTTTGTAAACGCTGATCTGAGCACTCCTGTTATCGAAGAGCTGAATGCTCAGGGTGTAAAACTGATCCTTATGCGCTGCGCAGGATATAACAATGTAGATCTGGAAACTGCTCACAAATTCGGAATGAAGGTTCTGCGTGTTCCGGGATATTCTCCGGAAGCTGTGGCCGAGCATGCAATGGCACTTGCGCTGACCGCAAACCGCCACACACATAAAGCATACATCAAATGCCGCGAAAACAACTTCTCTTTAAGTGGTCTTATGGGACTTAATTTCTATCAGAAAACTGCCGGAATCATTGGTACCGGAAAAATTGGTCAGGCAATGGCAAAAATCTGCAAAGGTTTTGGTATGAGAGTTATCGCTTACGATCTTTTCCCGAATAAGAACCTGGATTATCTGGAATATGTATCTCTGGATGAGCTTCTGGCAACCAGTGATCTCATCAGTCTTCACTGCCCGCTTACAGAAGAAACCAAACACATCATCAATGAAGAAACTATCGCCAAAATGAAAGATGGTGTAATTCTTGTAAACACTTCCCGCGGCGGCCTGATCAAGACAGAGGACCTGATTTCCGGAATCCGTGATCATAAGTTCTTTGCAGTAGGACTGGATGTTTATGAAGAAGAAACTGATTTCGTATTCGAGGATATGTCCGAGCGTATTCTGCAGAGCTCCATTACCCAGCGTCTGCTCTCCTTCCCGAATGTAGTGATGACTTCTCATCAGGGATTCTTTACAAAAGAAGCACTGACTAACATTGCCGAGACTACTCTCGAAAATGCGAAAGCATTTATGGATGGGAACGAACTGAAGAACGAGGTTCTTTCCTGATAATTACAGAAATATGATCAGGGGGCTGTCGCAATAATAATTCCAGCGACAGCCCCCTTGTGATTATTTCTCAGTTTTCGTTTTAGTTTCTGATTTCGTTGTATCTGCAGAATCTGATGTTTCAGTTTTATCCGCAGATTTTTTTGCAGAAGAATCTGAAGTTTCTGCTTTATCTGTATTTTCCGTTTTATCTGTAGTTTCTGTTGCATCTGTAGTATCTGTAATGTCAGCGGTTTCTTCCTCCGGCTCATCAATCTGTTTCATATCCTCGTCAGAAGTATCTGCATCCATTTCATTCAGTCTTCTTCTGTCAGCGGTTCAAGATCATCCTGATAAATTTCCTTATTTGTAATATCATCTTCTGACTTCTTCCCACATCCGGCAAGACCGATGGATGCCAGAAGCATTCCTGTAATCATAAAGTATTTTATTTTTTTCATTTTAATCATCCTTCGTCTGTTCCACATAACACAAATGGTGTTTCATTTTCAGATAATATTTATTCTGCTGTTTTCAATCTGCCTGCCAGATCTTTTATTTCCTGTATGATATCTTCTCTGTCTCTGACCGGCACTTTGTCTGTACGGTTCACATATACAGTCCCCAGACTGTCACAGCTCATCTGACGAAGCAGCATCTCTGCCGTACTTTCCGCTTTTTCTCTGGGTCCGATACTTCCTGCTGTCAGCAGAACTGCTCCTGTTTTCTTCTTAGGAACAGGTTCTTCTTTACGGATATATCTTGCACTGAAATAGGTCTGCAGTCTGCTCATCACAGCAAGAAGCATTCCCGTAACCTCCTCAAAATATACAGGAGATGCCATAATAATATGGTCACATTCTTCAATGTACGAAAGAACCTCCTGCCATTCATCTTTGACTGCGCATCCTGCATGGTCAAAACACCATCTGCAGTCTATACACGGTCGGATATCTGCCCTGTAGGCATTAACCACCTTAAAATCCCCTCCAAGATTTTCCTGCAGAGTCCGGATCATATATGCAGTTTCACCGTTCTTTCGCGGTGAACCGTTGAATATCAATGTTTTCATCTTTATTTTTCCTCATATTCTTTCCTGAGAAGTGCTATCTCACGTACCCATCTCTCATTATCTTTGAGTGCTTTCAAAGCATGTTTCATACGCTTTAGAGCGTGTCTGAAAAAGGCTTTCTGCAAGATGTGCGTCACAATTTGTGGGATATTTTGCCCGAATGAGCGCCGTAGCGGGCTACGGCAACTGAATTCGGGTGAAATATCCCGCAAGTGGGGCGTGCAGATTGCGGGAATGATTTTTCAGACACGCTCTAGGATAACACATCTCATTCTTTGTCTGTAATATTTATGTAACCTTTTGTCATGGTATTATAACAAAAATACGGTTTTATGAAAAGACTTATTTCTTGACGATTCTGTGAATTCTCTATATACTTTGAATATATCCTATAGCAATTACGATTTATTTTTTGTTAATTCTGATCATCTGTTCAGATATTTTAACTGCCCGGTCTCTTTAATATTTTTTTAAATACTATATCTCTAATCTATTATAAACGAAAGCGAGAACTATACATATGAACCTACAATCCAACAAGCGAAGCCAGACGAAATCTTCTTCTGCACGCAGGAAAGACATCTACAAAAAATCAAAATACTATCAGGAAAAAAGGCAAAAATTGCTGATTGCAACAGGTATCGGTATCTTTGTTCTGGTTTTTATACTTATTCTGGCAGGTATCCGCGGATGCAGCAACTATATGAGTTCCAGACAGGCAGCAGCCAAAAAAACCGTTTCCATGAACGCTTCTAAGGACAACAGCCAGAAAGCATCCTCAGATTCTCAGAACACGGATTCCTCCAATGCTACAGTATCTTCTCCTGTTTCTCTGACACTCAGTGTTGTCGGTGACTGCACGCTTGGCACAGATGAAACTTTTGATTATGATACCAGCTTAAATGCTTATTATGAAAATTACAGTGCAGATTATTTCCTGCAGAATGTAAAAGATATTTTTTCCGCAGATGATCTGACTATTGCGAATTTTGAGGGAACACTCACCGATTCTGATGAACGGGAGGATAAAACATTTGCATTTAAAGCACCTGCATCCTATGCCTCTATTCTGACAAACGGATCTGTAGAAGCCGTAAATACCGCTAACAATCACAGTCATGATTACGGTGATCAGAGTTTCGATGATACTCTGGCAGCACTGGATGATGCAGGAATCGTTCATTTCGGATATGATGAAACTGCTGTTATGGATGTAAAGGGAATCAAAGTGGGATTAGTCGGTATCTATGAACTGTACGACCATCTTGAACGCGAGCAGCAGTTAAAAGACAATATTGCAAAAGTAAAGGCAGACGGGGCACAGCTAATCGTAGTGATCTTCCACTGGGGTAATGAAACGGAAACCGTTCCGGACAGCAACCAGACAACACTTGGACGCATCGCAATCGATGAAGGCGCTGATCTTGTATGCGGACATCATCCGCATGTACTTCAGGGCATTGAAACTTATAAGGGTAAGAATATTGTATACAGCCTCGGAAACTTCTGCTTCGGCGGCAACAGTTCTCCAAGTGATATGGACACCATGATCTACCAACAGACCTTTACTATTGATGCCGATGGGGTAAAAAAAGACAACGTGACCAATATCATTCCCTGCTCCATTTCTTCTTCTGCCTATGATGGATATAATAATTATCAGCCAACTCCGGCAGAAGGTGATGAGGCAACAAGAATCCTTGGAAAAATCAATGAGCGGAGTTCCTGGATTTCTACTGCAGAAGGCAGTACTTTTACCGCAAAATATAACAGTAATAATGACTCCCAGAACAGTTCTGCAGATACAGCTGCTTCAGATAGCGATATCGTTGATATGAACAGTTCAGCTTCAGATGACACAGACGCAGAGACATACGACGAATCCTATGACACTGATAATTCGGACGCCGAATAAATAGAGCCTTCATTCATCCAAAATCACATCAATACTTCAAAAGAGCTGAAAAATCCAGTTAAGGACTTCTCAGCTCTTTTTATATTTTTACTATGCTTTTATCAGGCAGATAAAAGCATCCTCTTCGCTACTTGCTCATAACCAGATAATTGATTGATATAATTATTTGGGTGACATTATATGATAATCATAGCATCTCCAAAAGAGAAAAATCTGTACTTTTCCTGCACTGCAGTCTCATAGGCATGCATGATATTCTCCTTGCCTGCCAGCGCAGACACCAACATCACAAGTGTGGATTCCGGCAGGTGGAAGTTTGTGATCAGGGCATCGATCATTTTGAATGATAGCCGGATAGATAAAGATTTCTGTCCATCCGCTTCCGGATTTCAGAATTCCATCTTCTCCTGTTGCAGATTCCAGTGTTCTGCAGCTTGTGGTTCCTACTGCTATTACACGTTTACCTGCCTTCTTTGTGTCATTGATCAGCTTTGCCTGATCCTCCTCTACTATGTAGAATTCGGAATGCATATGGTGGCTTTCCACGTCATCTACTTTGACAGGGCGGAAAGTTCCGAGACCTACATGAAGAGTCACATGAGCGATATTGACACCTTTTTCCTTTACTTTTTCAAGAAGCTCTTTAGTAAAGTGCAATCCTGCTGTCGGTGCTGCTGCGGAGCCTTCGTTCTTTGCATAAACTGTCTGATAACGGTTCTTATCTTTCAGTTTATGTGTAATATAAGGCGGCAGAGGCATTTCGCCAAGCTGATCCAGGATTTCCTCAAAGATTCCTTCATAATGGAACTGGATCAGACGGTTTCCCTCGTCTACCACATCAATAATCTCACCTTTTAAAATACCATTTCCAAATGTGATCTTAGCACCGGGCGTGCCTTCTTTCCGGGTTTTACCAGACACTCCCAGATATCATTCTCTCTTCGCTTCAGAAGCAGGATTTCAATCAGTGCTCCTGTCTCTTCTTTATGTCCGTATAACCGGGCAGGGATTACCTTTGTATCGTTGATGACCAGGCAGTCTCCCTCTTCCATATAATCCAGAACATCTGTGAAATGGCGATGCTCAATGCTGCCATCTTTTAAAGACAGATGCATCAGTCTGGATGAACTTCTGTCCTCCAGAGGATCCTGAGCGATCAGTTCCTGAGGAAGGTCATAATAAAAATCTGATGTTTTCATTTTATCTGCTCCTCTTCTTCCTTCCACTGTTTCCTTAACTGGCGCACATAGTTCCATTCTTTATTTGTCAGATCAGCTTTCTTAAGAAGATCCGGGCGTCTTTTTGCCGTGCGGTAAATTGACTGCTCTCTGCGCCACTTTTCTATGTTTGCGTGATGACCGGACATAAGAACCTCCGGTACTTTTTTGCCATGCCACTCTTCCGGACGGCTGTACTGCGGATACTCCAGAAGGTTTCCTGCAAAAGATTCTGTCTCACCGGACTCCTGATTGTTCAGTACACCCGGAACCATTCTTGAAATGGAATCCATCATGACCATTGCAGGAAGTTCGCCACCTGTAAGCACGTAATCTCCGATAGATACGTAATCTGTGACGATTTCCTCCAGAACACGCTCATCAATTCCCTCATAGTGTCCACAAAGGAATACCAGATCCTCTTCCTGCGCCATTTCTCTGGCCATAGCCTGGTTAAATACCTGCCCCTGAGGAGTCAGATATACAACTCTTGGCTTTTTTGCCGTACGGTTTGCAATCGCCTCATAAGCAAGGTAAACCGGTTCTGCCTGCATCAGCATTCCGGCACCGCCGCCATAGGTATAATCATCCACTTTCTGATGCTTATTGAATGCATAATCACGAATGTTCACTGCCTCCAGTGTGAGGAGACCTTTTGTGATCGCACGTCCGGTAATGCTGGTATTCATGCCATTTTCAATCATCTCCGGAAACAGGGTTAAAACATGAAAATTCATTTATATTAATCCTTTCATCAGATGAATGGTCATTACATTCTTCTCCACATCCACATCAAGGATACATTCCCTGATAGCAGGGAGCAGAATTTCTTCGCCTTTGGCATCCTCTACTACATAGACATCATTAGCGCCTGTTTCCATTACATCTTTCAGAGTTCCAAATTTGCTTCCGTCTTCGAGAACTACATCCATACCGATCAGGTCTGCAATGTAATATTCATCTTCTTCCAGCTCCTGCGCTTCTTCTCTCGGAATCCAGAGTTCTCTTTTTTTATACATCTCTATATCATTAATATTATCAATTCCCCTGAATTTCAGGATTACAAGGTTCTTGAAATACTTAACATTCTCTATTTCAAGCTTTCTTTTCTCTCTGCCTGTGTCAAGCAGAACATATTCCAGATCCAGAAATCTGTCTGCATCTGTGGTAGGATATACTTTTACTTCCCCGCGTATTCCGTGTGTCGTAGTGATCACACCAACTTTTAATAAATCTTCCATCTGCTGACTCCTATAATTTTCATATCATACGTCATTTGCATTCTGCTTTTATGCCTGCTCACAGCGAATGCTGATTCATATTCCAAATCCGCTTAAACCCAAATCAGGAGCCATGGGATGTTCCACAGCTCCTGACCCTTATTTTCATTGCAGAATATCTACAATCACTTTTTTGCTGCTTTTTGAAGAAGCTGCTTTTACCACAGTTCGGATCGCTTTCGCAATTCTTCCCTGCCGTCCGATAACCTTGCCCATGTCAGCAGGTCCGACTTTCAGTTCAACGATGATCGCGTCTTCCTTTTCTGTCTCAGTAACAACTACTTCATCCGGATTTTCAACAAGAGATTTTGCAATTACTTCCACTAATTCTTTCATTACATACCTCCCTGACCCGTCCCCTACGGACGCTGCAGAAATACCTTATCCTGGTATATCTGAATTATTTTTCAATTCCGGCATCTTTGAGGATTTTTGCTACAACATCTGTAGGCTGAGCTCCTGCTGCAAGCCATTTTTTAGCTGCTTCTTCATCAACTGTTACAGCGCTTGGCTCAAGGTTTGGATTGTATGTTCCGATTTCTTCGATACATCTTCCATCACGTTTGCAACGGGAATCTGCAACTACGATTCTATAAAAAGGTGCTTTCTTCTGTCCCATTCTTCTTAATCTGATTTTAACTGCCATTGTTTCTTTTCCTCCATTAAATAAAATATATTGTTTTCTTATGTTATATTACTGTTCAGCTATGAAACAGTAACTTTTATGTCAAAGCGTTATCCGCTTCGCTAACTTCTCAATTACAGTCCGAACGGAAGTTTAAATCCACCGCTGCGCTTACCGGCTTTTCCGCCCATAAGACCAGGCATCTGTTTCATCATCTTCTTGCTCTGCTCAAACTGTTTCACCAGACGGTTTACTTCAGAGACATCTACTCCTGCACCTCTGGCAATACGGTTCTTTCTGGAAATGTTCAGGATTGACGGATTGCTTCTCTCCTGAGGTGTCATGGAAAGGATAATTGACTTGGTTCTGTCCATGGCTTTCTCATCGATCATTCCCTCAATATCCTTCATCTTACCGCCCATACCTGGAAGCATATTCAGGATACTGCCGATACCGCCCATCTTGTTCATCTGTTCCATACTGGTAAGGTAATCGTTGAAGTCAAAGTCCATTTTCTTTAACTTCTTCTGCATGTCCTGCGCCTGTTCTTTATCGATAGAAGCTTCTGCTTTCTCGATCAGGCTCATGACATCACCCATACCAAGGATTCTGGAAGCCATACGTTCCGGATAGAACTGCTCCAGATCAGAAAGTTTCTCGCCCATACCTACATACAGAATAGGCTTACCGGTTACTGCCTTGATAGAAAGGCTGCACCGCCTCGGGTATCACCATCCATCTTGGTAAGAATGACACCGTCGATTCCTACTTTATCAGCAAATGTGCTTGCCACATTTACCGCATCCTGTCCGGTCATCGCATCTACAATGAGGATGGTTGCATCTACCTGAATGTTCGCCTTGATATCTGCAAGTTCCTGCATCATATCTTCATCAACATGAGACGACCGGCTGTATCGATAAGTACAACATTCTGCTGATTTGCCTTCGCATGCTCTATGGCTGCTTTCGCAATATCCACAGGCTTCTGCTTATCTCCCATGGAAAATACTTCCACGCCCTGTTTCTCGCCGTTGACCTGCAGCTGTGTGATAGCCGCCGGACGGTAAACATCGCAGGCTACTAAAAGAGGTTTCTTACCTTTGGATTTCAGCTTGCCTGCAAGCTTCGCAACTGTGGTGGTCTTACCTGCACCCTGCAGACCTGCCATCATGAACACTGTGATCTCATTTCCCGGGCGAAGAGGCAGATCTGTTGTCTCACTTCCCATTAATTTCACAAGTTCATCATTAACAATCTTGATCACCATCTGACCCGGATTCAGACCGCTCATAACGTCCTGTCCGATTGCCTGCTCCTGTACAGATTTAGTAAACTGCTTCACAACCTTAAAGTTTACGTCTGCCTCTAACAGAGCCATCTTTACTTCCTTAAGGGCAAGCTTAACGTCCTCCTCTGTCAGGCGGCCCTTGCTTCGCAACTTCTTAAATACATTCTGCAGTTTATCTGTCAAGCTTTCAAATGCCATATGTTATAACTCCTCTAAAATCTCATTGGAAATATTTACAATTTCATCGGAATGATATTCCCGGGCAAGTACACGGATCTGCTTTACCTGCGCCCGTATATTCAGGAATTTCTCTACAAGATGAAGCTTCTGTTCATACTCTTCAAGGGTCTTGTTGCATCTCTTGATCATATCATGCACACCCTGTCTGCTGATGCCCAGATCCTCTGCGACTTCACTCAGCGAGTAATCCTCCAGCACCACGCTCTCATAAACCTGCTGCTGTCTCTCTGTCAGAAGTTCTCCATAAAAATCATATAAATAACCTTGCTCTACAAACTTCTCCATCTGTAATCACCTTGACTATATTAACCTATTTCCAATGTGCTGTCAAGCATTTTCTCTTGACAGCACAAATTTATTTTTTCCGATACACTTCTTAAAAATCTCGGCAGAAAAGCCCCGGCATCCATATACTGAACACCAGCTCCCATTTCATTTATTTACATGGCAGATGCTACTCTGAGACAATCACAGACTTGGGCGATCACCTTTGGTCTGCATCCTGCATCTTCGAGAGCTTTAACAATCTCATTCTTATGATCTGTGCCAAAAGCCTCCAATGTGATCTTAAGTTCCACTGCCGCATTTCTGTTCGTGCTTACAAACTGGTTATGATCCAGCTTGATAACATTGCCCTGAGCCCTGGCGATCACACTTGCCACGCGTACCAGTCGCCCGGCTTATCCGGAATGAGCACAGATACTGTGAAGATTCTGTCTCTCTGGATCAGACCATGCTGAACAACAGAAGACATGGTAATAACATCCATGTTTCCACCGCTTAAGATAGAAACAATCTTCTTTCCCTTCACATCCAGATGACGAAGCGCTGCCACTGTCAGAAGACCGGAATTCTCTACGATCATCTTATGGTTCTCAACCATGTCAAGGAAAGCAACAATCAGTTCATCATCCTCGATAGTGATGATATCGTCCAGATTCTTCTGGATATACGGGAAGATTTTCTTTCCGGGTGTCTGTACGGCAGTACCGTCAGCAATCGTATTTACGTGCGGAAGAGTCACAACCTCACCCTTCTTCAGAGAAGCCTTCATGCAGGCAGCCCCTGCCGGTTCCACACCAATGACTTTGATATGTGGATTTAACAGCTTCGCAAGTGTGGAAACACCTGTTGCAAGTCCGCCTCCACCGATTGGAACCAGAATATAATCAACAAGCGGAAGCTCCTGAACGATCTCCATTGCAATGTACCCTGCCCTGTGGCAACTGCCGGATCATCGAAAGGATGGATAAAGGTATATCCCTCTTTCTCAGCAAGTTCCAGTGCATGTGCACATGCCTCATCATATACATCACCATGCAGGATAACCTCTGCACCGTAACTCTTTGTTCTCTCAACCTTGATCAGCGGAGTTGTGGTAGGCATAACAATCACTGCCTTCACACCATATTTATGCGCAGCATAGGCAACACCCTGTGCATGATTTCCGGCGGATGCTGTGATCAGACCTTTATTTCTCTCTTCATCGGAAAGAGTGCTGATCTTATAATAGGCACCACGAACCTTATATGCACCTGTACGCTGCATATTCTCCGGTTTTAAATAAACCTTATTTCCTGTAAGTTCACTGAAATAGCTGCTCTTGATCAGCTTTGTTTCCTGTGTGACCTGTTTTACGATCTCTGATGCCTGTTCAAAACTCTCTAAAGTAAGCATTGTTTTTTCCTCCATTTTGTCCTGAATGTACTCCCGGAATCTTTTTGTACTTAATTTGACTCCGAAAGTACATCCTAATCTTAAGCGTCCGGGTTTTCTTTATGGTCTACATCAAACAACGCATTTACAAATGCATCTGCATCGAATTTCTGAAGATCGTCAATACTTTCTCCTACGCCAATGTACTTCACCGGAATATCCAGTTCAGACTGGATGGCAACTGCAATACCTCCCTTGGCAGTTCCGTCCAGCTTGGTAAGGATAATACCGCTGACATTTGCGACCTCCGCAAATTGTCTCGCCTGTGCAAGGGCATTCTGTCCGGTGGTACCATCCAGCACTACCAATGTCTCCAGATATGCATCCGGATACTCCCTCTCCAGGATCCTGTAAATCTTGCGGAGTTCTTCCATAAGGTTCTTTTTATTATGAAGACGTCCTGCTGTATCGCAGAGAAGTACGTCTGCATTTCTTGCTTTGGCTGCTGCCACCGCATCATAGATAACAGATGCAGGATCTGCTCCCGCCTGTCCGCCGATGATCTCCACACCTGCACGGTTCGCCCACTCAGTAAGCTGCTCTCCTGCTGCTGCGCGGAAAGTATCGGCTGCTGCAAGGATAACCTTCTTGCCCTGGTCTTTTAATTTTCCTGCAAGCTTTCCTACTGAAGTGGTTTTTCCGACACCATTGACACCGATCACCAAAACTACGGATCTGCGGTTCTCAAATTCATACTCTGTGCTGTCCACACGCATCTGATCCTTGATCTCATTGATCAGAAGCTGTTTACATTCCATCGGTTCCTTAATATGACGTTCGGAAACTTCTTTCTTTAAATTCTCAATAATAGAAGTGGTCGCATTGATCCCGATATCACCCATGATCAGAATCTCTTCCAGCTCTTCATAAAAATCTTCATCAATACTGGAAAAACCACTGAAAATATTGTCAAATCCGGCTACGATATTGTCTCTGGTCTTTGCCAGTCCACTGACTAATCGTTTAAAAAAACCTTTCTTTTCTTCTGCCATGTGAAACTCCTCCTGTTACTGGGTAAGCTGATTCTCCACCAGATCGACGGAAACCAGTGTGGATACCCCTTTTTCCTGCATGGTAATACCATAAAGCCGGTCTGCGGCGTTCATAGTTCCACGTCTATGGGTTATTATAATAAATTGTGTGTTTTTCGTCAACTTCTGTAAATATCCGGCAAATCGCCCAACATTGGAATCGTCCAGCGCTGCCTCGATCTCATCCAGCAGACAAAACGGTGACGGCTTCAGATTCTGGATCGCGAAAAGAAGTGCGATAGCTGTCAGAGCTTTTTCCCCGCCGGAAAGCTGCATCATATTCTGCAGTTTCTTTCCCGGCGGCTGGGAAATGATCTTAATTCCTGCCTCCAGGATATCTGCCTCTTCATCCAGCTCCAGAGTTCCTTTTCCGCCTCCGAACAATTCCTTAAATGCCTTGTCAAATTCCTTCTGGATCTCGCCGAATTTCTCAGAAAACTGTTTCCGCATTCCCTCATCCAGCTCCTGAATGATCTGTTCCAGAGTTTTCTCCGCTGTGACCAGATCCTCATACTGGCCGGACAGAAAGGTGTGTCTTTCCAGAAGTTCCTTATAATCCTCAATAGCATTTACATTTACAGGTCCCAGCTTTCTGATATCATCTTTAATCTGAGCTGCCTGTCGCTTCATCTGCGAAAGATCAGTAAGTTCCTCTTTTCTGTAGGAAACAGCATTATTGGGAGTGATCTCATACTCGGACCACATATAGGCAATCCGCTCTTCCCTGTTCTCCTCCAGCTTGTCCATCTGTCCCTGCAGACGGTAACATTCCTTATCCAGAAGTCCGATCTGACCGGACAGATAATCTCTTTTCTCAAAAAAATCTTTATGCTGAGAAGTTCTGCTCTCTTTCTCCTTCTGCAGATTTTTCAGCTGCATCTGTGCCTGTTCTTCATGAAGGACAGACTCTTCCGACTCTTTTTTCAGCTGGGTGATCATCTCCTGCTTCTTTTCCATCTCTTCACTGCTGTGAGCAAGAGACTGATAAATATCCTCTTTCTCAGTCATAAAAGCTGTGATTTCTGCTTTCAGACGGCTCAGGTTTTCCTGGCCAAATTTCTCTTTCTGTTCAAGAGCGGATGACTGAAGACGGATTTCTTCTAACTCCCGGGTGATTTTCTTCTCTTCTTCTTTCCATTCATCCAGTTCTGACTGCTTTGCCTCAATAAAACTCTCCAGTTCTTTCTCATCCTGCTTTGAATTCTCCAGTTCCCTGGCAATCCGGTCATGATCCTGCCGGATTTCCATGACCTGGCGTTTGATCTCTGCCTGATCTCTGTTGATCTGCGCATATCCGCTTCGGATCTCCTCAGCTTTCTTTTCCTGCTGTTTGATATCCATTCTGGCAGTATTCTGTTCTATATATTTCTGACGGAGTTTTTCCTGAAATCCTGCAATGGCATCACGAAGCCTGTTTCTCTGATTTTTATTTTCTTCAACAGCATTCTGCATTTCGGTCAGATTCTGCTTCAGCTGATTTACTTTTGTTTCCAGTTCCTCTATTTCACGCCGTCTTCCAAGCAGATTGCTGTTGTTTCTGAAGGCACCGCCGGTCATGGAACCTCCCGGGTTTAAGGATTCACCCTCTGTTGTGACCATTCTCAGACTGTGTCTGTATTTTTTTTCCTATTTGCAATGGCATGATCAATGTTATCAACTACCAGCACTCTTCCAAGAAGGAATTTCGTGATCTGCTGATACTGAGAAGCTACGGACACCAGTTCGCTGGCAATCCCCACAACGCCCGGCTCTTTCAGTGCTTCTTTCGGTGTAAACTCACCTCTGGGACTTATGCTGCTCATGGGAAGAAAGGTCGCACGTCCATAACGATTCTTTTTCAGAAATTCGATCATGGTTTTGGCAGTCTGCTCATTATCTGTAACAATATTCTGAATGCTCCCACCAAGAGCTGTCTCGATAGCGATCTCATAATCTTTGTTTACCTGGATCAGATCTGCGACAACACCCTGGATTCCCGGAACACGTTCTTTTTGTTCCATAACTCTCCGGATACTGTTTCCGTATCCATCATAACGCTCCGCGATATTTCTGAGAGAATCCAGCCGGGATGCCTCTCTGTGATAGGCTGTCTGTTCTGCTTCCAGCTTTGTGCTCTGTTCCTTCAGCTTTTCCTGAATCTTCATCACACTCAGATTCAGATGTTCACATTCCTCATTGGCATTTTCAATCTGGGATGTAATCTCATCATACTGTTTCCGGGCTGTAGTCAGAATGGTCTGCTGCTCTTCCTCTTCACTCTTCAGTCTGAGAATACGCTGCTGATCTCTGCCTTACGGATTTCTGCCTGTTCCATCATTGCATCAAATCTCTGGGCTTTACCCTTGACATTGGCGCGGCTGTTCAGAATTTCAATGATCTCATTTTTGCCATTCTCCACTTCGAGAGTACAGGCTTCCATATTCTCCTGCGCTGTCCTTAATTTCTCTTCTTCCTCAGAAAGTTTCTTACGGACAGCCTTTAACTGTGCATAAATATCCGTTTTTTCTTCTTCAAGTTTCTTCTTTGAATCTGTTCTTACTGAAAGTTCAGCCTCAATAGTCTGGATACGTCCCTTATAATGCTCTTCATTCTGTGCCCCTGCCAGTATCTGCTCATTTAATACATTGATCTGGCCTTCCAGCTGTTGTTTACGGATTGCCTGCTCCTGACCGGAAATGCGAAGTGCATCCATTTTGGAATTTAAATCTTCCAGTTCCTGTTCCAGACGTTCATATTCCACCTTGGTCCGGTCATAGGAACTCTGGGTATCCTTCAGCTGATTCTGCGCAATTATGTTCTTCTCTTCCAGTTCCTTGAGTTCTTTGGCTGCAGCAGCATACTCCATCAGGAACATATTCACATCCAGTTCCTTAAGCGTCTCTCTTTTGGAAAGATAAACTCTTGCTGTCTCTGACTGTTTCTCCAGTGGTTCCAGCTGTCTGGTAAGCTCCGAGAGGATATCTGTCACTCTGACCAGGTTCTGGCGTTCTTCCTCCAGTTTTTTGATCGTGGTATTCTTTCTTCTTTTAAATTTAACAATACCTGCTGCCTCATCAAAAAGCTCTCTTCTCTCTTCCGGTTTACCGCTTAGGATCCTGTCGATCTGTCCCTGTCCGATAATGGAATATCCTTCTTTACCGATACCTGTATCATAAAACATCTCATTGATATCTTTCAGTCTGCAGGCACTTCCGTTGATCTTATATTCACTCTCTCCTGAACGGTAAAGCCTTCTGGTAACTGTAACCTCGTTAAAATCAACCGGAAGCTTATGGTCTGAATTATCCAGTGTGATCGCCACCGATGCATAACCCAGGGGTTTTCTTGTTTCTGTACCGGAGAAAATAACATCCTGCATATTTCCTCCTCGCAGAGACCTGGCACTCTGTTCACCCAGCACCCATCTCACCGCATCACCGACATTACTCTTTCCACTTCCGTTCGGACCTACAATACCGGTGATCCCGTTATGAAATTCAAAATTGATCTTCTGGGCAAAAGACTTAAATCCCTGTACCTCTATATTCTTTAAATACATAATTCTCCTGTTTATTTTCTGAGTACACGAATCGCCTGGTATGCTGCGGCCTGTTCTGCTGCTTTCTTTGTATGACCGCTTCCCTGTCCCATCACTTTTCCGTTTACTCTTGCCTCCACAGTAAAGTTTTTGTTATGATCCGGGCCTTCTTCTTTTGTCAGAATATATTCCACCGGCTGTGTTCCGTTTTCCTGCACGATTTCCTGCAGGATGGTCTTGCTATCATAAAAGAGCTGTTTGTGTTCAATATCATTCAGGATAAAATTCAGCACAAACTCCTTTGCATTAGCAAAACCACCATCCAGATAGATAGCTCCCAGTAAAGCCTCTGTTGCATCAGAGACGATAGAATCCCTGTTTCTTCCGCCTGTCATATCCTCGCCCTTTCCAAGCAACAGAAACTGCGGCAGTCCGAATTCTCTTGCACAATAGGCAAGGCTTGGCTCACACACCAGGCTGGCTCTCTTCTTTGTCAGCTCTCCCTCCGGTATCTGGGTAAATCTTGCATACAGATAATCACTGCTGATCAGCTCCAGCACAGCATCTCCCAGAAACTCCAGTCTCTCATTGCTGCCCAGCTTCCCCAACTTCTTCTCATTTGCATAGGAACTGTGAGTCAGTGCCTGTGTAAGATAATGTTTATTTTTAAAATGATATCCTATGATTTCTTCTAATTCTTCTGTCTTTCTATTCATTCCTCTAACCCTCTCCATATGCGCAGGGCTGTCATCTGACAACCCTGCGACATCATTTTTTGCAACTGCTCAGTGCGCCTGTATTATGCTCCTGTCAAATTTCAAACTGCCGGACAGTTACATTTTTATTTAATTGTCCGAATTGCTTCAACAGCATCACCAACTGTCTGAATCTGTTCGACAGATTCATTATCCAGCTCAATGTCATACTCCTCTTCAATCCCCATAATAATCTGAAAAATATCAAGAGAATCTGCACCAAGATCATCTACAAATGTAGTGTCTTCTGTAATAGAATCTGCATCAATATTCAGAACCTCTGCTATGATAGCTTTTATTTTCTCCAGTTCCATCTTCAATCCTCCTTCCTGTTTTTGTTTCTGTTCCTGTTCTACTCTATTCTGCTCCGGACTTCAGTACTTCCTGATCCTCCAGGATACGCTCTGCGATCTTCTCGTTGATCTTCTCCTGTTTAAACTGTACACACTGGAAAATACCATGTTTGATCTCAATGGCTTTGGCACTTCCATGCGTCTTTACCACAAGTCCTTTAAGCCCCAGAAGCGGTGCTCCGCCATATTCCGTTGCATCAAAGGATTTCAGAGTTTCTTTCAGTGCAGGCTTTACCAGAAGTGCACCGATCTTACTTCTTGTGCTGGTCATCATTCCTTCTTTGATCTTCTGGACCAGGGCAGAACCAACTCCCTCATATAATTTAAGGATCACATTTCCCACAAATGCTTCGCATACGACCACATCCGCATATCCTGCCGGGATATCTCTGGCTTCTATACTTCCGATGAAATTAATGCTTTTGCATTCTTTCAGAAGGGGGAAAGTTTCTTTTACAAGTGCATTTCCCTTCTCCTCTTCCGCCCCGTTATTTACAATGGCAACTTTTGGATTTTTAATACCGACTACGTTCTCCATATAAATAGAGCCCATCTTCGCAAACTGCACCAGATGCGATGGACGTGCATCCACATTGGCACCACAGTCGATCAGAAGGGAAACACCCTTCGTGGTAGGGATCAACGGTGCAAGAGGCGGCCTCTCCACACCTTTACTTCTGCCTACCAGTACCTGTCCGCCAACAAGAACAGCTCCTGTACTTCCTGATGAAACAAAGGCATCTGCTCCTGTTTCTTAACCATATTCAAACCTACTACGATTGATGAATCTTTTTTCTTACGGATCGCAAAAACAGGGGGTTCTGCTGTCTCGATCACCTGGGATGCATTGACAACCTGGATCTGGTTCTTCGGATATCCGGAATATTTCGCCAGTTCCTTATCTATCACTTCCTGTTTTCCTGTAAGAATTACTTTTATGTCCTGTCTCTCTGTTACAGCTTCCACTGCAGCTCTGACAGGTTCTGCCGGGGCATTATCCCCGCCCATTGCGTCCACTACAACTCTGACCTGTTCTGCCATATTTTTATATCTCCTGTTCACTTACTGTTCACTTACAGATGTCAGAATCAAAAGATATTTTCTGTTACTGACCCGGCATCCGCAAATTGCCCCGCTGCAAAGCAGCTCCTGCAATCTTCCATAATCTGTATCATACTAAAGAACCCTCTGCAAAGTCAATAGCATCTGAAAAAAATCACTTTTCACTTTTTTGTGCCTCGATTCGCTCCGCCAGATCATTCAGATAAACCCACCTGTCCATCTTCTCATCCAGATCTGCCTGTGCCTTCTCCTTCTGCTCCATGATCTCACGAAGCTTCACAGAATTGGTGGCATTGGCCTCCATATCCTTATCCAGCTTCTCCAGCAGTTCCTCCAGCGCTGCAATATCATCATCGATAGTTTCAAATTCCCTCTGCTCTTTATAGGTAAATTTCAGCTTCTGGGGACGATTCTGTTTCCAGTCTGCCTGAGCCGACTTCTTCTTTTCCGCACCAACTGCAGTGCTCTGTCCTTCAGATACTGCCCCGCCTTTTCTCGCCAGCGCCTCTGTATAATCCGTATATCCGCCCTCATACTGGGTCAGATGTCCATTCCCCTCAAAAGCAAAAATCCTGTCCACAATATTATCCAGAAAATACCTGTCATGAGACACTGCAATCACAATCCCTGCAAAAGAATCCAGATAATCCTCCAGAATGGTCAGTGTAGGAATATCCAGATCATTACTTGGCTCATCCAGAAGAAGCACATTCGGCGCCTCCATCAGAACCTTCAGCAGATACAGACGCCTCTTCTCACCACCTGACAATTTGGCAATGGGTGCATACTGCATGGCAGAATCAAAGAGAAACCTCTCCAGCATCATTGTTGCGGAAATCTTCCCGTCTCTGGTCGGAATATACTCTGCCACGTCGCGGATATAATCGATCACACGCTGATTGGTATCCATATCCGGCACTTCCTGTGCAAAATACCCTATGCGGATGGTTTCTCCAATTTCCACTTCTCCTGCATCCGGCTGTACCATCCCATCAATAATCTTGATGAGTGTTGACTTTCCGCACCCATTAGGACCAATAATCCCAAGACGCTGATTGCGCAGCACAATATAATTAAAATCATCCAGGATCTTCTTCTCACCAAAACTCTTGCTGATATGGTGAAGTTCGATCGTCTTCTTTCCCATACGTGTCTCAACAGAATCCAGCTCCACATTCGCATCCCGCACCGGAGCCTTTCCGTTCTTCAGTGCCTCCAGGCGTTCCAGACGTGCCCGCTGCTTGGTACTTCTGGCTCTGCATCCACGCTTTGCCCACTCCAGTTCCATGCAGAGTACGCTCTGTCTCTTCCTCTCACTGGCAAGCTCCATCTCCTCACGCTCTGCCTTCAGTTCCAGAAACTTCGAGTAATTAGCCTCATAAGCATAAAGGCCGCCATGGGAAATCTCCAGAATCTTATTAGTAACCCTGTCGAGAAAATATCTGTCATGAGTAACCATAATCACAACGCCCTTAAAACTTCTCAGAAAGTCCTCCAGCCAGGTCACCATCTCATTATCCAGATGTTGGTGGGCTCATCCAGAAGCAGCACATCACAGGGATTCACCAGAGTCCTTGCCAGTGCCACCCTTTTCTTCTGTCCCCCGGATAAATGATCAATCTTCTCCTCATGGTCTGTAATTCCCAGCTTATTCAGAACATTCCTTGCCTCGCTCTCAGTACTCCAGTCCTTCTGCCACTTTCCTTCTGCCACATAATCCAGGACAGAAGCTCCCTGCGGAAACTCCGGCATCTGCGGAAGATACGTGATTCTCAGGCCATTTTGAGTGATCACCTGCCCTCATCCGGCTCCTCCAGACCGCCGATGATCTTCAGAATCGTAGACTTCCCGGTCCCATTAATCCCGATGATCCCAATCTTATCTCCCTGATGCACCCCGTAGGAAACATCATCCAACACCACCTTCTCACCAAACACCTTGGAAACATGCTCTATATTCAGAATATTCATAAATTCAAACCTCTCTCGTAATTTTCGCTTCCTGTCTGTTTCTGCTCATCTGTAACACTTCCACAAAAACTATAGAATTCGCTCCTCATTATACCATCTTCCCAGCCATTCTAAAACCCCCGGCACAGAAAAAACACTCCCCTCCGAATAAATCTATCCGAAGAGGAGTATCCTCAAAATCACATATTTTTGTTCCTGAAAAAGAATTGCTTAGTTCATCTCAGTTCCATTCTCAACTGCATACTTCAGTCCCTGCACAGCAACCGCCAGCGTAGCTTCCTCTACAGTAGCGCTTCCAAGATCACCCATATCCAGTGTCAGTGTATCATCATCATTCACTGCCACGCCAAAAGTAAGTGCCATCTCAGAAACTTCATCAGTAATCGTCACAGTACCGTTCTCTTCATCAAAAGTACCTTCGCCAACAAAGCTTACATAGTTATCATCCTGATCGATCACAAGTACTGAGCAGAAAGTTCCATCCTCATTAGCTGCATAAATAAAAGTCTCACCTGCTTCTGTCTCACCGGAATAACACTCTGTCAGGATATCACCCATATCCTGATAAGTCTGATTATAATCCGCCTCATCTCCGTCTGCCTGGTAAGGCTCCAGAGTTGCAGTCAGTTCCAGATTCTCCTCATCATAAAGCTCCAGAAGATTCTCTTCCTCATTTACCTGTACCAGATAAGCTACCATATTTTCATCATCATACGTGCCGTCATCATTTGCAAACTGCATTGCCAGAGCTGTATACTCTCCATCTGAGCTCAGAGCATATACGCCTAAAACATCCTGTTCTTCATCCTTCCACTGACCAAAAAATGAATTATCTTTGTAGAATCCGTAGATATCTCCTGCGCTGTTCTTCCAGAGTCCCAACATCGCCTCAGACACATCTGCAACATCTCCGTCTGCATCTTCTTCCGCTGCTGCATCATCTGTTGCCCATACCGGAACAACCATAGAACTCACCATAGCTGCTACACAGAAACCTGCCATTAATTTTTTCCAGTTCTTCATATTTTTTACCACCCTTCTTTAAAATGTAAGTCTTTTACTGGATTTCCATGATCTTACTATAAAAAATTTTGACATCATTTTCAAGATACATGGGATTAAATGACATTTTCCATGAAATATGGTGTTACTGTTCACTGGTAATATCCCGCAAGGTGTAAACAGTAACCAACACATCGTTACTGTTCACTCCGTTCACAGTAACGTAGCCAAAATTCATTCCAGATTGCCTGCGGCAATGGAATTTTGGCTTGTATGTCTCGGGATTTTGGCATATTCATGCCAAACACCTCGCGGGATAGT